>Ga0137796_10000088_pt1 | contig 55338 bp, 50 predicted proteins | sample OV2TP3_FD_97704 | JGI IMG/M metagenome (GOLD analysis project Ga0137796, IMG submission 97704) | reverse complement strand
GCGAGGCCATGCGCGTATAGTCTCGCACGTCCTCTCAACGTACGAGTCATGATGCCAAAACACAAAATTAATAGTTGCACGGGCCCTAACCACAAGGAACGGTGATGCGAAAGCCGCGGCTGATCGCGGGGCTCGACGTCGGGACGACCAAAGTGTGCGCCCTGATCGGAGAGGTCACGCCGGCGGGCGTGGACGTCATCGGGATCGGCCAGCACCCCTCGCGGGGCCTGCGCAAGGGCATGGTGGTGAACATCGATTCGACCGTGGAGGCGATCAAGCGGGCCGTCCAGGAGGCCGAGCAGATGGCCGGCGTCGAGATCGAGTCGACGTACGCCTCGATCGGGGGCGGCCACCTGCGCGGCGTCAACAGCCAGGGCGTCGTGGCCGTGCAGGGACGCAACCACGAGGTGTCGGCCGCCGACGTGCAGCGCGCCATCGAGGTGGCGCGGGACGTGCCGCTGCCCTCCGATCGGGAGGTCCTCCACGTGCTCACGCAGGCGTTCAGCGTGGACGACCAGGACGGCGTGCGCGAGCCGGTCGGGATGCTCGGCAGCCGGCTCGGCGTCGAGGTCCACCTGGTCACGGGCGCCATGGCCGCCGTGCAGAACGTCGTCCGGAGCGTCAACCGCGCCGGGCTCACGGTCCGGGACGTCATCCTGCAGCCGCTCGCCTCCTCCGAGTCCGTCCTGACCCCCGACGAGCGGGAGCTGGGGATCGTCGTGATCGACATCGGCGGGGGCACGACGGACGTGGCGGTCTTCCGCGAGGGCGCCGTGTGGCACACGGTCGTGATTCCGCTCGGCGGCGACCACATCACGAACGACATCGCGGTCGGGCTCCGGACACCGCCCGCGGACGCCGAGGAACTGAAGAAGCTGTACGGCTGTGCCCAGACCGCCCTCGTCGTCGAGGACGAGACGATCGAGGTGACCTCGATCGGCGGGCGGAAGCCGCGGGTGCTCTCCCGCCAGACGCTGTCACGGATCATCCAGGCCCGCGTCGAGGAGATCTTCACGCTCGTGGCCCGCGGGGTCGCGCAGGCCGGGCTCGAGGACGCGCCGACCGCCGGCGTCGTCGTGACGGGTGGGGCGACGGCGATGGAGGGGATCCCGGAGCTGGCGGAATCGGTCTTCGATCTCCCCGTCCGGCGGGGGGTGCCGAAGTGGGTGGGCGGCTTCTACGACCAGGTCGAGAAGCCGGCGTTCGCGACGGCGGTCGGCCTGCTCCTCGTCGGCGCCCGCCGGGACCGGCCGGGGACGCTCGTCGGAGTCGGCGCCGGCGAGGGGTGGCCGGGTGTCGGGCGGGTGGCGCGTCGCGTGCGCGAGTGGGTGGCGGATCTGTTCTGAGTCGGTCGGAGAAAGGAACACAGGCCGTGGGGCCGAGGCGGAAGGACGACAGAGCGGGGCGACGAAGCTCGACGGACGAGGGAGGGACCATGGGGGAGGGGTTGGTCTTCCGGATCGAGGAAGAGGACGAGGCGCTGTCGGCCAAGATCAAGGTGATCGGCCTGGGCGGCGGGGGCTCGAACGCGGTGAACCGGATGATCGCCTCCCGCTTCTCCGGCGTCACGTTCATCGTCGCCAACACCGACGCCCAGGCGCTCCGCGCCTCGCCCGCTTCCGTCAAGATCCAGCTCGGCGAGAAGCTCACCGGGGGGCTCGGCGCTGGCTCGGACCCCGAGATCGGCCGGCGCGCGGCGAGCGAGGACCGCGAGGCGCTCCAGCAGACCCTCGCGGGCGCGGACATGATCTTCATCACGGCCGGCATGGGCGGCGGCACCGGCACCGGCGCCGCTCCCGTCGTGGCGCAGCTCGCGAGAGAGCTCGGCGCGCTCGCCGTCGCCGTCGTGACGAAGCCCTTCGCCTTCGAGGGGAGCCGGCGGAACCGGCAGGCCGAGGCCGGGATCCAGGAGCTCCGGGGGATCGTGGATACGTTGATCACGATCCCGAACCAGCGCCTCCTCTCGGTGGTCGAGAAGGGCACCTCGCTCCAGGAGGCGTTCCGGGTCGCGGACTCGGTCCTTCAGCAGGCCGTCCAGGGGATCTCCGACCTGATCCTCGTCCCGGGGCTCATCAACCTCGATTTCGCGGACGTCCGCACGATCATGTCGGCGATGGGGCTCGCGCTCATGGGGACCGGCGTGGGGCGCGGCGAGCACCGCGCGATCGACGCGGCGCAGAAGGCGATCGCGAGCCCGCTGCTCGAGGAGACCTCGATCGAGGGGGCGCGCGGCGTGCTGATCAACATCACGGGCGGCGCCGACCTGACGCTGCACGAGGTCAACGAGGCGGCCAGCGCCGTCGCGGAGGCCGCGCACGAGGAGGCGAACATCATCGTCGGCGCGGTGATCGACGAGGCGCTCACCGACGAGATCCGCGTCACGGTGATCGCGACGGGCTTCGAGGAGCGGCGCCCGGCGGCGGCCCCGGCGGCCGGCGTCGCGGCGGCGGCTCCGGGGGCGCGCACGGTCGAGCTGAAGGCGTTCCGGGGCGGCGAGCGGCCTTCCCCGTGGCGCCGGTCGCGGGTGGACGGGATCCGGGCCGACGGGGTGGAGGCGCCGGCGGACGACCTGGACATCCCGGCGTTCCTCCGGAGGCAGGCGGATTGACCTGGCCGCCGGGGGTCCTGTCGCCGGGCTCGCCCCGCGCGCCCGGGCTCCGGGCCCCTTTCTCACGCGCCTGCCGCAATCCTGCGGATTGCGGCAGGACGCCGTGAGGGGACCCCCATCCGCCCGGGACCCCGCGGGGCTCGCGCGGCGCCACCCCCGGCGACTAGGTCACTCGGAGCGACCCGATGATCACGTTTCACGGGGAGCCTCCGACGTATCTCACCCTCGACGCGCTCGAGGCGCTGGGCGTCCGCCACGCCTTCACGACGCGCCACCACGGGTCCTTCCCCGGCCTCCGGGCGCCGGACGGCCCCTTCGGCGGGCCCGGCCCCGGCCACGCGCTCCGGGCGCTCGGCATCGAGGGGCGGGCCGTCCGGTTCGCCCGCCAGGTTCACGGCACGGCGTGCCTCGTCGTGGACGGGGCCCCCCCGGGCCTCGTGGGGACCGGCGATGCCCTCGTCACGCGGGCGCGCGGCTGCCCGCTCGCCGTCTTCACCGCGGACTGTCTCGCCGTCGTGGTGGCCGAGCCCGCGCAGGGTGTCCTGGCGCTGGCCCATGCGGGCTGGCGCGGCACCGTCGCGGGGCTCCTCGGCGAGCTCGTCAGGACCCTCGCCGCGCGGGCCGGCGTGCGGGCCGACGGGCTCTCGGTGGCGATCGGCCCCTCGATCGGGCCCTGCTGCTACGAGGTGGACGAGCCTGTCGTGGGGCCCTTGCGCCGCGCGTTCCCGGCCGACTGGACCCGGTGGGTGGAGCCCCGGGGCCCCGGCAAGTGGCAGCTCGACCTCTGGCGGGCGAGCGCCGATCAGCTCGCCGCGGCCGGCGTGCCGGCCGAGCGGATCTGGAACCCGCGGCTCTGCACGGGGTGCCGCCGCGACCTCTTCTTCTCCTACCGGAAGGAGGGCGGGGGCGCCCGGCTGGCGGCCCTCGCGCTCCTGGCCTGACCCCCTTGCGGGCCGTGGCGGACGCCCGTGCACGGCATGCACGGCAGCGTTCTCTTTGGTGGGGCGCGCGGCAGGAGCTACAATACGAGTTTAGCGATGACGGACGCGGAGATCGGAGCCAACCTGGCAAGCGTGCGGGAGCGAATCGCCCGGGCCGCCGAGCGTGCCGGCCGGCCGGGCAGCGCCGTGCTGATCGTGGCGGTCTCGAAGACGGTGCCGCCCGAGCGGATCCGCGCGGCGATCGCCGCGGGCGTCCCCGCGCTCGGCGAGAACCGCGTTCAGGAGGCGCGGGAGAAGATCGCGGTGGTCGGGCGGGCGGTGCCCTGGCACCTGATCGGGCACCTCCAGACGAACAAGGTCCGGGATGCCCTCGCCTGCTTCGACCTGATCGAGTCGGTCGACCGCCTGTCGCTCGCGGAGGCGCTCTCCGCGCGCGCGGTCCACGAGGGCCGCCGGGTCGAGGCGCTCGTCCAGGTCAACGTCGGGGAGGAGCCGCAGAAGGGGGGCTTCACGCCGGCGGCGCTCCAGCCGGCGATCGAGGCCATGGTCGGGCTGCCCGGCCTCCACCTCCGCGGGCTCATGGCGATTCCGCCCCTCCCGCGGGATCCCGAGGAGTCGCGCCCCTCCTACCGGGAGCTGGCGAAGCTCCTGGACGCGGCCCGGGGACGCGGGGTCGGCCCCGAGTTCAAGGAGCTCTCGATGGGAATGAGCGGGGACTTCGAGGTGGCGGTCGAAGAGGGCGCGACGATGGTCCGGATCGGGACCGCGATCTTCGGCCCGCGGAGGGCGTGAGGGGTGTCCATCAAGGGGAAGAAGATCGGCTTCCTGGGCGGCGGGAACATGGGGGAGGCCCTCATCCGCGGCCTCCTCAAGACCGGTCTGATCCCGTCCGAGGCGATCTTCGTCACCGACGTCCGGCTCGAGCGGCTCGAGGAGCTGGCGCGCCTCTACGGGATCCACACGCTCTCGGACAACCCGCTCCTGGTGCGCCGGGTGGACATCGTCATCCTCGCCGTCAAGCCCCAGATCCTCGCGGAGGTCCTCCGGGAGGTCGCCCCGGCGAGCGCCGGGAAGCTCTTCATCTCGATCGCGGCCGGGGTGTCCACGGCGATGATCCGCTCGCACCTGCCGGCGGGGATGCGCCTGATCCGGGTGATGCCGAACACCCCGGCGCTGGTCCTGGAGGGCGCGACGGCGATCGCGCGCGCCGACGGGCTCGACCCCGGGGACCTCGAGGTCGCGCAGGAGATCTTTGCGGCCGTCGGGAAGGTGGTCGTCCTCGAGGAGGGGCTGATGGACGCCGTGACCGGGCTGTCGGGCTCGGGGCCCGCGTACATCGCGCTCGTCATCGAGGCGCTCGCCGACGGGGGCGTCAAGGTCGGCCTCGACCGGCAGACCGCGATGACGCTCGCCGCGCAGACGGTCCTCGGCTCGGCGCGCCTCCTGATCGAGACCGGCACGCACCCGGGTGCACTCAAGGACATGGTGACCTCCCCCGGGGGCACGGCGATCGCGGGCATCCACACCCTCGAGACGGGGGGGCTCCGCCGGACGCTCATGGACGCGGTGGAGCGGGCGACCCAGCGCTCGCGCGACCTCGGCCGCGGGGACGCGAAGTAGGCCCGTGTTCGTCGCGCGCGAGTTCCTGCTGGCCGTGGCGTGGCTCGTGGATTACGTCCTCTGGGCCTACATCTGGATCATCATCATCCGGGCGCTGCTCTCGTGGGTCAACCCGGATCCGTGGAACCCGATCGTCCGGTTCCTCTACCGAGTCACGGAGCCGGTCCTCCGGCCGATCCGGCGGCGGCTCCCCTGGCAGACCGGGATCGACTTCTCCCCGATCCTCGTGATCCTGGCGCTGGTCTTCCTCCAGCGCTTCCTGGTCCCGGTCCTGGTCCAGGCGGCCTACCGGCTCTAGCGGCATGGCCGAACCCCGTCGCATCGCGGCGTCCTCGGTCGTCGGCGGCCCTCAACGTACAGGGAGTACGCCTCGGGCCGCCTCCTCCCTGCGTCCTAGCGCTGCTCGGGTCTCGGCCACGCCCCGAGACGTTGTGCGACGAAGCTTGGCTCATCCACCACGATCTCGGCGCTTCAAGGACTCTAGCGGGGTGGCCGAGGAGGGAGTCTGATGCGGTATACGGCGAGAGACATCCGGCAGCAGCAGTTCCAGCCGACGCGGTTTCGCCTCGGGTTCGACCCCCAGGAGGTGGACGCGTTCCTCGAGGAGGTCGCGGACGACTACGAGGAGCTCGTCCGGGAGAACAACCTCCTGAAGGAGCAGCTCGCGGCGCTGGAGGAGCGCACGCGGGCGATGGAGGCGCGCGAGAAGGCGCTCCAGGACACGCTGATCACCACCCAGAAGGTCTCGGACGAGCTGAAGGAGCGCGCCCAGAAGGAGGCCGACCTCATCGTCCGCGAGGCCCAGCTCCAGGGGGCGAAGCTCCTCGAGGAGGCGCGCCAGGAGCAGGCCAAGCTGACCGCGGAGATCGGGGCGCTCAAGCGCCAGCGGCGCCAGGTCGCCGAGGAGCTGCTCGCGACCCTCTCCATGCACCAGCGGCTCGTCGAGCAGGGGCTCGCCGGGTCCGATGCGGGCTGAGCGGCTGGCGGAGGCGCGGCTGACCGTCGAGGTCCGCCCCCGCGCCGCGCGCGACGAGATCCTGTCGGGGCCCGGCGGGGCCCTGCGCATCCGCGTGACGGCGCCGCCCGTGGGCGGCGCGGCGAACGAGGCGGTCCGGGACGTCCTGGCGGAGGCTCTCGGCTGCCCCCGCTCCGCTATCGAGATCGTGCGGGGGCAGAACGCCCGCACGAAGCTCGTCCGGATCGCGGGGATGTCCCCGGAAGAGCTCCGCGCCCGCCTCGCGGCGGTCCGGTAGATGGGTCTCCCGCCGCTGAGCTTCACCACGGTCGCCTGGAAGGGCGACCGCGTCGTCCTCCTCGACCAGCGGCGGCTCCCCGGAGAGGAGGTCTCCGTCGAGTGCCGGACCTGGCATGATGTGGCAGAGGCGATCCGCTCCATGGCGGTCCGCGGCGCGCCGGCCATCGGGGTGACGGCGGCCTTCGGCGTGGCGCTGGCCGCGCTCGCCAGCCGGGCGACCCGGTTCGAGGAGCTCCTGGCCGACCTCGAGGCCGCGATCAAGGGCCTGGCGGCGACCCGTCCGACGGCCGTGAACCTGTTCTGGGCGCTCGAGCGGATGCGGAAGCACGCGCTCGACCGCCGCGCGGTGCCCCTCGGCGAGCTCCGCGCGAGCCTCGTCCGGGAGGCGGAGGCGATCCTGGAGGAGGACATCGCGGGCAACCGCCGGCTCGGGGCCCACGGGGCGCCGCTCGTTCCGGAGGGCGGGCGCATCCTGACCCACTGCAACGCGGGCGGCCTCGCGACCGCCGGCTACGGGACTGCCCTCGGCGTCGTCCGCGGGGCGGTCGAGGCCGGGCGAAAGCCCTTCGTGTGGGTCGACGAGACCCGCCCGGTCCTCCAGGGCGCGCGGCTCACGGCCTGGGAGCTCGCGAAGGAGGGGATCCCGCACACCGTCATCGCCGACGTCGCCGCCGCCTCGCTGATGGCGCGCGGCGAGGTGGACCTCGTGGTGGTCGGGGCCGACCGCATCGCGGCGAACGGCGACACGGCGAACAAGATCGGGACCTACGGCCTGGCCGTGCTGGCCCAGGCGCACCGGATCCCGTTCTACGTCGCCGCGCCCTTCTCGACGATCGACCCCTCGCTCCCCGATGGCCGCGCGATCCCGATCGAGGAGCGCGACCCGCGGGAGGTGCAGGAGCTCGCGGGCCGGCGCCTCGTCCCGGCCGCCTCGCCCGCCCGCAACCCCGCCTTCGACGTCACGCCCGCCGCGCTCATCACCGCCATCGTCACCGAGCGCGGCGTCTTCCGCCCGCCGTACGACTTCCGCGCCTGAGTCCCGCGGCCTCCCGGTTGACCGGGAGGCGGGCCCTGCCTATAGTGGATGCGTGCGGCCCGAGCCCCTAGGGCTCGGGCATGTTGTTGAGAAAGGAGCCCCGGATGAAGAAGTACCACCTGCTCGCCCCCGGGCCGACGCCGCTCCCGCCCGAGGTGCTCCAGGCGCTCTCGCGCCCGATCCTCCACCACCGGACGCCCGAGTTCGAGGCGCTGTTCCTCCGCGTCCGTGCCGGGCTCGCCGAGCTGACGGAGACGCGGAGCGAGGTCACGATCCTCGCGGCCTCGGGGACGGGCGCCATGGAGGCGGCGGTCGTGAACCTCTGCTCGCCCGGCGACGAGGCGATCGTCGTCCGCTGCGGGAAGTTCGGGGAGCGCTGGGGGGAGATCAGCCAGGCGTTCGGGATCCGGGTCCACGCCCTGGACGCGCCGTACGGCGAGGCGGTCCCGGCCGGGCGCGTCGCCGAGGTGCTGAAGGCCCACCCGCAGGCCCGGGCCCTCTTCGCGACGCAGAGCGAGACCTCCACCGGGGTCCTCCAGGACATCGAGGGCTACGCGCGCCTGACGCGGCGCACGGACGCCCTGCTCGTCGTGGACACGGTCTCCTCGTTCGGTGTCGTCCCGTGCCCGATGGACGCCTGGGGGGTGGACGCGGTCGTCGCCGGCTCCCAGAAGGGGCTCATGTGCCCGCCGGGGCTCGCCTTCATCGCGCTCGGCGACCGGGCGTGGCGCGCGGCCGAGCGCGCGACGTGCCCGAAGTTCTACTGGGACCTCCGGACGGAGCGGAAGTGGCAGGCGAAGGGGCAGGCGCAATTCACGCCGGCGGTGTCGCTCCTGATGGGCCTGGACGTCGCCATCGGCCTCCTCAAGGCCGAGGGGCTCCCCCAGGTCTACCGCCGCCACGATCTCCTCGCGCGCGCCACGCGCGCGGGCGCCGAGGCCCTCGGGCTCACGCTCTTCACGCGGGCCGCGCCGAGCCCGGCCGTGACCGCGATCAAGGCGCCGCCGGGTGTGGACGGCGAGGCGGTCGTCCGCGCGTACGGGGACCGGCACAACATCACGATCGCGGGCGGCCAGGGGGAGATGAAGGGGCAGATCTTCCGCCTGGCGCACCTCGGCTACGTGGACGAGTCCGACATCCTCGTCGGCCTCGCCGCCCTCGAGCGCGTCCTCGCCGGGCTGGGCCTTCCCGTCGACTTCGGGGCCGGGGTCGGGGCCGCGCAGAAGCTCTTTGCCAAGGAGGCCTGACGCGGTGTCGAAGCGAGTCCTCGTGACCGACTCCCTCCAGGAGGTCGGCGTCGAGGTCCTCCGAAACGAGGGGCTCGAGGTGGACGTGGTCCCGACCCTCGAGCCCGCGGAGCTGGCCCGGCGGATCGCGCCCTACGCCGGGCTCGTCGTCCGGAGCGCGAGCAAGATCACGGCGGAGGTGATCGCGGCCGCCCCCGGCCTCGAGGTGATCGGGCGGGCGGGCGTCGGGCTCGACAACGTGGACGTGGAGGCGGCGACCCGCCGGGGCATCGTCTGCATGAACACCCCGGGCGGGAATACGATCGCCGCGGCCGAGCACACGCTGGCGCTCCTCCTCGGCATGGCCCGGAAGCTCCCCCAGGCGCACGCCTACCTCAAGGGCGGCAAGTGGGAGCGCGAGCGCTTCCTCGGGGCGGAGGTCTACGGGAAGACGCTCGGGATCATCGGGCTCGGGCGGATCGGCTCGGAGGTCGCGCGCCGCGCGCAGGGCTTCCAGATGACCGTCATCGCCTACGACCCCTACCTCACCGAGGAGGTCGCGCAGCGCCTGGGCGTCGAGCTCGTGGAGCTCGACGCGCTCTTCCGGCGCGCGGACTTCATCACGGTCCACATCCCGCTGACCAAGGAGACCCGCGGGCTCATCGGTGCGGCCGAGCTCGCGAAGATGAAGGACGGCGTCCGCCTCGTCAACTGCGCCCGCGGGGGGATCGTGGACGAGACGGCGCTCGCCGCCGCGGTCCAGGCGGGGAAGGTCGCCGGGGCCGCGCTCGACGTCTTCGAGCGGGAGCCCCCGTGGGGCTCCCCCGTGCTCGAGCTGGAGCCGGTCGTCGTCACGCCGCACCTCGGCGCCTCCACCGAGGAGGCCCAGACTTCGGTGGCGATCGCAGTCGCCCAGCAGGTGGCCGACCTCCTCGTCCGCGGGATCGTCCGGAACGCCGTCAACGCGCCGAGCGTGGACCCTGAGCTCCTGAAGGAGCTGGCGCCGTACCTCACGCTCGCGGCCAAGCTCGGCTCGTTCCTCGGGCAGCTCGCCCGCGGCCGCATGACCGAGGTGAACCTCCGCTATGCCGGCGAGGTGGCGTCTCACACGGTCCAGCCGCTGACCGTGACGTTCCTCCGGGGCCTCCTCCAGGTGATCCTCGAGGAGAACGTGACGGACGTGAACGCGCCGTACCTCGCGCGGCAGCGCGGGCTCCGGGTCGTGGAGTCGAAGACGCCGGTGAGCGAGGACTTCGCGAGCCTCCTCACGGCCGAGCTCCGGACGGACACGGGCGCCTGGCAAGTCGCGGGGACGCTCTTCAACCGGAAGGAGCCGCGCATCGTCCAGGTGGACGGTTACCCGATGGAGGCCCACCCCGAGGGGTGGATGCTCGTCTTCTCGAACGACGACGTCCCCGGCGTCATCGGGCGGATCGGGACGCTCTTCGGGACCCACGGGATCAACATCGCCGGGATGCAGCTCGGCCGGCAGCGCCCGGGCGGGCGCGCGGTCTCGATCCTCAACCTCGACAGCGCGGTGCCGGACCACGTCCTGGCCGAGCTGCGCGCGCTCCCGAACATCCGCTCGGCGGCGCTGGTCCGCCTCTAGTCGGCTAGATTTCCCCCGGAAAGGCCCTTATACTACCGGGGGTTTGCCCGTTGGCGGGTGCCTGATTCCCATGGACCAGCGCGGTCTCCACTCCCAGCTCCCGAGCGGCGTCAAGATCTACCTCCCCGACGAGGCGGCCCGGCTCCGCGGCCTCCAGGAGCGGTTGATGGGGGTGTTCCGGCTCTGGGGCTTCCGGGAGGTCCTGACCCCGACCTACGAGTTCTTCGACGTCCTCGCGGTCGGCACGGACGAGGCGCTCCAGGAGCGGATGTTCAAGTTCGTGGACCGCGAGACCGGCCGGATGCTCGCGCTCCGGGCGGACGTGACGCCGCAGATCGCGCGGATCGCCGTGACGCGCCTCCGCGACCGCCCGAAGCCGCATCGCCTCGCCTATCGCACGAACGTCTTCCGCTACGACGAGCCGAAGGTGGGTCGCCAGCGAGAGTTCTACCAGGCGGGGGTCGAGCTGATCGGCCTGGACAAGCCGGAGGCGGACGCCGAGATGATCGCGATGGCGATCGAGGGGTTCCGCGCGGCGGGGCTCGGTCGCTACCAGATCGACGTGGGGCAGGTCGAGTTCGTCCGCGGGATCATCGAGGGCCTGGGCCTCGAGCGCCCCGCGGGGCGCGCCCTCCGCGATGCGCTCCGGCGGAAGGACGCGGCGGAGCTGCAGCAGCTCGTCGGCGGGCTCCGTGCCCCGAGCCGGACGGCGGAGCTCCTGCTCGCGCTCCCGACCCTGAACGGCCACGCCGAGGTCCTCGGCCGCGCGGCGACGCTCGTGGACAACCCGCGCTCGGAGCGGGCGCTCGCCAACCTGGCGGAGGTCCACCGGCTGCTCACGGCCTACGGCCTCGCCGCCGCGATCATGCTCGACCTCGGCGAGGTGCGGGGCTTCGACTACTACTCGGGGGTGAACTTCGAGGGGTACGTGGAGGGGTTCGGCGCCGAGCTGTGCGGCGGGGGGCGCTACGACCACCTCCTCGAGCGCTTCGGGGACCCGTGCCCGGCGACCGGGTTCGCGTTCGACATGAACCGCCTCCTCCTCGCGCTGGAGTCCCAGGGGATCGAGCTGCCCGTCCACGGGCCCGACGTCTTCGTCATCGACTTCACCCCCGACAAGGCGACGGCGCTCGCGCTCTCCCGCCAGCTCCGCGACCTCGGCCTCGCCGTGGCCCGCGACATCATGACGCGCCCGCTCGAGGAGTCGCTCGCCTACGCCCGCGAGATCCGCGCCGCGCGGGCGGTCGTGATCGACGCGGCCGGCCTCGCCCGGGGCGAGGTGCGCGTCCTCGACCTCGCGACCGGCCGCGAGGAGGCGTACCCGCTCCGCGAGCTCATGGCGGCCCCGGCGCGGATCCTCGAGCCCGTCCCCGGGGCCGCGTTGAGAGACGCCGACCGCTCATGAACGACCTCGCGCTCTGGTCGAAGCGCTCCGAGCGCGGGCTTTGCCCGCGCAACCGATTGGGGGGGGAGGTTCGGCCCCCCGAAATAAAGGGGGGCGAAGCCCCCCTCCGAGGTTTGGCGCGTGCCTAACGTCGTCGTCGTCGGCGCCCAGTGGGGGGACGAGGGCAAGGGGAAGGTCGTGGACCTCCTCGCCCCGGGCGTGGACGTCGTCGCGCGGTACTCGGGGGGCCCCAACGCCGGGCACACCGTGGTGGTGGGGGACCGACGCTACGTGCTCCAGTCCGTGCCGTGCGGGGTCCTCCGCCAGGGCAAGCGCAGCGTGATCGGCTGCGGGGTCGTCGTGGACCCGGGCGCGCTGCTCGGGGAGATGGACGGGCTCCGCGCGGCCGACATCGCGCTCGACCACCTCTACGTGTGCCAGAACGCCCACGTGATCCTGCCATACCACCGCGCCCTCGACCGCGCCGTCGACCAGGCCCGGATCGGGACGACGGGCAAGGGCATCGGCCCCGCGTACGCCGACAAGGCGGCGCGGCTCGGGATCCGCGTGGGGGACCTCCTCGACGAGGCGCTGCTCCGGGAGAAGCTCGATGCGAACCTTCAGGTCAAGAACCACGTGCTGCGCGGCCTCTACGGGCACGCCGGCTTCGGCGTGGAAGAGATCCTCCGCGAGGTGCGCGCCCACGCCGAGCGTCTCGCCCCCCACGTCGCCGACACGACGCTCCTCCTGCACGAGTGGCTCGAGGCGGGCGCGAGCCTGATGTTCGAGGGCGCCCAGGGGACGATGCTGGACGTCGACCACGGCACCTACCCCTACATCACCTCCTCGAGCGCGACGGCCGGCGGCGCGGCGACGGGGACCGGCGTGCCGCCGACGCGGATCGACGGGGTCATCGGCGTGACGAAGGCCTACGCCACGCGCGTCGGTGGCGGGCCGTTCCCGACGGAGGTGGCCGGGGACCTCGGCGAGCTGATCCGCGCGCGCGGGAAGGAGTACGGCTCGGTCACGGGCCGCCCGCGTCGCTGCGGCTGGTTCGACGCGCCGCTCCTCCGGCACGCGGTCCGGGTGAACGGCCTGGAGACGGTGGCGGTGACCAAGCTCGACGTCCTCGATCCCTGCCAGCGGATCCTCGTCGGCGTCGCCTACCGCTACCGCGGCTCGCTCCTCAAGGAGCTGCCGCTCGAGGAGCGCGTGCTCGCGAAGATCGAGCCCGTCTACGAGGAGCGGCCGGGGTGGGTGGCGCCCACCGAGGGGCTGCGGCGCTGGGAAGACCTGCCGCCGCGGGCCCACGACTACCTCCACTGGCTCCAGGACCTCATCGGCTGCGAGATCTCGCTGATCTCGACGGGCCCCGCCCGCGACGAGACGATCCTGGTCGAGGGCTCGCGGGTCCTCCGCTGGTTCCCCCGCCTCCACGAGGCCGGCGTCCGCTGAATCCCCGCCGGGCTCAGCCCGCGCGCGCGTGGACCGACACGGGCTCTGAGCCGTAAACGGCTCTCGCCCCCAGCCGCCCCAGCGCTCCCGCAAGCGGAGCCCGGCGAGGCGCGCCATGAGGTCCAGCTCGGACGGCCAGGCGTACCGTACCTCGATCGGGCACCACCGGATGCCTTACTCCGTGATCGCCACGAGCTCCGGTCGTAGACATCGGCAGTGCGCTCGCCGAAGGTCGAGGCGTCGTAGTCAGCCACGGGGGCGCCGGCCCGGCGCGAGGGGGGCTACGTCTCGCGGTAGCCCACCGTCCGGCAGTGGTAGTAGTAATGCGCGAGGATGAGCGGCGTCGTCGTCGGCGTAGAAGCTCACGGTCAAGAAGCAGCCGATCAAGGACCTGGACCTGACCGAGCTCGAAGCCCGCGACGTGAAGGCCGGCGCTCGGGCGACCCGCGTGCCCGGCCGCACAATGCGCGGCATCCGGGACATCGGCCGCAAGTAGCGTGGTCGCCACAAGGAGGCACTCGTGGGCAAGCCAAAGAAGCGCACGGGGAAGGCACGCCGGAAGCTCGGGGTGAAGAAGCAGCCCCATCCCTCCCGGCGCTCCTCAAGTGGTGCGCGGAGTATGGCGTGCGCGTGTACTGGAACGTGATCTGCGGGTTCCCGCACGAGCGACCTCGCCTACGCGTTCGCGTACCGTCACGCCGATGGCCGCGACCCGGAGGGCTACGTCGGCCCGCTGCGTGCCGTGATCGGGCGGTGGCGGGCCTCCGGGCCCGCGGGCTACCGGTCGCTCCGCTACCGGTGGGGCCCCGGGTTCCTCGTGATCTCCGACCGGCGACCCGATCTCGAGCGCGCCGACTACACTTTCGGCGAGACCGAGGCGAAGCTCTACCTCGCGTGCGACGACGGCGCCACGCCGGCCCAGGCCCGGCAGACCCTCGACGAGGCCGAGCGGGCGGACCTCGACGTCGAGGACGTCGAGGAGTTCCTGGACGAGCTGGTCGAGATGCGGGTCGTCTACGCGGAGGACGGGCGCTACCTCGCGCTGGCGCTCTCCGATCGGCTCCTCGAAGCCGCCGACTGACCGAACCGCGAGCGGGAAAGGGGACGAGCATGGCGAAGAGCGAGGGGACGGTCCGCCGCGAGGCCCGCCCCTTCGCCGCCTGATCGCCGACACACCGGGGCGCACGCCCACCGGGATCCCCGTGGCTCGCCTCCTGATGGTGCTGACCGAGTATCCGCCGTGACTGGTCCGCGGTCGTGGACGCCCACGAGGAGGTCTTCCACCGCCACCTGGCCGACAGCGCCCCGGCCCGGTGAGCGGGTCCACCACCGCGCCGTGTGATAGGATTGGCCGCGGGGCCGTCCACCCACGCACCAGGAGGAACGCCATGCGCGTGAGATTCCCAGCCTCGCTCATCGCCGCCCTGGCGGGTTTCGTCCTGTTCGCGATGCTCGGCACCGAAGCGACGGGGCAGGCCCGCGCCAAGATCCGGTACGCGCTGGGGGACGTGATCTCGATCGACGAGCTGCCCCTGCTCATCGCCGTCGAGCGCGCGAAGGCGCGGGGCGTGGACGTGGAGATCACCGCGTTCAAGAGCGAGGAGGTCGCGACCCAGGCCGTCATCAACGGGCAGGCCGACGTCGGCCAGGGCACCCCCTACGCGGCGCTCCAGAAGGTCGGCCTGCCGATCCGCTTCTTCTACCAGCTCAGCACGCTCCAGTTCTTCCCGATCGTGAGCAAGGAGCACTACAAGAGCTGGAAGGACCTGGACGGCCAGGAGATCGCGGTCCACGCGCGCGGGTCCGGGACGGAAGCGATCATGAGCCTGGCGGCCAAGCAGCACGGCATCGCGTACAAGGCCGTCAGCTTCGTGCCGGGCTCCCAGGTCCGCGCGCTGGCGCTGCTCAAGGGGACGATCAAGGCCACGATCCTGGACGCCCCGAACAAGAGCTACGTGATGAGGGAAGCCCCCGACCGGTTCGTGATCCTGCCGCTCGGGGAGCTGAAGGCCAGCGACGAGGCGGTGTTCGCCCCTACGGAGTTCCTGGAGAAGCACCAGGCCGCCGTCGCCGTGTTCGTCGAGGAGCTGCTCAAGGTGGCGCGCGCCATCAACGCGAACCCCGCCGTCGTGCTGGAGGAGCGCAAGAAGCTCGGGCTGCTGAAAGACCTGCCGTCGAAGATGGAGCCGGAGATCCTCCCCTTCTACCAGGAGGGCGTGCAGGGCGGGATCTTCCCCACGGACGGCGGCGGGGAGCGCGCCGCCAGGAACGACCTGGAGTTCTTCCGCCTGGCCGGCCAGATCAAGGGCGATGGCCCGAAGGTGGAGGACTTCTGGGTGTTCGGGCCGCTCCGAGCCGCGCTCGCCAGGGTGGGGAACTGACGTTCCGCTGACGAGCCCGCACGACCCGCCGATTCCCCCTGGCGGCGCCGCGGCCCGGCGGCAGGGCCGGCAGGCGTTCTGGCTCTGCGCGTCGTTCCTGCTCTTCTTCGGGGCCTGGGAGGCGGCGGGACGGTGGCCGATCAGCTACGCGCTCCCGCCGTTCAGCCACACCGTCGTCGCGCTGGGCCGCATGCTCGTCGACGGCACGCTGGCCCGCGCCTACGCCACGACGCTCCAGCCCCTCGGGATCGGGATCGTCGTCGCCGCGCTGGCCGGGGTCGGCCTGGGGATCGGCATGGGCCTCTCGCGGACGATCGAGTGGCTCGGCCTGCCGGTCTTCGTGATCGCCCAGGCGGCCCCCATGGCGGCCATCATCCCGCTGATCACCTACGTCTACGGCATCGGCCTGACCGCCAAGGTGCTGGCCGTGCTCGTCCTGTCGGTCCCCGTCGTCACGATGAACTCGTACAAGGGCATCCGGAACACGAACCCGTCGCTCCTCGAGATGTGCCGCGCGTTCCTGGGGACGCGCCGGCAGGAGGTCCTGAAGATCGTCCTCCCCCACGCCGCCGGGCTCGTGTTCGCGGGCCTCCGCCTCGGGGTGGCGATGGGGTTCATCGGGGTCGTGATCGCGGAGCTGCTGATCACGCCCACCGGGATCGGCGACCTGATCACCTATCACGGCTCGGTCGCGGACTATCCCGAGATGTACGCCGCGATCGCCTCGATCATCGCGCTGGGGGCGCTCACGATCTACGCGCTGGAGCGCCTGGAGCGCCGGATCTTGCCCCCGGAGATGCGCGGATCGTGAGCGCGCCGGCCGACGCCGTCGTCGACGTCCGGGGGATCGGCAAGACCTACGAGACCGGGGTCGAAGCCCTGCGGGAGGTGACCGCGGCCTTCCCCGGGGGGCGGCTCACCACCGTCGTCGGCCCCAGCGGGTGCGGGAAGACCACCCTGCTCAAGATCATCGGGGGCCTGATCCGGCCGAGCGCGGGCGAGGTGTGGGTCGCCGGGCGGAAGGTCGAAGGCCCCGGGCCGGAGCGGGCCTTCGTCTTCCAGGACTTCGCCCTGCTCCCGTGGGCGACCGTCCTGCGGAACGTCGCGTTCGGCCTCGAGCTCCGCGGCGTGCCCCGCGAGGCGCGGGACGACGTCGCCCGACAGCGGGTCGCGGAGGTCGGGCTCGCCGGGTTCGAGGGGAGCTACCCGCACCAGCTCTCGGGCGGCATGCGGCAGCGGGTGGGGCTGGCGCGCGCCCTGGCGGTCGACGCCGACATCATCCTCATGGACGAGCCGTTCTCGTCGGTGGACGAGCAGACTCGCCGGAAGTTCCAGGAGGACCTCCTCGTCCTCCTGCGGGACCGCCGGAAGACGGTGATCTTCGTCACCCACAGCATCGAGGAGGCGGTGTACCTGTCCGACCGCGTCGTCCTCCTGTCCCCGCGGCCGGGGTCGGTGTCGCGGGTCATCCAGCCGACCATCGAGCGCGGCGGGCGGAGCCCGGACGAGATCCGTCGCGACAAGGGCTACCTCGACGCGGTGGACGAGATCTGGCAGATCCTCAAGCAGCACGTGGTCTGAGGAGGCGCGTCGTGTCCGGACGCGTGCGGTTGCCCGCGGCGCTCTCGCTCCTGGTGTGGTGCCTCGCCTGGGAGCTGATCGGGCAGGCCGGGCTCTCGACGATCGTCCCGCCGGTCTCGCGGGTCGTGCTGGCGGGAGCGACCGTCGTCCCCACCGAGAAGTTCGGCGCGGCGGCGCTGATCTCGCTCCGCTCGTTCGCCGTCGGGATGGGGCTGGCGCTCCTCGTGGGGATCCCGGTCGGCGTGGTGATGGCCCGGGTGGCGGGCGTGGGCCGGATCGTCGGCGTGTGGGTCAACGTCTTCGTCAGCGCTCCGGTCTCGGCCCTCGTCCCAATGCTCATGGCGGTGGTCGGCATCGGGGAGACGACCGTCGTCGTCACGGTCTTCCTCTTCGCCGTCTTCGTGATCATCCTGGATACGCGGGTGGGCGTCCAGCAGGCCAGCCGGTCCCTCGTGGAGATGGCCCGGGCGTTCGGCGCGCGGCGCCATCAGGTCTACACGAAGGTGCTGCTCCTGAGCGCGCTGCCCGAGATCCTGATCGGCGTCCGCCTCGGCGCCATCCGCGGGGTCAAGGGCGTGGTCATCGGACAGCTCCTGGTCGCCATCATCGGGGTGGGCGAGCTCTTCGAGCTCTACTCGAAGCACTTCCTGATGGAGGAGTTCTGGGCGCTCGTGATCCTCGTGTTCGCGTTCGCCTTCGCGGTCTCGGAAGCCATCGCGTACCTCGAGCGTCGCGTGGAGTACTATGCCCGGGCGCGCTGAGGCCCGACGCGGAATGCGCGCGCCATCTTCGGGAGCGCTGCGGGGGAGCGAACGGGGGGTGTCGAGCGCGGGTCCGCGTCGCGCGTCGGTTCCCCTTCGAGTGCTGCTGGCGGTCGTCTTCTGCCTGTGGGCGGCATCGGTCGCGGAGGCCTCGGAGTCGGTCTGGGAGGCCCTGCGCACGCCCGGTGCCGTGGTGGTGCTGCGCCACAGCTATGCCCCCGGGGCGTTCGATCCGCCCGACGCCAGGCTCGACGACTGCACGACGCAGCGGAACCTCGACGAGACCGGCCGGGCGCAAGCCCGGCGGATCGGCGAGGCGTTCCGGCAGCAGGGCCTCACGGTCGGCGCGGTCTTGTCGAGCCCGCGCTGCCGTTGCCTGGACACCGCCCGCCTGGCCTTCGGGCGGGTGGAGTCGTGGGACGTCCTGCAAGGCGCGCTGCGTGACGCGGAACGGCGCCGGCGGCAGCTCGCCGAGATGCGGCAGAGGATCGCAGCGCATCGGAGCGGTCCGCCGCTGGTCCTGGTCACCCATGGCAGCGTGGTCACCGACCTGACCGGCCTCAGCATCCGGATGGGCGAGTTCGTCGTGCTGCGGCGCGCGGCCGATGGGAGCCATGCGGTCGCGGGCCAGTTCTACGTCGAGTGACGGACGCATGGCGGTGCAGGAGGGGGTTATGGAATGGCGGGAGCTGATGGTGGACGGGTACGACCGATTGCCGGATGGGATGAAGGATGTGCTGGCGGGTCTTTCGATGGCTGACCTGGACCGGCAGCCGCATCGCGGCTGCAACAGCCTCGGCTGGACGGCATGGCACCTGACGCGCGTGCAGGACAGCCAGATTGCCGACCTCATGGGCGACGAGCAGCTCTGGACACGGGATGGCTGGCACGAGAAGTTCAAGCGCCCCGCCGAGCCCGACGACACGGGATACGGACACACGCCAGCGCAGGTGAGAGCCTTCGAGTCCCCCAGCGTCAGGATCCAGCTCGAGTACCTGGGGGCGGTCGTCGAGCGGACCAAGCAGTATCTCGCGTCCCTCACTCCCTCCGACCTCGACCGCGAGCTCGACGAGCCGTGGTCCACACCTCGGCCGACCGTGGGCGTTCGACTCGTGAGCGTTCTGGCCGACTGCCATCAGCACGCCGGTGAGGCGTCCTACATCCGTGGCTTGCTCAAGGCTAGAGGCAAACGGGCAGTCCGTTGACGGATATCGCCGGAGACCTTCATGCAATAATCGGTGTGCGAGGCGTTAGCTCAGCCCGGTAGAGATCCTGCCTTTTAAGCTCCCCGGGAAAACGAAGCTCCTCGGCAAGTCACGGACTTGCCGAGGGGTTTTTCGTTTTGTGGTTGGCTGGCGGAGGCTGGTTTGGGGCCGATTCTAAGCCGTCGCGGGCATACTTCCGGGCATACTTCGTCAGGGCGGTGTGGACGGTTGCGCGATGCGCCTCCCGGACGCGGGCTCAACCTTCGGGACGTGGTGCTCGTGGACCGAGGCGCTGCACGGGCCGAAGAGACATGGGCGACAATCCGCGAGAGCGGTGGTGAAGCGACCGTATGCGAGGCCGATGTCACTCGGGCCGCAGATTGCGAGCGCATGGTCAGCGTGGCTCGGGAGCGCTATGGCCGTCTCGACATCTTGGTGAACAACGTCGGGATCCTCGGCTTTGGCTCCGCTCCGGACGTGATGGAAGAAGAGTGGGACAAAGTCTTGAACGTCAACCTCAAGAGCATGATGCTGGCTAGCAAGTTCGCGATCCCCGAGATGATCCGGATCCGGGGCGGTGGAGGGTCGATTATCAACATTTCCTCGCTTGCCGCGTTCCGGGGATTGTGCCAGACGGTTTACGTGACTCCCGGTAGGCCCCCGGAACCCTCAGGAGGCGTGGTATCATTGGGCGCACTCGTGAGCCTAGCCGACCGGGCGGAAGGGAGACGGCCATGAATGGGCGGCGCGGTCGGGAAACCTCGGACAACCCTCGCTACGCCGTCGCTGAGGGCCATCGCGACGTCTACGAACAGGTCTACCACCGTCTACGCGGGCACCGAGCACCACTTCAGGAGATACTGCTGCCGCGTCTGAAGGTGGGCGGTGTTGTCCTCCTCGTGTACGCGGTGTGCGGTGACACCGTGGATCACGCCGAGGGGACGGACCGTCCGATGTGGGCCGCCCTGGAACACATCGATCAATTCTTCCTCGAGGTGGAGCAGCCCGACTCGGGCATGATGCTGGTTCGGTGGCGCGAGGACCTGGAGCATCTGAGCGACGGCAGGATTCGCTTCCTGTTCCACTTCGAAGGGGGGAGCCCGCTCGAAGGCAGCGTTGGTGCGCTTCGCAGTTTCTACCGACTGGGGCTGCGGTCGATGCAGCTCGTGCACAACCGCCGAAACTTGCTAGGCGACGGGGTGGCCGAGCGCGGCAGCGGAGGCGGACTGACCAGAACGGGCGAAGCTGTCCTGCGTGAGATGGAACGTCTGGGGATTGTCGTTGACCTCGCACATGCGTCCGAAGCGACCTTCTACCACGCGCTCCGGGTTGCCACCCGGCCGGTGGTCGTCAGCCACTCGAACTGCGCATCGGTCTGCGCGCACGTGCGCAACCTGTCCGACAAACAACTCGGCACGATCCGAGAGAACGGCGGCTTGGTGGGCGTGAACCTGATCGCTGCCTTCGTGGACGCAGAGCGCCCGACCATCGACCGTCTCGTCGATCACATCGAGCATCTCGCTGGGTTCATCGGCATCGACCACGTCTACGTGGGGGGCGACTCGATCAAGTATGAAGGACCGCGGTCGCTAAGAGACGTGCGGTACGCGAGCCCCGAAGGCGTATTCGTGGAGGATCTCGAAGAGGCAGACCAGTATCCAAACCTCGCTGCCGCCCTCTTGCGTCGCGGATACAAGGAAGCAGATGTCGCAGGCGTCATGGGAGCGAATCTCATCCGCTACCTGCATCAGACCCTTCCCTCGCGAACGCAGGCGATGGTGTCGCCGCTGGCGGCCGAACGGGTCGGCACCGAGAGCGGCGGATAGTCTCGCCAGCCCCCAGCTTCGCGTCGTGTTCCTGGGCGCAACGGTAACCTCCGATGCCGGGCTGCTGCCGTACGAGTCGGACGGGCGTCTTGGCCTGAGCGCGCTGATCGAGCGACACCCCACGTCGGGCGAGGCGGCTGGAGCGGAGCCGAAGGAGAGTGATCGGGGGCTCATGTCGACTTGACGAATGTGGTTGGTTCCCCAAGCAGTGTGGCCAACAACCCAGAAACCAGGAGGAGCCATGGACCTCGCTAAGACGCGTTGTGGCCTCTTAGGGGTACTGACGGGCTTCGCAATCATCGGGCTGTCGGCGGTGCCGTCCCTGGCGCAGGAGCCGCCGCGGCAGGGCCCCGCGGTCTGGGACTATCTGGCTGGCCTGCCGAAGGACAGACGGCTCGAAGTGATGGCCCGCGAGGCCAAGCGGGAGGGCCGTTTCACCATCTATGGTGCGCTCGGGATCGATCGCGCCAACATCTTTATCAGGATCTTCAACGAGCGGTACCCGGACGTGAAGGTCGAGTTCGTCCGCTTGACGGAACCCGAGGTGACCGACAAGGTCCTGCTCGAGCACCGAACCGGCCGGGTCAACCACGACCTGGCGGCCTCGACGGTGACGTGGATGAATCTGCTCGCGGAGGCACTAGCCCCTTACGAGACCACGAGTTGGGATGAGTTCGACCAGCGTTTCAAGCTCGGTAGCAAGAAAGAGGGCTGGACAGCGGTCGTCTACGACCTGCTGGCCACGACGATCGCGTGGCGAGCCGACCGCGTCAAGAAAGAAGAAGCCCCCAAGACGCTGTCCGACCTCGCGAATCCAAAATGGAAGGGACGCACCGGAGTCACGACGCACCTCGAAAACATGATGAACGGTCTCATCCAGGTGCTCGGGGAGCAGAAGGCCATGGAGCTGGTTCGCAGGCTGGCGGCCCTCGACAACCGGCTCTACCGGAGCCACGCGGCCCTGTCGCAAGGCCTTGCAGCCGGCGAGTTTGACGTTGCCTGGGATCTCGCGTCGCACCGTCCGGTGGGCTTGATCCAGAAGGGCGCGCCGGTCGACTTCGTGTTTCAGGACCCGCTGTTCGGGTTGGGCGCCACCTTCTCTGTCGTGAAGGGGGCCCGGAGTCCGTACGCGGCCGCCCTCTTCATGGACTACGTCACCCAGGCCGGTCCTCTGGAAAAGCTCGACAAGGTAGAAGGCGGTCGGTTCTTCGGCCACCTCAAAGGGAACTTCACGAACCGCTTGGCGGACTATCCCCGCCTCACTCTCTACACCCCCATCTCCGCCGATCGGTTCAAGGAGCTTAACCGTCTCGCAGAGGAGCTGTTCGTCCGACGCTGAGCGCCGGGGATGCCGAGCTCGATGGGCCTGGTGACGTGCCTGAACGTTCCGTTCTCGGGCGGCGCGACCATCGTCCGGTCTCGCTACCGGCAACGGCGTTCGATTGAAACGGGGTTCTGCAGACACCCCGACGTTGTGAGGCCATAGGGGGATTGGACGACACGCCGTGAAGATCAAGAAGGCCAGTCCCGGGCTTGACCAGCGAAACCTGCTTGGTCGGCTTCTCGGGTCGGATTTTGAGATAGAGGACTTAGACCGAACACGCCCTCTCGCTTCGCAGGTGGCCGATGCCGACGTGTTGTTGGTGCGCGAGCTGCCGATCACCCGCGAAGTGATCGACGCAGCACCGAGCCTGAAGCTGATTCAACGGCCCGGCGACCATCTTCCGGTCATGGACCTCGATCGCGCGCGCGAGCGGGGCATCTACGTGTGCCGGCTCCCGTCACGCATCCAGGGGGGCGCCGCCCGCGATGTGGCCGAGCACGCGTTCTTCCTACTGCTTGCCGTCGCGAAACAGCACAAGAGGGCCGAAGAGAAGATGAGGATGCGCATTCTTGGCCTTCCCAAGACCATGCGGCTGCAAGGGAAGACTCTGGGGCTCGTGGGTGTCGGCAATACGGGGAAGGAACTCGCGCGGCTCGCAATTGGGTTCGGAATGCGGGTGGTTGCGGTCAAGCGTACGCCGGACCCGACGCTCGCGGGCGAACTCGGCTTATCCTTCCTCGGAATGATGGGTGATCTACCCGCGGTCCTGGCTGAGGCCGATTTCGTGTCGCTCCATCTGCCGATGACGCCTGAGACGGTCGATTTCATCGGGAGCCGCGAAATCGGCATGATGAAAGACGGCGCCGTCCTGATCAACATTGCGCGTTCTCACATGGTCAACAAGGCCGCGGTCCACGATGCTCTCCTGTCGGGTAAGCTGGGGGGTGTCGGCCTGGACGTGTTCTGGCAGGAACCCCCAGACCCAGACGACCCGCTTCTGTCCTTGCCACACGTGATCTTCACGCCGCACATCGCCGGCGACACGGTGGAGACCGAACAGCGTCTCGCCGAGCTGACGGCGGAAAACGTCCGACTCGTGGCACGCGGCGACCAACCACGGTACGTGGTCGGAATCGACGTCGACGCGGGGAGTTAGCATGACGTACTGATCGCCCCCGGTGCCAGCCATCGGTTTCGTGTTTCGGGATCCGGCGCCGGGGCTCGGGCGAAGCCCGGCGCGCTACCAGGATGTCGGAGGGACGGAGATGAGGCTCGCAACGTACTTCGATGGCGAGATGAGGATTGGGGTCGCGGTCGACGAGCGCAACGAGATGTGGGACCTGCGGACCCTGTATGCTCTGTACCTGCTCGAAACCGAGCGCACGCCTGGGTACCGGGCACTCGCGGAGATGCTCGTCCCGGCCGACATGGCGCTGTTTATCCGACTCCACCACCGCCGGCTCGACGAGTTCCGGGAGGCGCTTGCGTTTGTCACAGCGCACCGCGGTCGTCTGGAAGGCTTCTCGCTCCCCGGGACTGCGCTCGTGCGGCCACTCGATGGAGTCCGGTTGCTGCCGCCCGTGATGAGCCCCAGCAAAGTCATCTGCTGCGGCAACTCGTACGCGGAGTACCTTGTCCAGCAGAAGCTGCCGCGGTCGGAATGGCCCCAGGATGTCAAGATCTCCTTCTTGAAGTCGCCGACGGCACTGATCGGCCATCGCGAGACCATCCACTTCCCGCCCGACTCCCGGGAGTGGGACTACGAGAACGAGCTTGCCATCGTCATCGGCCGGCCGTGCCGGGACATCTCCGAATCGCAGGCCGACGAGTACATCTTCGGCTATTCGATTCTCAACGACGCGTGCGTCCGCGACATCCCCAGGTGGACGGGGAGCTACGACAGTCCGCGCGGGAAAGCATGCGACACCTTTGCGCCATTCGGCCCGTGGATCGTTCCCGCGCCGTATCTTGATGGCGACCCGAACGATTTGAGACTGGTCACCACGATTGACGGCGAGGTCAGGCAGGACACGCGGACCTCCGGCTGTCTGTGGACCGTGCAGCGAATCGTCGCGTTCATCTCGCGGTATATCCGGCTACTGCCGGGCGACGTCATCTCGACGGGGAGTGGGCCAGGCAACGCCCTGTCCGGGCCGGGCGACTTCATGAAAGTGGGCCAAGTTGTCCGTTGTGAGATCGAGGGCATCGGTGCAATCGAGAACCCGGTTGGGATCCGTCGCTGGTCCTCCGAGCTCGCCCCGCTTCCCCCGGTGAGCTGACCCCGTGGGACCGCCCCGCGAGGCTCGGCGGGCGCCGGCCCCGCCTCTGCTGGCTCACGAGGTTGTCCGCGAGGTGCCCCGGTCCTGGACCGCCTCCATCCCGGGCGACGGGCTGCTCGTCAGCGGTCTGGGCGTGGTCGTGGGCTACCTCATCCTGCCACCGTTGGCCGTTCTGTTTTACGGGAGCGCCACGGACACGCCGCCGGCGCTGACGCCGCACTTCACGTTCGAGACTCTCCGACGCGCCTACGGACGATGGACCATCTATCCTGCGTTGCTGAACTCCATCGCGTACGCCGCGATCACCGCCACCCTGGTGCTCATCGTCGGCGGGTTTCTCGCCTGGGTGGTTGAACGGACGGACTCGGTCGTGCGCCGGATGACTGATCTCTTTGCGTTGGCGCCGGTCCTGATGCCCGCCATCCTTCTCATCAGTGGCTGGATCCTTCTCATCGGGCCTCGAAGCGGCCTCGTCAACCTCATGGCTCGCGACTACCTCGGGGTGAGAGAGCCCATCCTGAACCTGTACTCGTTCGCGGGGATGGTCTGGGTCGGCATGCTGCAGGAGCTTCCGCTGGCGTTCCTGTGGCTCTGGCCTGCCTTCCGGTCGATGAACCCCGAGCTCGAGGAGGCGGGGCTCGCATCCGGCGCCGGGATGCTGACGGTGCTGCGCCGCATTACGCTGCCCATCCTCCGTCCCACGATTCTTGGGGCCTGGATCATCTTTTTCATCTACTCGCTCGGGGCGCTATCCGTCCCGCTCCTGATCGGCCTGCCGGCGAAGATCTTCCTCTATTCGACCGAGATCTATCTCGCGTATCGCCGGGTTCCAACGGACCTGAACCTTGCAAGCGCCTACAGCCTCCTATTCCTCGCGGTCACGAGCGTCAGCATCTACTTCTACCACCGCGCTACCGCCGATGCGGCTCGCTTCGTCACCGTTACGGGACGCGGCTACAGACCGCGACTCATCCGACTCGGGCGGTGGCAGATCCTCGTGACGGGCCTGGCCATTGTCATCCTGCTCTTCGTCGCAGGCCTGCCGCTCTTCGTCCTGGTCTGGAACGCGTTCATGCCGTACCCCCAGGCGCCATCCTGGCGCAGTCTCCGGCTCGTGACGACCGGCAATTTTGCGGCCGCGCTCAACTACGGTCCGGCCCAGCGGGCAGTGATCAACAGCCTGGGGCTCGGACTCGCCGCTGGCCTGGCCGCGGCGATTCTCGGGGCACTGCTCGGTTGGTGCAGGCTTCGGCTGAAGTCGTATCGCCGCACGGTCGCGCTCGTCGATCAGCTGGCGACCGCGCCCATCGCCATGCCAGGCATGATCTTCGGCGTTGGGCTGATGTGGCTCTACCTCGTCCTGCCGGTGCCGGTGTACGGGACGCATCTCATCCTGGTACTCGCGTACGTGGCGATCCACCTCCCGTTCGCCGTGCGCATCTGCGGCTCCGGGCTTGCCCAGCTCCATCCGGAACTCGAGGAGGCTGGCCGTGTCGCCGGGGCGACCCGGTTCACCACCATGCGGCGGATCGTGCTGCGACTCGCAGCCCCGGCCTTCGCGGCGTCGGTGCTGTACGTCGCCCTCCGGTCCTTCCGGGAGTATGCCGCCTCGATCTTCCTGGCAGCCCCGGGCACAGAGGTTTTCGCAGTCCTGGTGCTCGACATGTGGGAGGGCGGAAACTCGAACATCCTTTCGGCGTACGTCACAATGGTCATGCTGCTCCTGGGCCTCGCCGTCGTGCTCTCCTACTGGGTCGGACGGCGCGCGGGCATCCAGCTCTAGAGGGCTTGTCCTCCGGGCAGCGGGCAGTCAACGCGCTCGAGGGCTCCGAGGGCAGGGGTCGTGATCAAGTTGACGGGTGTCATCAAGCGTTTCGAGGCTGAGCGGGAGTGGGTCGCCGCCGTCGACGACCTCACGCTCGCGGTCGAGGCCGAGAGCTTCTTCACGTTGCTGGGCCCGAGCGGTTGCGGCAAGAGTACGCTGCTGCGATGTGTAGCCGGCCTGGAGACGCCCGATTCCGGAGAGATCGAGATCGGAGGCAGGATCGTCTTTTCCTCCCGCTCAGGCGTCAACGTCCCGCCTAACAAGCGGCGCATCGGGATGGTCTTCCAATCCTACGCCATCTGGCCCCACATGACCGTGTTCGAAAACGTGGCCTTCCCGCTGGAGGTCCAGGGCCTGACCGAGGTGCGCGAGCGCACCGCCAAGGCCCTGGCGATGGTCGAGCTGCAGCAGCTCGGCGGGCGCTACGCGTCGCGGCTCAGCGGGGGACAGCAGCAGCGCGTCGCGTTCGCCCGCGCGATCGTCGCGGAACCGGATGTCCTGCTTCTGGACGAGCCGCTCAGCAACCTGGACGCCGCGCTTCGACAGCAGATGGCCGTGGAGCTGCGCAAGCTCCACGAGCGGCTCCGGATCACCACCCTCTACGTCACGCACGATCAGGCGGAAGCCCTTGCTCTGTCGGATCAGATCGCCTTGATCTCTCGTGGCCGCATCGTCGAGGTCGGCTCGCCCGAGGAGCTGTACAGCCGGCCGAGGATCCTCTTCACCGCGCAGTTTCTCGGTGGCGCGAACATCCTCACGGGGACGGCTTCGCGGGCGGAAGGTGAAGCGGGCGGCACGACCGTGGCGACTGCATTTGGCACCCTGTGGTCGGCCAACATCGCGTCCGGCCCGGTGACGGTATTCATCCGTCCGGAGGACATCCACGTGCTGGCCGACGAGCTTGGCGCCGATGACCGCGAGGGGAAGAACGTCTTTGCGTGCATCGTGCTGAGCGACCGATTCATCGGCGACAGCCGTCAACTCGAGCTGTTGGTGGCCGGCGGCTCAGGGACAGTCCTCCGCTGTAAGGTCCGGGGTCGGCTCCAGGTCAAGCAGGGAGCGACCGTCCGGGTCCGCGTCGATCCGGGTGACGTCACGGTCCTGGAGTGAGGCCGTCCGCTTGAACTGGAGCCGCTTCCTCTGGCGCCGGCGTCATGGAGAGCAGCTACCATCTCCACGGGCTGTCCTTGGGCTGTTCATCGACGATCTTGTTGCGCAGCATCCCGATGCTCTCGACTTCGGACTCCAACATGTCGCCGCCCTTCAGGAACCATGACGGTGGATCCGCCGTTCGCTCGATTCCCGCGCGCCCGGGCGTCCCTGTCGTGATGACATCGCCTGGCTCGAGCGTCATCTGCGACACATAGGCCAGGAGCTCGGGGATCGCCTGAATCATGTCGGCCGTGGTTCCGTTCTGTCGTACCTCGCCGTTGACGCGGGTACGAATGGCCAGATGCATCGGATCGGCGACCTCGTCCTTCGTCACCAGCCACGGCCCCATGGGCGCAAAGGTATCGAACATCGTCGCCAGGAACTGGGCCTCCTCTCTGCGCTCGACGCGCAGGATATCCCGCGCCGAGATGTCGTTCACCACGATGTATCCGGCGACCACGTCGTAGGCCTTCGACTCCGGCACATTCTTGCATCGCTGCCCGATTACGACTGCCACCTGAGTCCCGTAATCGAGCTCCCGCGTCGCGGCGGGCTTGACGATGTCCCGCATGGGCCCGATGATGGCGGATGTCGCCTTGATCGATGCAGAAGGCACCCTGTTTGGGGTTGCCGTTGCGGATTCCGACAAGCCGTTCCGGTAGTTCTGGCCGACGACGACCAGCTTGCCTGGTCGCACAGGGGCATGGATCCAACACTCCGCGAGGGGGGTGAATAGAGGCCCGCCGTCGCTGTCCCTGGTCGTTGCGTCGTGGCGGGCAAGCTGGCGCAGCCAGTCAGCGGTGGCGAGCACGGCCTCCCGGGCCGCGCTCCCGATCTGGAGCAATTGCCCGAGATGCGGCGGCACGCGCAGACCGGCGATCTCGGGCCCTTGCGCATCGCCCTGCTCCTCGATCAGGTACCGGGCGTACCCCGCTCGCAGGTCGCCGACCAGATCCCCGTCCAGCAGCACGCCCAATCGCGCCCGATTGGTTGACTCAGTCACCCGGTTGAACCGCATGATTCTCATGAAGCCACATCCTCCTCCGCCTCGGACATCATCCCTTCCAGTTCGCTGACCGGATCTGGTCCCGCGCCCGGGACCCACCGGCTGACAGAGCACGGCGTCCTCGAGCCGCACGGTTCAGCCTACAGTGACATTATGCATCCGCACGTCACATGCCCGGAATCTCGAGGGTGTGTGAATCAGCGATGCGACTCCCTGAGCAGAGAGTCTGTCCCGCCACGATGATGACCAGGAGGGCCCGGTACTCGAAGGCGCGGTAGCGGGCCGACTGCCTGCGGGGCGCCGCGGTCGCGGGAGCCTCCCCAGGAGGAGCCTCTCCCGGAGGTGTCCCTCCCGGGGAGGGGTCTCGTGGATCGGGTCCAGGCGCTCGCGCTTGAAATCAGCCCATCATCCGACTGCCCCCCTGCCTGGGTCAGTCCCGCTGAGGGGGACCCGAGGCGTGGTCAGATCTCCAAGTCCACCGAGATCGCCGCGCGCCGAACGTGGAAGAGCCCAGGTGATAACCGGTCAAAATAGCCGGCTCGTTCGATCTCCTCGACGTTGCGGCCGATCATGTCCTTGGTCACGCCGTCGAGTTCCGCGGACCGCGAATTGAGATGCAGGATGACGCCGGTTCCGCTGGTGACCATCAGTCCGTCCTCGGAGGCCTCGACCATGGCCTCGAGCGGCTCGGCGTCTCGGGCAGCCCTGGCGGAAGACCTCCCCGCCGGTGCCGAGGCGGCCTGTCGATTTCAGTCCCGTCGGTTTTTCGTGGAACTAAACAGCGTGTAACCCGTGACTGGGTCTGGCGAAAACGTGGTCGTGACTCAATCTCGGGTTCGAATCCCGTTAGAGACACCTCCAGTCACGATCCGTGGCGACAATCCCGCGCTCCAATGCGGCGATCGAGAGCATCCCGTCATGATATGCAGCGTGACCACGCGTGCCCGACGTCGACGGAGAAGTGCGACCGCGAGTGCCACCGGCGTGGATCCCTCAGAACCGACAGCCCTCCGGGCCGTTTGGCCTCCTGACGCCGCAACGCGACCGAAGCAGCCGCCTGATCTGAAGGTCGAGCTCGAGTGCGGCCTCAAATCCGGCACCGGCTCAAGCGTAGAAGAGCTGGTCGGGAAAGTTCTCGGTGGGGAGACGAGCGAGGAGCCGTCCGATTCGCCGCGCGAGCTCCAGAGGAAGGCGCCGTCGGGCGACAATGATGCCCGAGTGGTGACGACCCGTTTCAAGCCAGCGGTCGTGCAGACGCTCGAAATCGACGCGGTTGTGGGTCAGGAGGACGCTGCCCGCGTCCGCGGCAAACGCAAGTTGTTCCTCGTCTGATCGCCCCAGCTGCCCGGAGTCCCGGGCGGTCGTGACCGTGAAACCGCGGGCGCGCAGCATCGCCGCGAGCACGACGGAGACGTCTTCGTCGCAGTGAAGTGGTGGGGGGCGGTTAGGCATCCGGACGCGTGAGCGGGTGCACGACGTCGTCCGGGACCTGGTTCTGCTCGATGTACCGCTCGATTTCCGTCCGATGGTCGGCGTAGTAGCTCAGCGCGTCGAAAACCTGGGCCAGGGTCAGGTGAGGGAGATGGCCCCCGATCTCCTCGGGGGCCACGCCGAGGCGCCAGAGCTCGACGACGGCCCGAACGGGGATCCGCGTGCCGACGACGATCGGTTCCCCGCCGAGGATGGCGTCGTCGCGGACAATGTACCGATGCTCCGTTCCCAGGGTCATCGCTCGGTCCCCCTTGGATTCGGGTGGCCTCACGGCAGCCACCTATGCCCGTCTAGTTTCTCATGCTCTTTGGGTTGCTGGCCAGCCACCCGCGTAGGGGGCACTGCGGCTGGCGTTCCTTCTGCTTCGGAGGGGACCAATGTTCGCCACCCGCAATATCGGAATCGACACGCGCGCGTCGCACTTCGGCTCCGTCTGGGATACGGCCTGTGAGAGGCCAGCGTCCCCGGCCGCATCCCTCACGGTTTCCGCCGCTCCGCTGTCCGGAATCTCGAGCGCGCTGGCGTCTCGCTCTCGGTCGCGATGAAGATCAGCGGCCACGAGACCGAGTCGGTCTACCGCCGGTACGCGATCGTGAGCGACGCCGACCTCTCCCGGACGCTTACCGGCGTCTCACGGGCATACTGACAGGCATACAGACCGGGTCCCCAGTTGACGGGTCCCGCGTAAGTCTCCAGAATGACGAGCGGGACGGCCTTAGCTCAGCCCGGTGGAGCTCATGCCTTCTTGCGCAACGGGCGATGACGTGGAACTCGTTGTAAGATCAGGTGACGCGTTAGCTCAGGCCGGAGCGCTCCTGCCTTTCTTGCGCAGCGGCCGACGACGTGGAACTCATTGTAAGATAAGGTGAGGCGTTAGCTCAGCCCGGTAGAGCTCCTGCCTTTTAAGCTGGCCGGCCCAGCATCCCACTGCATCTAAGCACGTACCAGAACGCGCCTTTTCACCTCTCTGAGTTTCTCCCGATATCCCAGAACATGCCGGGAGCTACCCCGAAAACCGTCAGCGTGGCGTCAGCGGAGGGAGGGCGCCCCCTGCTGGCGAGCAACCGAACGCGAGGGCATCACGGTCCGCGCCAACCCCGCGCTCGCCCCGGCTTCCGACACGCCGCGTGACCTGGGGGAAGTGCAATATCACGCGTCGTCCTTTGCGCTGGATCTCTTGACCTGTGCTCGCGCGGGGGACGCCGCCGCGCGGTGGGCGCCGTGTCGAGCCCCACGCAGTGCGGCGGTGGCCGGCAGCGGCGGGGCTGCGCGCCAGGCCGCCGCTGCCAGTAAGGCAATGAGGGGGCAACCCGGAGCACTTCGCCCGTGAAGCCGTCAACCATCTGGGCATGATTCGCCTCCTGCGAGGGCTTGGCTGGCGATGTGCTCGCCGGACTCTCCGGGCCTGCTCCGCCGCCGTCATCCCACTCCTTGACCCCTCCCGCTCCCCCGGGCTAGGCTGTGGGCGCACTCCCCGATTGGAGGCCCCCGGCGTGCAGTGTCCCCGGTGCCAGCACGACAACTCCCCTCGTGCGAAGTTCTGCGAGGAGTGCGCGGCCTCACTCGCGCGAACCTGCCCGAACTGCGGCGGCCAGGCGTCGCCCTCGGCCAAGTTCTGCCCGGAGTGCGCCCACCCGCTGACCGGCGCCGTTCCTAGCCAGCCCCGCTTTGCCTCGCCTGAGGCGTATACGCCTCGCCACCTCGCCGAGAAGATCCTCACCTCCAAGAGCGCGCTGGAGGGCGAGCGCAAACAGGTGACGGTCCTCTTCGCCGATCTGAAGGGCTCGATGGAGCTGCTGGCCGGCCGCGACCCCGAGGAGGCGCGCAAGCTGCTCGACCCGGTGCTCGAACGGATGATGGAGGCCGTCCACCGCTACGAGGGGACCGTGAACCAGGTCATGGGCGACGGGATCATGGCGATCTTCGGCGCGCCGATCGGGCATGAGGATCATGCGGTCCGCGCCTGCTATGCGGCGCTGAGAATGCAGCGGCGGGTCAACCTCTACGCGGACGAGATCCAGCGCGGAGGTGGCACGCCCGTGCAGATTCGCGTGGGGCTCAATTCGGGCGAGGTGGTCGTGCGCGCCATCGGCAGCGACCTGCACATGGACTACACCGCCGTCGGGCAGACGACGCATCTCGCCGCCCGGATGGAGCAGATGGCGAAGCCCGGGTCCGCGCTGGTCAGCGGCGACACCCTGAAGCTGGCCGAAGGGTACGTCCGGGTCAGACCGCTCGGGGCGGTCACCGTGAAGGGGCTCGAGACCCTGACGCAAGTCTACGAGCTGACCGGGATCGTGCCGGCACGGTCCCGGTTCCAGGCCAGCGCCGCGCGCGGCCTGACCCGCTTTGTCGGGCGCGAGGGGGAGCTGCAGCAGCTCACCCAGGCGCTCGAGCGCGCCGCCGCGGGACACGGGCAAGCCGTCGCCGTCGTGGGCGAGGCCGGCGTGGGGAAATCGCGGCTGGTCTGGGAGTTCACGCGGTCGCACCACACCCACGGCTGGCTGGTGCTCGAAAGCGGCTCGGTTTCCTACGGGAGGGCCACGCCGTACCTGCCGGTCATCGAGTTGCTGAAGGCGCATCTGCGGGTGCAGGAGCGCGACGGCCCGCGGGAGATTCGCGAACGCGTGGCCGGCAAGCTCCTGACCCTGGACCGCGCGCTGGAGCCGCTGCTGACGCCGCTGCTAGCGCTGCTGGATGTCCCCGTCGAGGAGGCGGGGTGGGACGCCCTCGACCCGCCGCAACGCCGGCAGCGGACCTTGGAGGCGGTCAAACGCCTGCTGCTCCGGGAGAGCCAGGTCCAGCCGCTGCTCGTGATCTTCGAGGACCTCCACTGGATCGATTCCGAGACCCAGGCGCTCCTTGACGGCCTGATCGAGAGCCTCCCGACCGCGCGCGTCCTGCTCCTCGTCAACTACCGGCCCGAGTACGAGCACGCCTGGGGCCGCAAGACCTACTACCTCCAGCTCCGGATCGACCCGTTGCCGCCCGAAAGCGCCGAAGCGCTGCTCAACGCCCTGCTGGGTGAGGACCGGACCCTCGAGCCGCTCAAGCGGGTGTTGATCGAGCGGACCGAGGGGAATCCCTTCTTTCTCGAAGAAAGCGTGCAGACCCTCGTGGAGACCACGGTGCTCGTCGGGGAGCGGGGTGCGCTCCGCCTCGCGAAGACCCTCCCCGGCGTGCCCGTGCCGGCGACCGTGCAAACGGTCCTGGCCGCGCGGATCGACCGCCTGCCGCCCGAGGAGAAGACCCTCCTCCAGACCGCGTGCATGATCGGCAAGGATGTTCCCTTCACGCTGCTTGAGGCGATCGCTGAGATGCCAGAGGTGGACCTCCGGCGCGGTCTCGCCCATCTCCAGGCCGCGGAGTTCCTGTACGAGACGGAGGTCTTCCCAGACTCCGAGTACACGTTCAAGCATGCCCTCACCCATGAGGTCGCCTACGGAAGCGTGCTCCAGGACCGCCGGCGCGCACTCCACGCCAGGATCGTGGAGGCCATCGAGGCCCTCTGCCCTGAGCGCCTGACCGAGCAGGTCGAGCGACTAGCCCAGCACGCCTTTCGGGCGGAACTGTGGCGCAAGGCCGTGACGTATTTCCACCAGGCCGGTGCCAAGGCGGCCTCGCGTTCGGCTTACCGTGAGGCGGTGACGTGCTTCGAGCAGGCACTGATCGCGCTCCGGCATCTCCCGGAAACCCGCGAAACCATCGAACAAGACATCGACCTGAGGTGCGAGCTTCGCAATGTGCTCTTCCCCCTTGGAGACCATGAGAGGATCTTCAAGCATCTGAGCACAGCCGAGGCGCTCGCCTCAGCGCTGGATGACCAGCCCCGTCTGGGGAGAATCCTCGGCTATCTGAGCACGCACTTTGTGGCTCTCGCCGAGCATGTCCGGGCGATGCATGTTTGTGAGCGCGCTCTGGCAATCGCCATGGCCCACGGGGATGCCGCTCAGGAAATCCAAGCAAGGTTTCGTCTGGCCTTGGTCCACCACATGCTGGGCGACTATTCCAAGGCGATCGATCTGGGTAGGAAGGTCGTGGAGTCCGTGGCCCACGATCCACTCGGAGTCCGTTCCGGCTATCTGCTCACCTCTGTGATCTCGCGCTTTTGGCTGGGCTGGAGCCTGGCTGAGCGTGGCGAGTTCGCCGAGGCGATCACTCTGGCGGAGGAAGCCGGCCGGCTAGCCCAGGGACCCGCATCCTATACTCAGGCGGTCGCGTGCTTGGCGCCCGGCCTTGTCCGTGTTCACAAGGGAGACCTCCATAGAGCCATCCCGCCGCTCGAGCGTGGCCTTCAGGTGAGCCAGGTCGCCCAGGTCGCATTGTTCTTGCCCCTGACGACCTCATGCCTGGGCTTGGTCTACGCCCTGTCCGGCCGGATGGCCGAGGGACTGCCTCTGCTGGAGCAGGCGGTCGAGCAGGCGGCGAGCGCCGCCCCGGCGTGGCAGTCACCGGGGGTCGTCAACCTCGGCCAGGGCTATCTGCTCGTCGGGAGACTCGAGGACGCGATGAGGCTCGCCGAGAACGCCCTGGAGTTGACCCGTGAGCGTAAGGAACGCGGGTTCGAAGCGCGAGCTCTGTGGCTACTCGGCGAGATCACCTCACACCAAGACCCCAGGGAGGTCGAGAAGGCCGAGGCCCACTATCGTGAAGCCATAGCGCTGGCCGACGAACTTGGCATGCGCCCCCTCGTGGCCCACTGCCACCTGGGCCTCGGGAAGCTCTACCGACGCACGGGCAAGCCGGATCAGGCTCGCGAGCACCTTGACACGGCGATGACGTTGTACCGCGAGATGGACATGGGCTTCTGGCTGGAGGAGGCCCAGGCGGCGCTGAAGGAGCTGGCATAGAAGGGTCCGGAATGGGCGGACTATTAAGGACCCGGTATGCGCGCTGCGGCCACCTCCACATCGCGTATCAGGTCCTGGGGGAGGGCCCGCCCGATCTGGTCTTCGTCCCGGGGGTGGTATCTCACCTCGATCACCAGTGGGAGGAGCCCCTTCAGGCCGCCTTCTTTCGCCGGCTCGCCTCGTTCTCTCGCCTGATCCGATTCGACAAGCGCGGGCAGGGCCTGTCGGACCGCGTCGAGCGCATGCCCACCATCGAGGAGCGAATGGACGACGTTCGGGCCGTCATGGACGCCGCCGGCTCGGCCCGGGCGGCCATCCTCACGCTGTCCGAAGGCGGGCCGATGGGAATCGTCTTCGCGGCGAGCCATCCGGATCGGGCCTCCAAACTGATCCTGTGGAACACCCTCGCCCGGATGGCCTGGGCGCCTGGCACCGCTGAGGAGCATCGCCGACCGGTCGTGGTCGCCACGCTGCGTCGCTTCGAGGAGGAATGGGGCACCGGAAGCCTGGTCGACTTGTTTGTCCCCTCGGCCGCCGCCGACCCGAGCTTTCGGGAGTGGTGGGGGCGGTTCGAGCGCCTCTCGATGAGCCCCGGGGCGGCCGTCGAGGCGATGCGGGTGAACTTCGAGATCGACGTCCGCGACATCCTCCCGTTGGTGCGGGTCCCGACCCTGGTGATCCGAAACGAGGGTGACCACCTTCCTCGCAAGGCGCACCGCTACCTGGCGGACCAGATTCCGGGCGCCCGCTACGTCGAACTTCCCGGATCCGACCACTACGCCTGGCGGGAAGAGAATGGCGTGACCGAGGAGATCCGGGAGTTCCTGACCGGGGAGCGGAGCGCGCCCGAGACCGAGAGGGTCCTCACGACGATCCTCCTGACCGACATCGTCGGCTCGACTGACCGCGCCGCCGAGCTCGGCGACCACCGGTGGCGCGAGCTGCTCGATCGGCACGACGCCCTCGTCGAGCGGGTACTGAGCCGGTTCCGAGGCCGCCTCGTCGACAAGACCGGAGACGGGGTCCTCGCCGCGTTCGACGGCCCGGCGCGCGCGATTCGCTGCGCCACCACAATCATGGAGTCGGTCCGGGGAATCGGCCTCCAGGTCCGGGCGGCCCTCCACACGGGAGAGGTGGAGATTCGGGGCGATCGGCTCGCCGGGCTCGCGGTTCACATCGCTTCGCGGGTCTCCAACCTGGCTGGTCCTGGGGAGGTGCTGGTCTCCAGTACGGTGAAAGACCTCGTGGCGGGCTCGGGGATCCGCTTTGAGAGCCGGGGGACCCATGTGCTCAAGGGGGTGCCCGGCGACTGGGCGTTGTTCGCCCTGGCGCCGGAATCAGGGAGGTAAGGGCACGAGATCCCGCCCGCGGTCCTCGTGCACGCCGCCGAGCTGATCAAGTAGTGCCTGGTGGAGGTGCGGAGTGAAGAGACCGTGAGCCGTAGAGCGGTCGCGCTAGTCCTCACGCTCGCCCTCAGCCTGCTTGCCGCCCCGCTCATCGCCGAGGCGCGGCAGACGGGGCAGGTCCCTCGGATAGGGGTCTTGGCCGCAGCGTCTCCCTCGTCTTACGCCAGCTTGCTTGAGGCATTCCGTCAGGGTCTGCGCGAGCGGGGACGCAGCCTCGTCATCGAACAGCGCTACTCGGGCGGAAGGCCCGAGCACCTGCCGGGCCTGGCCGAGGAGCTGGCCCGTCTCAACGTTGATCTGATCGTGTCGTCAGGGAGCGCCGCCACCAGGGCGGCCAAGAGGGTGTTCGCGAGGGTTCCCGTGCTGTTCGTCACGGAGGATCCCGTCGGAGAGAGCGTGGTCGCCAGCATGGCGCGTCCCGGTGGCAACGTTACGGGCATGGCACTGATGAACCCGGCGATAGGCGCCAAGTGGGTCGAGCTGCTGCGGGAGGCCCTGCCGGCGATCCGGCGCGTGGCGATCCTCTGGGATCCCACCGCCAACCGGGCCCAGCAGCAATCCGTCGAGGCTGCGGCCAGGTCGCGAGGCCTGGCCACCCTGACGATCATCGGACACCAGGCCCACGAGATCCACGCGGCCTTCGAGACGGCGAAGAAAGGGGGCGTCGGCGCCGTCCTCATCCTGTCTTCGGCGACCTTGGTGTCCCAGAGGCAGCGAATTGTGGCCCTGGCCGCGCGGCACCGGATGCCGGCGATCTACGAGCGCCGCGACTTCGTGGAGGCCGGCGGGTTCATGTCCTATGGCCCGGACCTGCGCGACGTGTTCCGGCGCCTCGCCGTTTACGCTGACCGTATCCTCAAGGGCGCCAAGCCGGCCGACCTGCCCGTGGGGCAGCCCACGAAGTTCGAGCTTGTCATAAACATGAAGACCGCGAAGGCCCTCGGCCTGACGATCCCGCCGTCAGTCCTGGTGCGGGCGGATCAGGTGATCGAATGACCGAACGCATGGCGCTCGTCCTCGGCCCTCCGTCAGCCTCGTTGCCGCGCCGGTCGCTGCTGAGGCACGGCATGAGGGAAAGCGGGCGGAAGAGAAGCCCTTCGGGAAGTCGCGGACTGGCCGAGGGGTTCTTGTTTGGCTCGTTGGCTGGCGGGGGCCGCGGTGGTCCATGAGTTGAACCGGCGGCGTACCCTCCTCGTGCCGGGCGCCGCCTCTGGTGGCTTGACAGACCGAGCTCCTGCCTACACGGCAGGGGTGCGTCTTCCCGAACGGTCCCGGGACATCCCGAACTGTCCCAGGAATACCCTTCACCGAGTCGGCACGAAGGGTCCTGCACGTCGGCAAAACGTCAGCGAGCAGATTCGCGACCGGAGGCTTGATGTACGTAACTCCGTGATAGTATTGGCCAGAGGCGTTAGCTCAGCCCGGTAGAGCTCCTGCCTTTTAAGCAGGGAGTCGGAGGTTCGAATCCTCCACGCCTCACCACTTCCGAATCGCGTACTTCCGCCGCATCCCACGTCCGATAACGGGCGCCTGCCACCGCGTTTGCTACCACTTTGCTACCACTTGCGCCGTCGAGGCGGTCGACGGCGGCCTTGTTGCCCATCGCGAGCCAGCGGCCGTAGGTGTCGACCGTGAGCTTGATCGAGGCGTGGCCGAGCTGCCGCTGGACGTACACCGGGCTCTCGCCCTGCTGGAGGAGCAGGCTCGCGAAGGCGAGACAGTTGCCACAACGGATACCAGCGTGCATCCTCCGCGCGGGCGGCGGCCAAGAACGGCTCGAGCTGTCGGGCGGTCATCGCTTTGATCTCCTCCTGGCGGGTTGCCACGGGACGGGACCAGCCGGAAGTGCCGGCCGAGCCGACCCCAGGACGGCCGCCGCTTGACCTGGTGGCATATACTGCTGAGGGAGCGACATGGGACGAGGCCGCGTGGACGGTAAGGTCACCCTGGTGACCGGGGCGAGCCGAGGGATCGGGCGTGAGATCGCGCTGACGCTGGCTCGCGAGGGAGCGTCGGTCGGAGTCAACTACTTTCCGGACCCGGAGCAGACCGCACTCGCCAACGAGGTCGTCGACCAGGTCCGACAGTTCGGCGGGAAAGCCATCGCGCTCCCGGCCGACGTGACCGACGCGCCCGCCGTGCGGGCGGCCGTGACGATGTTGATCGAGACGCTGGGCCGCATCGACGTGCTGGTGACGAACGCCGGGATCGTCCACCGCCGGCCGCTCGTCGACGTCACCGAGGCCGAGTGGGACCGGGTCGTCGCCGTGAACCTCAAGGGGACGTTCAACGCCATCCACGCAGCCCTCCCGTACCTGATGCGGCAGCGCAGCGGGAAGATCGTGACGATTGCCTCGGAGCTGGCCCTGGTCGGCCGCGCCGGGCTGGCGGCCTACGCGGCCTCCAAGGCCGGCGTGATCGGGCTCACGAAGTCCCTGGCCCGCGAGCTCGCCCCGCTCGGGATCAACGTCAACGCCGTGGCGCCCGGCCCCACCGACACGGACATGCTGCGCTCGAACCCGGAGTTCCGGGACGAGAACAAGGCTAACATCCCGCTCCGCCGCTGGGGGCATCCGCGGGACATTGCCCTGACGGTCCTCTTCCTGGCGTCGGACGACGGCGACTATTACGCCGGCCAGGTGCTCAGCCCGAACGGCGGCGTCGTGATGTAGTGGCGGGCGGCCCGGCCCGAGTGGGGGGGGTGGGGGGCGCGGCGGGCGCCGAATGGCTCACGCCTGGAAATCGAGCAGGAAATCGAGTGCCGTGCCCACGTGGACCTTCGTCACCGTCACCAGATCCTGCACCGTGATGAATTCGTCCAGTGCGGCCATGTTGTTGGGACGAGGGCCAAAGATCACCGTGGGGACGCCCCGCGGCCGGAAGTAGCGCGCGTCCGTGGCGGCGAAGGTGATCGTGAGCTGCGGTTCCTGTCCCGTCGCCAGGGCGGCGTTGGCCCGCGCCAGACGCACGAGCGGATCCGTCGGCGATGTATAGCTCGCGGTGAACAGCGGAGGCATCGGCTCGAAGCGGACGTCGTGGAGGCCGGCGGCGGACAGCCGTCCTTCGACATCGCGCCGGATGTCTTCGGGTGTCATGCCGAACGGCAGGCGGCAATCGATCTCGACCTCGCATCGGCGGGGCACGATGTTGACTTTGATGCCGCCCCGGATGACACCCGCCGTCATCGATGGGCGCCGGTAGAGCCACTGGCGGCCTCGGTCGTGCTCCGTGCGCCAGTAGCGCGCCATCGTCTCGAGGACCGGGAGGAGCTCCACGGGCGGGTTGTCCTCGAGCTGGACGATCTGCCGCGCCTCCTGGAGCGCGGCGCCGATCCGGATGACTACGTCGTCGCCGGTGCCCAGCCCGCCGTGACGGGAGGCGCCTTCGGCGACGAGGCGGAACTGGCACTTGCCCTTCTCGCCGATTCGGACGCCGTCCGGCGACTCGGGCTCCCCGATCATGCAGGCATCGCCCGCGAGCTCCGCCCGGTTCTCGAGCAGCCATCCGGTTCCCCACGCGCCACCCGTCTCCTCGTCTGCAACCAGCATGAGGGTCAGGGGCCCGCGGAGGGGGACGCGGCGCTCGTGAAGCAGGAGGTAGGCGAAAAGGGATGCCGTGAGTCCGCCCCGCATGTCGGCCACCCCGCGACCGAGGATCTTGCCGTCCTCGATCCGCCCCCCGTAGGGTGGAAACGACCAGAGGGCCGGATCGTCGGCCGGGAAGTGGTCCATGTGCCCGTTGAACACGAACCGGGGGCGGGTCGCGCGTCCCGACTGGGTGCTCACGAGGCTCACCTTCGTGGACTGCGGCTCGAACCGCTCGACCGGCAGCCCCGCGCGCCCGAGGACCGCGCTGTAGTGGTCGGCGATGGCCCGCGTGTCTCCCGGCGGGTTCTCGGCAGGGACCTTGAGGCCATCCGCGCAGAACTGTGCGAGCTCGTCGCGTCGACGCTCGATTTCGGACCACAGCTCGCGCTTGAGTTGGGTGACGCGGTCTGCTTGCGGCTGATGGCCGTCAGGCACGGTCAGACTCCTCTTCGTGGTGGAGTTCGGGCGAGCCATGCGCCCTGGGCACGCCCGAGTCTCGCCTGAGTCTAGCTGAGTCGACCGGGGCCGTCGATGCGGCAGTAATCTCGCCCGCGGTCGGCGCGCTTGTGGCGCCGGGTTCCCCGCGTCGGCTATGCTCATGGAGACGCGTGAGGGAGGGACAAACGTGGCGAAGCGGATCTCGGGCCGAATACCCGTGAAACAGAGCCGGCGACCGCGAACTTCTGCCCCGAAGCCGCCCATCCGATGGCCCCGCGGCGTGACGTCGGCTGTCTGCCTCACCTTCGACCTCGACGCCGAGACCGCCTGGATCTCGCGCGATCCGGCCAACCTGCACCGCCTGGCCGTCATGTCCCAGGGAGCCTACGGCCCCAAGGTCGGCGTGCCCCTGATCCTGGACTTCCTGGACCGCAACGGCCTTCGGGCCACCTTCTTCGTCCCCGGCTGGACGGCCGAGCGCTACCCCGACGTCGTGGCCGAGATCCACCGCCGGGGCCACGAGGTCGGCCACCACGGCTATCTCCACGAGGCGCTCGAGGGGCGCTCCCGGGACGAAGAGGAGGAGATCCTCGTGAAGACCTCCGGCATCCTGGAGAGCATCACCGGCGAGCGGCCCGTGGGCTATCGCGCTCCGCGGTACGAGATCACCAACGAGACCACGGGGCTCCTCCGGAAGCATGGCTTCGTCTACGCATCGAACCTCCAGGACACGCTGTGGCCCTACCTCCATCCCGGCACCCCGCCGCTGGTCGAGCTTCCCACGACGTGGATCCTCGACGACGGGCCGTTCTTCGCCTACGGGATCCGGCCGCCCCTTTACCGGCAGATCTTTCCGCCCGCTGCCGTGCTCTCGACCTGGAAGGACGAGTTCCGCGGCATGTACCCGCTCGGCGGCGCCTACACCCTCATTCTCCATCCCCAGTACATCGGCCGGCCTTCGCGCATGTTGATGCTCCAGGCGCTGGTGGACTACATCCAGACCTTTCGGGGTGTGTGGCTCACTCACGGCCTCGAGCTGGCGCGCTGGGTGGCGAGCGAGGCGTCCGGCGCGGGGACGGATGGGCGGCCCGTTCTCGGGTCCGGGAGGAGCGTGATCACGTCCCCGCGCGAGTTCGTGATCCCGGCCGGCCACGCCCGGATGTGGCGTATGCGGGCGGGCGAGCGCGTGACGATCGCCCAGACGGAGGGACACCAGGTGGGCGACCTGGTGGCCTTCAACGCGAGCGATCTCACGGAGTTCCTGAGCCCGAGCCACACGCGCCGCTGCTTCCAGTCGATCCGCCTGACCAAGGGTGCGAGCCTGTTCACGAACCGTCGCGAGCCGATCCTCGAGCTGGTCGAGGACACGGTGGGGGTGCACGACATCCTGGCTCCGGCCTGCGACCCCTACCGCTACCGCCGGGACTTCGGGGTCGAGGACCACCGGAGCTGCCGGATGAACTTCGTCGAGGCGCTCGCGCCGTTCGACATCCCCGCCTGGCGGATACCGGACCCGGTGAACCTGTTCCAGCACTCGCCGGTCCTGCCGGATGGCCGCTTCCTCACGGCGGCATCCCCGGCGCGCCCCGGCGACTACGTCACGCTCCTCGCGCGTATGGACCTCGTCGCGGCCTGCTCGGCCTGCCCGCAGGACCTTGCGCCGACTAACGCCGGGCGGGTGACTGACCTGACGGTGCGGCTCTCGTGAGGCTCGGATTCCCGTCCGGCGGCTGATCCGCCTCACGGTCCGCGCGCCGCCCGCCACCGGTGCCCCGTCCCGGCGCGCCTTGACGGCCGGCGCGGAAAGGTGCTTTACTCTGACGAACCCGACGCCTCGCACGGACGGCTGTCTCACTCGGAGTAGCCTCGCCGGCCGACCAGAGGAGACCGGACACATGCCGAAGCAGTTCATCCGGAAGTTCGACGCCTCCGCGTACAAGCACGGCGCCCGCGGGATCTACTCGATGGCCATCCGCACGCACGGGGACTGCGTCTTCCTCCGCGGGCAGACTGGCTTCGACCTCGACGGGCGCTTCATCGGGAAGGGCGACCCGGGGGCCCAGGCGGAGCAGGCGTGCAAGAACATCAAGCAGCTCATGGAGGAGGCCGGCGGCAGCATCAAGGACGTCTGCAAGCTCACGGTGTACGTGACGGACGTCTCGTACCGCCCCGCCGTCTACGGGATGATCGAGAAGTACTTCGAGGGCGTCCACCACTGCAGCACGGGGGTCGTCGTGCAGGGCCTGGCGCTCCCCGAGCTCCTGGTCGAGATCGACGCGTTCGCGGTGATCGACCGGTGACTACCGCCGTGCGGCCCGAGACCGCCCGCACGTCTAGCCTGAGCGGCGCCCTGGCCGCCTTCGGGGTCGAGCTCGAGCTGTCTCGGGTGCCCGCGCCGGTCGTCGCCCACGCGAAGCTCCTCCTCCTCGATACCCTGGGGGCGGCGCTCGCGGGCGTCGACACGGCCGAGGCCCGCGCCGTCATCCGAGCCGCGCGTGAGGTCGGTGGGGAGACCGGTCCCGCGACGCTCTGGGGGACCGTGGCGCGGACCACCCGGGCGACAGCGGCGCTCGTGAACGGGACCACGACCCACGCCCAAGAACTCGACGACTTCGGCGGGTGCGACCATTCCGGTGCCGTGGTGGTGCCGGCGGTCCTGGCTGTTGCGGAGGGGGCCGACGCGCCCGGCTCCCGCGTGCTCGAGGCGATCGTCATCGGCTACGACGTGGCGCTCCGCGTGCTGGAGGCGGCCGGCGGGTATCGCGCCCACAACGGGCGCGGCTGGCACTCGACGGGCACCTGCGGGAGCTTCGGCGCGACGGCCGCAGCGGCCAAGGTGCTCGGCCTCGACCGCGAGCGGACCACGTGGGCGCTCGGGCTGGCGGGGAGCTACACCGGCGGGCTGTGGGCGTTCATCGCGGACGGCGCCATGGCGAAGCGCTACCACCCGGGGCGCGCGGCCGAGACGGGGGTTCTGGCCGCGTTCCTCGCCCGTGCAGGGTTCACAGGGCCGAGCCGCGTCTTCGAGGCGGACTGGGGGGGCTTCCTCCCGACGTACGCCGCCGGCAGCGCCGAGCCCGGCCGGCTCACCGCGGGGCTCGGCGAGGACTTCAAGATCCTCCGGAGCGGCGTCAAGCCCTACGCGAGCTGCCGCGGCGCCCACTCGACCCTCGACGTGGTCTTCGAGGTCCGCCGTCGCGAGGGCCTCGCGGCCGACGACGTCGCGGCGGTCCGAATCCGCTGCACCGAGGCGGATCGGCTGATGCTCGGCGAGGTGGAGCCCGCGACGCGGCTGGCGGCGCAGATGAGTCTCCCCTACAGCGTGGCGGTCGCGTGGGTGGCCGGCCGGGCGTCCCTCGCGGAGTACGAGGAGCGGTGGCTCCACGACCTCTGCGTCCGCGAGCTCATGCGGCGCGTCACGCTCGAGGTCGACGCGACGCTCCCCGAGGGCTCGGAGCCCTACGTCACGGTCGAGGCGCGGGACGGGCGGACCTTCACCGGCCACGTGCCGTTCGCACGCGGGGCTCCGGAGAACCCACTGAGCCGCGAGGAGGTGATCGCGAAGTACGAGGAGCTGGCGGCGCGCGCTCTTCCGCCCGAAGGGGTGCGGGCCGTGAAGGAGGCCGTGTTCGAGCTCGAGGAGCCGGCGAGCCTCCAGCGCCTTCAGGACGCCCTGGGCCGCCCGAGGTGAGCGGTCCACGACGGAAGGAGGACAGGGAGATGAGCGAGAGACACCGTGACGGCGGAGGTATGCGCTCGGAGACGATCACGCGGCGGCAGCTCCTGGAGCTCGCCCTCATGACGGGTGCGGTCGGCGTGACCGCCCCGCTCATCGCGAGGCGGGAGGCCGGACGGGCGTGGGCGCAGACGCCGCGGCAGGGCGGCACGCTCAGGATGGCGTGGGCCAGCTCGCCGCGGACGATCGATCCAGCCGTGAGCGTCCAGGGCGACGAGTACATGATCACCCAGAACGTCTACGACAACCTGACGCGCGTCGACGCGAAGCTCCAGCCGCAGCCGGCCCTCGCCGCCCGCTGGAGCTCCGACGCCGAGGCGCGGGTCTGGACGTTCAACCTGCGGCAGGGCGTCAAGTTCCACCACGGCCGGGAGTTCAAGGCGAGCGACGTCGTCTTCACGTTCGAGCGGGTCCTCGACCCGAAGACCGGGTCCCCGGGACGGACCGCGATGGGGCCGATCGAGAAGGTCGAGGCCGTCGACGACTACACGGTCCGGTTCCGGTTGTCGTCGCCGTACGCCGACCTGCCGGTGAACCTCGGCGTCACCTTCGGGCGCATCCTGCCCGCGGACCGCGCCGACAAGATCGTGAGCGAGCCGTCCGGCACCGGACCGTTCCGGGTGGTCGAGTTCAAGCCGGGCGAGCGCACACGCATGGTCAAGTTCGCGGACTACTGGGACAAGCCGCGCCCCTACCTCGACGAACTGTGGCAGGTGAACATGCCCCAGCACGCGACCCAGGTGGCGTCGCTCTCCGGGAACGACGTCCAGATGATGTTCGAGGTGCCGGTGGCCTTCATCGGCACCCTGGAGAAGACCCCGGGCGTCTCCGTCGTTGCCGTGAAGAGCACGTCCTTCCAGCCTGTCGTCATGGCGACCGACCAGAAGCCGTTCGACGACAATCGGGTGCGCCTCGCCATGAAGCTCCTCCTGGACCGGGAGGCGGTGATCAAGGCCATCTGGCAAGGGCGCGGCACGGTCGCCAACGACCACCCGGTGCCGGACATCAACCCGTTCTACGCCGCCCTCCCGCAGCGGACGCGCGACGTGGCCCGCGCCAAGGCGCTCCTCACCGAGGCGGGCCACCCGCAGGGTTTCAGCGCCGAGATCTGGACCTCCAACGAGCGCGTCGGCATGCAGGAGCTGGCGGTCGTCACGCAGCAGATGGTGGCGCCCGCGGGGATCAAGCTCGAGGTCAAGACGGTGACATGGTCAGTGTTCAACAGCACGGTGTGGAAGAAGAAGTCCCTCTACATCAACAACTGGTTCGGCCGGTCCACGATCGATGAGACCATCTATCCCTACTTCCGCACCGGCGGGAGCTGGAACGAGGGCAACTACTCGAACCCGAAGCTCGACAGGCTGCTCGAGGACGGCCGCTCCTCGACCGACCCAGGCAAGCGCAAGGAGTTCTACGCCGAGGCGCAGCGGCTGATCTCAGACGAGGGCCACTATGCCGTCGCGTACCACACGCAGTACGTAAGCGCGATGCGCGCGGCTGTCAAGGGGTACACGCTCCACCCGCTGCGCTGGTGCGACTTCCGCAACGCGTATCTGGAGGCCTGACATGAACCGGAGGGGGCCTCGACGGCCCCCTCCGGGGGCTCCCCCGGAGGTGTTGCGGCGGCACAGCCGCCGCCGGGAGTGGATCCTCAAGGGGTGGGCGGTTGGGCTGCAGTCCGCGACCTCCCACCGGCGATGTCTTCACGGGCCCTGAGAGGGCCGACGCCGAAGATCGGCATCGATGCGGGTCGTCGCCTTCGTCGGCCGGCGCCTCCTCCTGGTGGCGCTGGTGATGGCCATCGTCTCGGTGCTGATCTTCGGCGTTGTCCAGATCCTGCCCGGCGATGTGGCGGTGATGATCCTCGGGACCTCGGCCACGCCCGAGGACCTCGCCGCCCTCCGCGTGAAGCTCGGGCTCGACCGGCCCGCCCCGCTCCGCTACCTCGACTGGATCGGCGGGACCGTCCGCGGCGACTGGGGGACATCCCTCCTCTACCAGGTCCCGGTCCGCCCGCTCGTGCTCGAGCGGCTTGGCAAGTCGGCCGTGCTGGCCATCCTCGCGCTCGCCGTCGCGGTGCCGCTCGCGATCGGGCTCGGCGTCGTCTCGGCGCTCCGGCGCAACCGGTTCCTCGACCAGGCGGTCGGGCTCGTTACCCTGGTGGCGGTCTCGCTCCCGGAGTTCATCTCCGGGACCGTCCTGATCCTGGTCCTCGCGTTCCGCTTCCCGATCTTCCCGCCCTCGAGTCTGATCGATCCCCGGGTGAGCCTCTGGTCGGCGGCGCCGAGCCTCGTCTTGCCGACGCTCACGCTGGTCCTGGCCCTCCTCGCCCACATGACCCGCATGACGCGCGCCAGCATGATCGAGGTTCTGGAGAAGCCGTACATCCGCGCGGCGCGGCTCAAGGGCCTCCGTCTGCGGCTCGTCATCCTCCGCCACGCCCTCCGGAACGCGCTCCTCCCGACGGTCGGCATCGTCGCCATCAACGTCGGGTTCCTGATCGGCGGCATCGTGGTCGTGGAGAGCGTCTTCGCCTACCCCGGACTCGGCCGGCTGATGGTCGACGCCGTTAACCACCGGGACGTGCCCGTCATCCAGATGGCGGCCCTCCTGATCGCGGTCACCTACGCGCTCGCGAACCTGGCCGCCGACCTGTTCTACGCTTACCTCGATCCGCGGATTCGGTACTGAGCCATGAGCCGATCGGTCGACGCGGCGGCCGAGATCGCCCCGGGGCGCGGGGCCCTCGCCGCGATCCGCCGGGGCGCCGGGCTCGCGCGGGCTGTCCTCGCGCCCTCGCCGCCAGCCATGGCCGGCGCCGCGCTCCTCGCGATCCACGTCGGGCTGGCCGTGTTCGGCCCGGCCCTCGCCCCGTACCAGTACGCGCAGTTCAACATCCTCCACACGCTCGAGGCGCCCTCGCGCGAGTTCCTCGCCGGCACCGACCAGTACGGCCGCGACCAGCTGAGCCGGGTCATGTGGGGCGCCCGCAGCACGCTCCTCCTCGCGACCGCCAGCACCCTCCTCGGCGTGAGCCTCGGCGTGCTCGTGGGGATGCTCGGCGCGTTCTATCGTGGCCTGGTGGATGAGATCCTCATGCGCGTCGTGGACGCGCTCATGGCGCTGCCGGCGCTCCTCCTGGCGATGCTGCTCCTGACTACCGTCGGGGCCAATCCGGTCTACGTCGCGCTCGGGATCGCCGTCGTGTTCATGCCCCGGTCGGCCCGCGTGGTGCGCGGCGTCGCGCTGAGCCTCGCCGTGTCCGAGTTCATCGACGCGGCTCGGGCCCGCGGCGAGGGCGGCCTTTACATCATCTTCTGCGAGATGCTGCCCAACGCCTGGGCCCCGATCATCGTCGAGGTGACGATCCGCTTCGCCTATGCGATCCTGCTCGCGACCTCGCTCGGATTCCTGGGGCTCGGGGCCCAGCCGCCCGCGCCGGACTGGGGGCTCATGATCAACGAGGCCCTCCCGTTCCTCGCCCAGGCGCCGTGGCTCGCCATCCTGCCGGCCGCGGCCATCTCCACCGCCGTCGTCGGCGCCAACCTCCTGGGCGACGCGCTCCGGGAGGCCCTCGCCCTCGGCCGGGTCGGGGAGGCGCCGTGACTTCCGTGAGCGGCGGCGAGCCGGTCCTCACCGTACGCGACCTCCGCGTCACCTACCGGACCGGCGCGGGACCGGTCCGGGCCGTGAAGGGCGTCTCGCTCACGGTCCCGCCGGCGCGCATCGTCGGGCTCGTCGGCGAGTCGGGCTCCGGGAAGAGCACGGTCGCCCTGGCGGTCATGGCCGGCCTCGGGCCCGAGGCGGAGGTCGCGGGCGAGGTGCGCTACCGCGGCGAGGATCTCGTGGGCAAGCCCGCGCGTGAGCTGCGTCGGCTCTGGGGGCGCCGGCTCGCCATGGTGTTCCAAGACCCGGCCAGCGCGCTCAACCCGGTGCTCACGGTCGGCGAGCAGCTGGTCGAGGTCCTGGAAGAGCACGAGCGGCTCGGCCGCGCCGAGGCCCGAGCCCGCATGCTCGACCTCTTCGCCGCCGTCCAGCTCCCGAACCCCGCCGAGATCGCGCGGCGCTACCCGCACCAGCTCTCCGGGGGCCAGCAGCAGCGGGTCTCCATCGCGACCGCGCTCGCCTGCGATCCCGACCTCCTCGTCCTCGACGAGCCGACCACGGGGCTCGACGTGACGACCGAGGTGCGCATCCTCGATCTCGTGGAGTCGCTCCGGCAGCGCACGGCAGCCGGCATCCTCTACATCACCCACAACCTCGGCGTGATCGCGCGGCTCGCGAACGAGGTCGCCGTGATGTACGCGGGGGAGATCGTGGAGCAGGGGCCGGTCGGAGCCGTGTTCGCGCGGTCCCGGCATCCCTACACGGTCGCCCTCCTCGACTGCCTGCCGCGGGTGGACCGGCCGGCGGCCACGCGGTTCCTCCCGGCGATCGAGGGCACGCTGCCCGATCCGCGCGAGGAAGTGCGCCAGTGCCAGTTCGCGCCCCGCTGCGCGATGGCCGACGACCGGTGCCGGCGGGAGCCCCCACCGTGGGTGGAGACGGCACCGGACCACGGCGCCCGCTGCTTCTACTCGGAGCGCGTCCCACCGCCGGGCACTACCCGGGCGCCGTCGGTCGCGGCGCGTGCCAGGGCCGCCGCGGCAGGGTCGACCTCGCTCCTCGAGGTGGTCGACCTGGTCCACCACTATCGGCAGGGGGCAGGCGTGGCCGGCGCGCTCGGCCGCCAGCGGTTTGTCCGCGCGGTCGACGGCGTCTCGCTCGCGCTCGCGCCGGGGGAGACGCTCGCCGTCGTGGGGGAGAGCGGCTCGGGGAAGACGACCACCGCGCGCTGCGTGGTTGGCCTCCTCCAGCCGACCGGGGGCGAAGTCCGGATCGACGGCCAGGCATTGCCTCGGCGGCCGACGACCTGGTCCCGGGCGCTCCGGCGGCGGCTCCAGATCGTCTTCCAGAACCCGGACCTCACCCTGAATCCCCGCCGGCGGATCCTCGCCGCCGTCGCCCGACCTCTCACCCTGTTCGGCCTGGCGGACCGCCAGACCCGCCGGGCCCGCACCGCGCGCCTTCTCGAGGCTGTCGGCCTCGAGGCGCGGTACCTCGACGTGTTTCCCGCCCAGCTTTCCGGCGGCCAGCGCCAGCGCGTGGCGATCGCGCGGGCCTTCGCCTGCCGCCCGGATCTGGTCGTGTGCGACGAGCCGACCTCCGCGCTCGACGTGTCGGTGCAGGCGACCGTGTTGAACCTCCTCGCCCAGCTCCAGGCGCGCGAGCACACCTCGTACCTCTTCATCTCCCACGACCTCTCCGTGGTCCGTCACATCGCCGACCGCGTCGTCGTCCTCTATCTCGGCCGAATCGCCGAGGCGGGACGGACCGAGGACGTCTTCACCCCGCCCTACCATCCGTATACGGAGGCGTTGCTGTCGGCCGTGCCCTCGCTGTCGGCGGTGCGTCCGGCCGCGGCGATCCGGCTCGAGGGGCCGGCGCCCAACCCAGCCGCGCCGCCGTCCGGTTGCCCGTTCCACCCGCGCTGCCCGCGCAAGATCGGGCCCATCTGCGAGCGCGAGGCGCCGCCGGTCGTGACGACGACCGAGCGGGGCCACGCCATCGTGTGCCACATCCCCCCCGCCGACCTCCTGCGCCTCCAGACGGCGGCCGCCGCCGCGGCGCCCGGGCCCCGGCGGTGAAGGGCGGAGCCATGGACATCCTCGAGAGCTACCGGGCGCGACCGGTCCCGAAGGAGATGGCGTTCTCGGACGCCGAGTACCGCGAGCGTCTCGCGCGGGTGCGCCGCGCGATGGACGCCCAGGGGCTCGACCTCCTCCTGCTCCACCACCTGCCGAGCGTCTGCTACCTCACCGGGTACCAGACGCCGGTGTCCGACTGGTGGTCGGAGGACTCCGTCTGGATCGTGGCGGGCTCGGACGAGGTACTCCAGCCCGGCATGACCTTCCACGGGGTTCGCTCTCTGCGCATCCCGGGGCTCATCGCCGCCGGCTTCAGCGAGACGATCGCGGTCGCCGAGACCGGCTGCGAGATCCTGACGCCGCACCGCCGCGAGCTGATCGTCGTGTGAAGCCGGACATGGCGGAGAGCCCGACCGCCGCGCTTGCCCGGTTCGCGCTCGCCCTGTCGCTCGACGACGTTCCGTCCCCCGTCGTCCGGGCGGTGAAGCGCCTCGTCCTGGATCACCTGGGCTGTGCGCTCGGCGGGAGCCGGACGCCGCTCGCCCGGGCCGCCGCCGACGTCGCGTCGGCCGACGGCGGGAGCAGCGCCACGGTGATCAGCACGCCCGGCCGGGCGGCGCCAGGCCTGGCCGCCTTCGCGAACGCGATGGCGGCGAACGCCCTCGACTACGATGACACCGGCCCCACCGGCCACCCCGGCGCGACCGTGATCCCGGCCGCGCTGGCCCTAGCCGAGGCCGGCGGCCGCTCCGGGACGGACCTGCTGACGGCCATCCTCGCCGGCTACGAGGTCTGGTCGCGCATCGCGGGAGCGGTCCAGCCGAGCTGGGAGCGGCGCGTCCGCGTGTACGGGAACGGCGTCACCCAGACCTTCGGGGCGGTGGCCGCGGCCGCCCGGCTCCTCCGGCTGGGGCCGGACGAGACCCTGCGGGCGTTCGGCCTGGCCGGGGCGTTCGCGCCGCTCCCCCACGAGGGGAAGTTCGGTTGGGACGAGGGCGAGCTGTCGTGGATCAAGGACAACGTGGCCTGGCCGGCGGAAGGGGGGGTGCGCGCCGCGCTCCTCGCTGCCCGGGGGTTCCGGGCGACGCGGACCATCCTCGACGGGGACCGGGGCCTCTGGGTCATGCTGGGGTCCGACCGCTGCGACTTCGACAGGATGGTCCGGGGTCTCGGGACCGACTGGCAGGTGCTCGGCGTCTCGCTCAAGCCGTACCCGTGCTGCCGCTGGATCCACTCGACCCTCGACGCCGTGCGCGAGGTGATCACCCGGCACGGACTCCGGCCGGGCGACGTGCGGCGCGTCACCGTGCACTCGATCGAGGCGTTCCGCGCCTGGTTCCACTCGCGGCGTCCGGCCACCATGGTGGACGCGCAGTTCAGCGTGCCGCACGCCATGGCGATGGCGATCCTCGACCGGCCCCGGGCCGAGTGGTGGCACGCCGACAACCGGACCGACCTCGCAGTCCTCGACCTGATGGACCGCGTCGAGCTGGAGACCGACCCCGCCGCCCAGGTGACGTACGCGACGACCCGCGACTCGGCCCGGATCCCGGCAACCGTCGTCATCGAGACCCAGCACGGGACGTTCGAGCACACGCGCCGGCACGCCCGCGGCGGTCCGGCCGAGCCGATGACCGAGGGCGAGACCGAGCGCAAGTACCGGGAGCTCGCGGAGCCCATCCTCGGCGGGGCCGGGGCGGCCCGGGTCCTGGAGCACGTCTCCAAACTGGAGACACTCGACTCGGCGGCCGAGCTCACGGCCGCGCTGACGCCCAGCGGAGGACGGCCATGATGCGACCCGCGTTCGATCGGGCCGAGTACGCGGCGCGGTTGCGGCGGACTCGGACCGCTATGCGCGAGGCGGGCCTCGACGTCCTCCTGGTCTTCCACCAGGAGCACATGGTCTACCTTACGGCCTACGACCAGATCGGCTACTGGGTCTACCAGGTGCTCATCGTCCCGGTGGCCGACGAGCCGATGACGGCGCTCGTCCGCAAGGTCGACGAGCTGCTCGTGCGCGACGGCGGCATCGTCGAGGATGTCCGCGTCTGGCTGGACGACGCGACACGGGATCCCGCCCGGCAGACGGCCGAAGTCCTGGCCGACCGCGGGCTCCTTCGCGGGAAGCGCATCGGGATCGAGCGCAAGAGCCACGCCCTCCTACCGTACTACTACGACCTCCTGCGGGACGCCCTCCGGGAGGCCGAGTTGGTGGACGCCTCCGATCTCGTGGCGGAGCTGCGCCTGATCAAGTCGCCCGCGGAGATCGAGTGCATGCGACGGGCCGGGGAGATCATGGACGCGGGCGTCGAGGCTGCCTGGGCCGCGCTCCGTCCGGGAGTCCGGGAGTGCGATGTCCACGCGGCGGTCGTCGCCGCGATGTACCGGGCCGGCGGCGAGCATCCCTCGGTCGCGCCGCCGATGGGGAGTGGGCCGCGGACGCTGACGCAGACGCACGGCGCGGCGACCACCCGCCAAGTCCAGGCGGGCGAGCCCTTCCTCCTCGAGGTCGGCGGCTGCTACCGCCGCTACCACGCGGTCTGCATGCGCACGGCGTCGCTCGGCCCCCCGGACGGGCGCATGCGGTCCATGTACGAGGCGATCCGGGAGGCGTCCGACGCCGGGCTGGCGGCAATCAAGCCCGGCGTCCGGACGGCCGACCTCGCCCGGTGGGTCCACGAGCAGATGGCCGGGCGCGGCTACTCGCGCCGCGGGCAGCACGTCGGCTACGGCATCGGCCTCGGCTACCCCCCGACCTGGATCGACAATCTCCGGATCAAGGAGACCGACCCGCACGTCCTCCAGGCGGGAATGACCTTCCTCTTCCACGCGGGGCTCCTCGCCCCCGACGCGAGCTTCTACGTGGCGCTCGGGGACCCGGTCCTGGTCACCGCCACGGGGCACGAGCGGCTCACGCGGCTGCCCCGCGACCTGCCCGTCAAGTGACGCGACCCGGGAGGGCCTCATGTTCGAGCTCGTCCTGAGCGGTGGCACGGTCGTCGACGGCACCGGGGCCCCGGGCTATCGAGCCGACGTCGGCGTGACCGGCGAGACGATCATCGCCATCGGGGACCTGGGGCGGGCGGAGGCGCGGCGCGTGATCGACGCGACCGGCCTCGTCGTGGCGCCAGGCTTCATCGATCCCCACACCCACGCCGAGGGCGCGCTGCTCACCGACCCCCAGCACCCGATGGGGCTCCGGCAGGGGATCACCACGGAGTTCCTTGGGATCGACGGGATGTCCTACGCCCCGCTCTCGGGCCCGAACTACCGCCTGTACCGGCGCTGGCTCGCGGGCCTCCTCGGCGAGCCGCCCGAGGACCTCGACATGTCGAGCGTCGCCGCCTTCCGCCGCCACTACCACCGGAGGGTGCTCTGCGACGGTGATCACGGCGCCACCGCCCTTCGAGGCAACGCGCCTTCGGCTGCGAGCCCGGTGCCGGACGACGCGGCGGCGATGTTCACCGGGTACCACGGGACGTCGAGGTGCCCCGAACGTCCCTGACCCGAAACGAACACCACGATCTGACGGAGAGGAGTGACCCGTGGCCATCAAGCTGAAGCCGGTCCCGTCCGGGCGGCCGACCTTCCTCGACGCCCCGCGCTGTGACGACCTCGACCGCCTCGACGCGCACGTCGCCGTGATCGGGGTCCCGTTCGGAGTCCCCTACGACCTTCACCGGTCGACCATCTGCGCGACCGCGCCCCAGACGATCCGGGAGCAGTCGATGCGGTACGTGCCGCGCTACCGGACGCACTACGACTTCGACTTCGGGGGCGACCTGCTCGCCGGCAAGGACGTCAGGATCGCCGACATGGGGGACGTCCCGGTTACCGGCGGGCGCTGGGAAGACGGGCAGCGGACGACCACCGCCGCGATCCGGCAGATCCTCGACTGCGGCGCCGTGCCGGTCGTCCTCGGCGGCGAGCACTCGATCCCGATCCCCGTCTGGCGCGGCTACGAGGGCCGTGGCGACATGTTCGTCGTCCACGTCGACGCGCACCTCGACTGGCGCGACGACATCGACGGAATCCGCGACGGGCTCTCGAGCCCGCTCCGGCGGGCGTCGGAGATGCCGTGGGTCTCGGGGGATGGCGCAGATCGGGCTCCGCGGGTTCGGGAGCGCGCGACAGGAGGAGTTCGAGGCCGCCCGGAAGTACGGGAGCATCCTGGTGGGCGCGGAGGAGCTCCACCGCGTCGGCATGGACGAGATCCTGAAACGCATCCCGCCCTCCAAGCGCTACTACATCACGATCGACGCCGACGGGCTCGATCCCACCATCGCGCCCGGCGTGGCCTCCCCCGCTCCGGGCGGGGTGACCTACTGGGAGGTCACCAACCTGATCCGCGGACTCGCCGCGAGGGGTCGGATCGCCGGCTACGACTTCGTCGAGGTCGTCCCGAGCGCCGACGTCGCGAACATGACGAGCCTCCTCGCGGTCCGGCTCATCCTGAACCTGATCGGCGCGCTCGCGCACAGCGGGCAGATCGGCTGAGCGCACGCGGCGGCCGCCAGCGGGCCGCAGGGAGACGAGAGCATGTCACAGGGTCCTCGCCACGTCCATCCCAATCCGGAGCGCGCCGGCGTGTTCTATCCGTTCGTCGGCGTCCCGACCTTCCTCCGCTCGGCGCTCTGTACCGACCTCGACAAGCTGGACGCCGACATCGCCATCATGGGGGCGCCCACCGACGAGGGGTCCCCGTTCATGCCGGGGTCGCGCTTCGGTCCCCGGGGGATCCGCGAGCACTCGATGCGCTTCGGTGCGCGCGGTGGCGGGATCTACGACCCGCAGGCGCGCCGGAACTACCTGGAGCACGAGATGACCCGGGGACGGATCGCGGACGCGGGGGACGCCGCGGTGCTGCCGACCAACGTCGTCGACACCTTCCACAACATCACGCAGCTGACGCAGAAGCTCCTCGACCGGGGTGCCCTCCCGGTCGTGCTCGGCGGAGACCACGCCATCAGCTTCCCCGTGGTGCGGGCCTTCACGGAGCCGCTCTACGTCGTCCACTTCGACGCCCACCTCGACTACGCGCCGTTCATCCACGGGATCGAGCTGAGCAACGCCCACGCGTTCCGCCACATCACCAAGATGCCGCACGTCCGGGGCCTCACCCAGGTCGGCATCCGGAGTCTCCGGAACACCCGCGAGATGCTGGAGGACTCCCTCCGGGACGGGAACCGCGTCGTCACCATGGAGGAGTTCCGGGATGTGTCCTGGCGCGGGTTCGTCCAGTCGATCCCGAAGGACGCCAAGGTCTACGTGTCGATCGACGTCGACGTCCTCGACATGCCCCTCGTCCCCGGCTGCGTCTCCGCCGAGCCCAACGGGATGAGCTATGCCCAGCTCCGCGACACGTTCACCGCCCTCGCCGAGCAGACCGAGATCGTCGGCTTCGACGTGGTGGAGGTGAACCCGCTGCTCGACGTCCCAACCGGGATCACCTCCTACCTCGCCGCCCACACGACGATCGAGTTCCTGGGGCGGATCTGCGACCAGCCGCGCTGGAAGGCCGCGCGCGACGCCCGCGCCGCGAAGCGAGAGGCCGCCACGACGTCGCGTTAGCCCAACTTCCGCGCGCGCCGTGAAAGGTGCTGTGCTCTTGCCGGTGCAAGTCCGGCCTGGGGAATTGTCGGAGCACCCCAGTAGCTACCGAGGCGGCA
>Ga0137796_10000084_pt1 | contig 57935 bp, 56 predicted proteins | sample OV2TP3_FD_97704 | JGI IMG/M metagenome (GOLD analysis project Ga0137796, IMG submission 97704) | reverse complement strand
CCCTCGCATTGTGTACCCCCCTTGATTGTTGGTTTTATCACGACCCAACTCTATTTGCAAGTGGTACAGTTTTCGGGGGTAAGGTCCCCCCTTTCTCCAACAACAATTGATTCAAATGGACTAAGCTACCAGCTTCCAGCTCTCGGCTTTCGGTGGTTCGACTTTCGCTCACCATCCCGAGCGAGAGTCAAGGGACTTTCAGCTAAATCTTTTACTGAACGACAGGGCTCATTTACCCTGCCGTCCCGCAGATTGCGGGGCAAAAGGTTGTGGGCTCATTTACCCCGCCGCATTCTTCGAATGCCAACGGCGGGATAAATTCCGGCAGCGACTTATGTTCACGTTGTTCCATAAGTCGCGCCGTCATTTACCACTCCAACGCCCCGCCGGTTTGGTATTCGGTGACGCGGGTTTCGAAGAAATTCTTTTCTTTCTTTAAGTCAATCACCTCGCTCATCCAGGGGAAGGGATTGGCTGAGCCGTATTGCTTGGGCAAGTTTAATCGCTCGAAGCGACGGTCGGCAATGTATTGGACATATTCTTTGAGGGAGTTGATATTTAGTCCTAAGATGCCATTAGGCAGGCACTCTTGAGCGTATTGATGTTCAAGACCAACCGCGGTTTTAATAAAGTCGATGATTTGTAACTTAAAAGCTTCATTCCAAACTTCCGCGTTTTCTTGGATAATCGTATTAATAAGTTCAATCCCAAAATTCATGTGAATGCTTTCATCCCGCAGGATATATTGAATCTGCTCGCAGGTGCCAGGCAAACGATTTTGTCGGCCGAAAGAAAGCATGGTCACAAATCCGCTGTAAAAGAAAATGCCTTCCGTAATCACATAGAAACCAATCAAATTTTTAATGAATTTTTGAAGCCCCTCTTTGGTTTTGGTATTAAGGTGAGGGTCAAGAATCCCATCTGTGCAGCTCATCGCATACTCGTCTTTGTTATAAATGGCCTCTACCTCCCGATACATATTAAACATCTCGCTTTCATCGAGGGAGAGCGATTGTACAATATATTGAAAGGCATGGACGTGAATCGCCTCCTCAAAGGCCTGACGCAAAAGGTATTGGCGGCATTCGGGATTATCAATCATTTTATAGACGGCTAAAACAAGATTGTTTCCGACCAGTGTCTCGGCGGTGGCAAAAAAACCAAAGGTGCGTTTGATCACATGACGCTCATCATCAGTAAAGGCCTTGGGGTTCTTCCACTGTTCAATATCCCGCTGCATGGAGACCTCGTTTGGCATCCAATGATTAGCACAACCATCCAGATAAAAATTCCAGGCCCATTTGTACTTGATGGGCACAAGTTGATTACAATCAACAGTGCGGTCATTGTTGATGATCTTTTTGTTTTTGGCCGTGACGCGTTCTTTAGATTTATGAAAACAGGTTTCAAGCATTAAGAAATCTCCTTAATTAAAAGTCATAAGACACATGTCTCATGTCACAAGTAAAACTTCAAACAACTTGTGTCGTGTGACTTGTGACATGTGACTTTGTTTCACTGACACGCCTCGCAATCTTCCTTTGGCTCTGCGGTAAGTTTCGGTGGGGTTGGTGTTTGTGTTTCATTATTTTGCCGTCCCCCAACCACATTCCCCACATACTTTTCGTTACTAATATCCAACGTACTTTTTTCAATGCGAGTGGCGCCCATAGAACGTAAATAATAGGTGGTCTTAAGTCCTTTTTCCCACGCGAGCATATACATATGGCTCACCTTCTGTCCGCTCGGTTTGGCTTGATAGAGATTCAAAGATTGTCCCATGTCAATCCATTTTTGTCGACGGCTGGCAGCCTCAATCAACCATTCATAATCAATTTCAAAGGCGGTGGCGTATTTTTGCTTGACAGCAGTGGGGATGCGCTTAATTTCCTGAACACTGCCATCAAAATATTTCAAGTCGTCCATCATCTCCTTATCCCACAATCCTAATTTCTTTAAGTCTTCTACCAGATATTCGTTGACCACCGTAAATTCACCCGAAAGATTGCTTTTGACAAAAATATTTTTATAACTGGGTTCAATAGAAGCCGTGACCCCCACGATATTGGCAATGGTGGCGGTCGGGGCAATAGCCATCACTAAACTATTGCGCATGCCATTTTTCTTTATAGTCTCCCGTATCGGTGTCCAATCCATTTTGCGGGAACGATCAACATTAAGATAGCCGCCACGTTCTCGTTCGAGAAGACCAAGTGTATCGATGGGGAGAAAACCTCGCTCCCATTTGGAGCCCTTGTAGGTGGCATACGTGCCTCGCTCTTTGGCTAGTTCGGTTGAAGCCAGAATCGCATAATAGGAAATGGCTTCCATGCTCTCATCGGCGAATTCAACTCCTTGTGGCGAAGCATAACTTATATTGCGGATAAATAATGCATCTTGAAATCCCATAAGTCCTAGTCCAATGGGACGATGGCGTTGATTGGCGGTCTGGGCTTCAATGGTGGGATAATAGTTGATATCTATAACGTTATCTAACATGCGGACCGCGGTTTGCACGGTTTCCTTTAATAGGAGATGGTTGATCCCTACAGGGGTCACATGAACCGCCAAATTAATGGAGCCCAAGTTACAGACAGCGGTTTCCTCTTTGGAGGTATTCAATAAAATTTCCGTACAGAGATTGGAGCTGTGGACAACACCAACGTGATCTTGAGGGGAACGAATATTAGAAGGGTCTTTCCACGTAATCCAAGGATGGCCAGTTTCAAAAAGCATATTGAGCATCTTACGCCATAATTGGATCGCCGGTATAACTTTGAATTGTTTAATCTTCCCTTCCTGGGCCATAGCCTCGTATTCGGTGTATCGCTGTTCAAAGGCCTGACCATAGAGATGATGTAGATCAGGAACTATATTGGGACTAAAGAGGGTCCAGTTCTCATTGTTTCGCACACGCTTCATGAATAAATCAGGAATCCAATTGGCCGTGTGCATATCGTGTGTTCGTCGACGATCGTCGCCCGTATTTTTGCGCAGTTCCAAGAATTCTTCAATGTCCAAATGCCATACTTCCAAATAGGCACACATGGCCCCTTGACGTTTCCCACCTTGATTGACTGCAATGGCCGTATCGTTAGCCACTTTCAAAAACGGAATCACGCCTTGGCTTTTGCCGTTCGTCCCTTTAATCCTCGCCCCCATCGCACGAACATTGGTCCAATCATTACCCAATCCGCCACTCCATTTCGAGAGCATGGCGTCATCTTGAATACACTTAAAGATATGATGCAGATCGTCATCCACCGTGGTTAAGAAACAGGAGGAAAGTTGGGGATGCAGTGTCCCGGAATTAAAAAGTGTCGGCGTAGATGAAATAAATCTAAAAGTCGATAACACATTATAAAATTCGATGGCGCGTTGATTTTTCTGTTCTCCTTCGGACTTGGCTAGTCCCATAGCGACCCGCATCCAAAAAATTTGTGGTAGTTCTAAACGACGGCCTTCCCAATGAATAAAATAACGGTCATAGAGAGTTTGCAATCCCATATAGCGAAAAAGAAAATCTCGTTTGGGATCCAAGGCATGACCTAATTGTAATAAATCAAAATTGAGAAGGTCGGAATTTAAAAGCTCTAATTCAACGGCTTTTGTGATAACGGATTGGAAATAAATTGGATATTCCGTCCTTATCTCTTCGAAGCTAACATTGTGGCCAATAGCTTCTCGATATTCATTGAGCAATAAGAGTCGAGCGGCCACAAAGCTGTAATTCGGTTCAAACTCTAAAAGTGATTTCGCGGCCATGATATTGGATAACGCCATCTGCTCATCGGTAATTCCGTTATAATAGTTCTTTAGCGATTCATTGAGGATTTTAACCGCTGAGACATTTTCTAATCCTTGACAACATGTTTCTATGGTGAACCGAAGAGCATCTAGATCGAGTTTTTTTTCTTCGTCCATTGAAGTTTTAATCTTGATATCTTTCACCCACGACAGATCAAGGGAAACTCCTTCTTTTTGAGTCTGCGATTGTCGGACTTTGGCTCGGGCCTCACGATAAAGAATATAGCGTTTGGCGACTTCCTCAAGCCCTTGTTTCATCAAGGTTTTTTCAACAATATCTTGAATCTCTTCGATATGAACCGACTTTCCTTCTGGCCATAAGTTTTGGACTTCATTCACAACGATCTCAGAAAGGACGCGTGCCTTTTCAAGTAAAGCATTTAAGTCATCAGCGGGATACGTGGCACGGAAGGCTTTGGCGATGGCGATCGTGATTTTTTCTGGTTTAAAAGAAACTACCTGACCGTTACGTTTGATCGTTGAGTAGAGTTCATAAAGGGCACGGCGTGCGGCATGCTGCTTGCGATAAGAGGCGTATCGCTCTGCTATTTCCTTGTAACTATTTTCGTAAAGTTGGCGGATAACTTCATCCTGAATTTCCTCAACGGTCAAAACATCTTTTTGGTAACTGCGTTCTTTAAGGACAGCAAGAACACAATGGGTAACTTTGTCAACGTCATGCAAAATGTCAGAAGGCAAATCAACTTCGCGCTGGAGGTTAAGGTGTTCCTTGAAGGCATTGCCAATGGCCATCTGGATGCGGGTGGCATTAAAGGCCACAGTTTGTCCATTGCGTTTCTGAACCTTGAGGGATAAATCAACGAGTTGTTCCTGGGGCATAGTTTTATCTCCTTGGTGCAAAATCTTTAAAAATTTTATAAGATTTTCATGACGATTTACCCTGGTAGAGCATTTGCTCTAACAGGGTTTACTCATGAAATATCATTTTCATAGGCAAAAAACTGACAAAATTTATCCTATACTTAACCTTTCTGAATGTCAAGGTTATTTTGGGGAAATTTATACAATATATAGGACATTTTCTACTTCTGGCTACAAGATGTAGTATTACGACGAGAGTAGATTCTGCCCCCCTGCTCTCTTGCGAAAGCAAAAAAGGGGGCAGGATCGGTGAGTTAAAAATTATTTCCGTGCAAGAGCGGCTTTCGACTGTTCAAAACGCTGCGCCACCGCATTCCAATTCACAACATTCCAAAATGCGGCAATATAATCGGGCCGTCGATTTTGATATTTCAAATAATAGGCATGTTCCCAAACATCCAGACCCAAAATCGGCGTGCCTTTAAATTCCGCGACATCCATGGTTGGATTGTCTTGATTTGGCGTTGAGCCAATGGCCAACTTATCGCCATCCACCACACACAGCCAGGCCCAACCGCTGCCGAAACGACCCGTAGCGGCGGCTGTAAATTTTTCCTTAAAGGCATCGAAACTCCCAAAATTTTGATTAATGGCTTTAGCTAAATCACCACTAGGCTGGCCGCCAGCCTTAGGTCCCATGATCGTCCAAAACATAGAATGATTGTAATGCCCACCACCGTTGTTGCGAACAGCGGTACGAATATTTTCTGGAAGACTAGAAATCTTGGAAATTAATTTTTCAAGACTTAACGCTTCCAAATCTGTCTTGCCTTCGAGGGCTTTATTCAAGTTCGTGACATAGGCGTTGTGATGTTTCCCATGATGAATTTCCATTGTTTTAGCATCAATGTGCGGTTCAAGGGCATCAAAAGCATACGGTAAATTAGGTAAGGTATGAGCCATAATTAACCTCCTTTAATTTTCAATTAAAAAATTTAAGTCCTCTTTAACGCGTCCAAAACGGAATTGTAATCCGGTTCTTGAGTAATTTCTGGAACAATCTGTTTATAACGGACAATTCCTGTTACATCTACGATAAAGACAGCTCGCGTGAGCAAACGCAGTCCTTTGATCAAAACACCAAAAGCCTCACCAAAGGAGGCATAACGATAATCCGATAATGTCACAATTTTTTTACTGCCAGTGGCACCGCACCAACGCTTTTGCGCAAACGGGAGATCCATACTAACTGTCAAAATCACTACATCATTTTCTAATTTAGTGGCTTCTTGGTTGAAACGTTTGGTTTGCTGATCGCAGACAGGTGTATCTAAGGAAGGCACGACAGAAATGACGCATTTTTTACCCTTGTAGGAAGATAACTTAACTTCGGATAGATCATTAGCGACCAAGGTACAATCTGGAGCTGCTTGACCGGTTTTAATTTCCCTTCCTAAGAGCGTTACAGGATTCCCTTTCATCGTAACGACAGTGGCGACTTCAGGCATTTGAATCTCCTTTCTCAATAGGGAAATGCTTTAAAAGTGGGATGAATTTCAAATCGACTTTATTATCTTACAAATTTTATTGTGTTTGTCAACACATTCGTGCTTCCGAGCAAGTCAGACAAAGGGAAAAAAATAATCCAACTAAGTTTTTTCACCGAATTGGGATGTGTTATAATAGCCGCAAAAGTTAAAGGATTTCATTATGTCTACCTACAAAACTAAAATTCACCTTCATGACACCGATGCCGCGGGGTTATTATTTTTTAGCCACCAATTTGCCATCATCCATGATGCCTACGAAGCGCTACTGGAGTCCATCGGTTTTGGTTTTGCCACGCTTATCCGCAAAAAAAGTTATTTTCTGCCCATTGTTCATGCAGAGTCCGATTACAAGGCTCCCCTCTTTGTGGGCGATGAAATTAGCATCCACATAACCGTCGAACATATCGGAACCACCTCATTTACGTTTGCCTATACGATACGAAATAAGAAAAAACAGGTCGTCGGCACCGCTCGAACGGTTCACGTGACAACCGACAAGCGAACCCGTAAAAAGATTCCCCTCCCTTCGACCATGCGTATAGCCCTCCAAGGACTACAATAATTTTTCCAGAACTTTGCGATTGATTTTATCTTTTGTGTCAAGATACGATGGCCAACGATAAAATTTTATTGGAATCTTAAATCGTGGTAAGTGCCGCTCAAGGAGTTTCGTGAGTTTACGGGAGCTCAATGCGCGCCTGACTTTTGTCTTAATAAAGGCAACCGGTCGGTAGTCAAATTGTTTATCTTTATGGGAAACGACCAGGGCTTTTTCAATACCGCTAATACGCAATAACTGTTGTTCAATTTCCTCTGGTTGAATATTCTCCCCACCAGAAATAAACATGCTATCTTTGCGGCCTGTGACCGTTAGGTATCGGCCAGACTTAAGTCCCCCTAGATCGCCCGTATGAAACCAGCCTTTTTTATCCAGTGTGGGGATAATTTTTCTCTTTACGACATAACCCTTAAAAAGCGTTTGGCCCTTCACCAGTATTTCGTTTCCTTGAGAAATTTTGATGTGACGATATTTTAATACTTTTGTTTTTGGTCGATGATCTTTAATCGTTAGTCTATTTGAGGTCGCGACTTGCGAGGACATTTCTGTTAAGCCATACGTTACATGAATGGGCAGTTTTTTACGCGTGCAGGTGGTGATTAACAATTTTGGAATAGGTCCTCCTCCCACTAACATGACTTTTAAGGATTTTAGTTTTTGAGAAAGCTTTCTCTGTTTTAAGAGTTGATACACCTGGGTGGTGACACAGGAAACATGAGTTACACGGAAAAATGCTATGGTTTGAGCAAGATCTTCTTTTTGTTGTGGGATAACAATGGTTCCTCCTTCCAGAAAGCAGCGAAAGAGAATACTCAGACCACTGACATGATATAAGGGTAAAGATAATAACCAGCGATCAAACGGTTTTACTGGAATATTCTGATTCGAGCCAAGCGCACTGTAATAATGATTCCCAAAAGTGTGGGCCACGGCTTTAGGTTCTCCTGTGCTCCCGGAAGTAAACAGTATTGTCAAAACTTGATCCAATGGGATTGGATATGGTTTCGTTGAATTTATTTCCTTATCAATAAAACGGGAAACAATATTCTCAATAAGAAAGGTTTTGTAACCCCTTGATAAAATTTTCTGTCTCGTTTCGCGAGCACAAAAAATCGTATGACATTGAACCATTTTCATTTGTTGTCTTAGAGCCTTGGAGGGAAGTCGAGTATTCAAAGGACAGGTTATCGCCTTCCTTCGCCATAAGGCCAATAGAAGAATAAGGCATTCGGCCGTATTCGCCGAATGAATGGCCACTCGCGTGTGAGGTTTAAGGGAAAGTTTCTCTAATTTTTTACAGGTTGAAGCAATAAGGTTATGAAGGTGATTATACGACAGGATTTGATCTTTAGTGATAATGGCTGGATAAAAACCAAACTTTCTTTGCGTCCGACTAATCAGGCATTCCATAGTGTTAGGCATTAATTTTTTCTAAACAATTTAAATTTAATTCATCCACTGATTTCACACTAGGCCGTAAGTTAATGATGCCATTTTCTATCGATAATGGTTGTTTTAAGATATCATTTTGAAACCATTTTAAGGTATCTAAGCCACACGGATGAACAATCCTTTGACAAGCGGCCAAGTTGGCCAGAGCCAGAATCCCTAAACTCGTTTCAAAAGAAGAGCTGATGACACAATTTAAACCGAATTTTTGGGCTTCACCCATCATCTGCCATGTTTTGATAAAACCACCCAGAATGGTTGGTTTTAGAATCAAAAAATCGACACTGCTCAGTGATTTAACTTCAATAATACTTTTAGGCACTAAGGATTCATCGAGGGCGATGGGGATGGTCGTTTTCATAAAAAACGTTTCGTAGTGGCTAGGGTTGGCGAATGGCTCTTCGATGTATTCGACAGCCGCACACCCAATCTCATGGCCTACCATAACGGCTTTATTGATGTCCCATTTTTGATTCGCATCGAGTCGCAGGATGGCCTTGCCTTCCATTTTGGCATTGAGGGTTTGAATGAGTTGAATTTCATCCTTGATACTGGCTCGCCCGACTTTTAGTTTGATGGCTTTAAACCCTTCTTTGATCATACACTCGGCCTCTGTCAGTGGGTTTTGAGTCGGTCCTGGCAATAAACCGCAAACAGTAACTGATTTATGTTCTGTGGCGTAAATAAGGTCGCGCACTAAACAATTCTTCCGATTCGCTACTAAATTCAGTGCTGCCATCTCAAAACCAAACTGAAGAGAAGGAAAGAGATTGAAGGGTTTTAGCCACTCTTCTAAAAAATTATTTAGCGATGAGCCGTTCTGCGGTAATACTTGATTTATCAATTTTGGTTTTATCTCCAAAATTTGTTGTAAAGTTTCTGAAAGGGTTTCTGAACTGAAATCCGGTAAGGGTGAGACTTCTCCGACACCGAGGGTGCGTTGTTCATCGTAAAAAATAATCAGTAATCCTTCGCGTTTTTTGAGAACCTGTTTGGATAACGTGAGGGGTGTACGTAAGGAAAGGGTATAACGAAAGCAATCAATCTGGCTGAGCTTCACACGATCCACCCTAACGAAAATAAAATACTAAAAATCATTAAAAGTCTGGCAGTATCGGCCAAGGCTTGATTTAGGGCAGGACCTTGGTGGGTCAGCACATTGATAATAACGGGAATCGCCAAAAGGCTGGTGACAGTAGCCACAAGGGTCACAATATGATCTTCCGTGAAAAAATAAATGATGACAGGCATGAAATTAGCCAAAAATAAAAAAAACAAATATTCATAAATGGCAAAGGAAAGGCCGAAACGTACGACTAACGTTTTTTTCCCGGACACACGATCCTCATTAATATCCCTAATATTATTAACAACAAGGATAGCGGCTGATAATAGGCCCGGTGCAACTCCTGCCAAAATAACAGCTAAATTCATTTCTAAGGATTGCACATAATAGGTGCCGGCCACAGCCACTGGACCAAAAAATATAAAAACAAAAAGTTCACCTAACCCGCGATAGGCCAAAGGAAATGGTCCAGCGGTATAAATAATGGCCGAGATAATAGCCAAGATACTAATAATCACGATGGGCATTCCTGCTCGTTGGATTAAAAGAATAGACATGGTGATGGCAATAAAAAAAGTAATGGCGATGGCGGTGATCATGGCCTTGGGAGTCACAAGCCCAGCTTGAGTTACGCGGGTTGGCCCTAAACGATTAGCCGTATCCGCCCCTCGTTTAAAATCACCATAGTCATTAACAAGGTTTGTTCCAATCTGAATGGCTATGGCACCGACCAAAGCCACTAAAGCCGTCGGAAAATGATGCACCCCATCCCCAAACGCCATGGCCGTACCCATGAGGACAGGAGCAACCGAGGCAAAAAGAGTTTGTGGCCTAGCCGCCATAAACCAGATTTGAAGTGGAGAATAACTCATTATTGGGCTACGAAAACTTCTCCTGTATTTGTATCAAACGATAAAATGGAATCATCCCACATTTTGATATCGAAAGCATACTCATCACCATGTCTTAACCAACGAAAACCTAAGACTTCTTGAAAGACGGTATAGTGAGAGACACTGGTAGAAATTTTATAGCCTAAATCAACAATGTCTTTAGTGGAATATTCTTTGAGAAGCTGTCCTTGCTTGTAAAGCGCAATGGCCAAATGATCGTCGCTTACTTCACGTCCCCTTGGCCAAGAACCTAATTTGACTAACCTTTCACGGTTCTCAAGTAAATAGATTCGCGGTGAATACCAATCGTAGGTATAAAGCAATTCATCGTTTCCTTGATCGTCAATCCTAAAAACAAGAGTCCTTCCCTTTAAACCATAACCTTCTTCCGGAAAGCATTTTGCATAGAGATGACCGTGATCCGACGATTGTATGTAGACTCTGTTGCTTACCTCCTCATCGGCAAACGATAAATGAGATGACATACAGAAAATTAAGCCTATGACAAACAAAAATTTCTTCATGGTCTTCGCGTAAATTTGGAAAAGTTCGGTTTACGTTTTTCCAAAAAGGCGTTACGACCTTCTTGTCCTTCAGGTGTCATATAGAACAGCATGGTCGCATTACCGGCTAATTCTTGTAAACCGGCTTGACCATCGCAATCGGCATTCAAAGCGGCTTTAAGACAACGAATAGCCATGGGAGAATTCGTTAAGATTTCCCGACACCATTTAATGGTTTCTTTTTCTAAATCTTTGTAAGGGACAACACGATTGACTAATCCCATTGCTAAGGCCTGGTGGGCGGTGTATTGTCGGCACAGAAACCAAATTTCCCGTGCCTTTTTTTGTCCCACGATTCTTGCCATGTAACTGGCACCATAACCACCATCAAAAGAACCAACCTTTGGTCCGGTTTGACCAAAAATCGCATTATCAGCGGCAATGGTGAGGTCACAAAGCATCTGTAGAATTTGGCCTCCGCCGATCGCATATCCTGCCACCATGGCAATGATGGGTTTTGGACAAGTGCGAAGCTGCCGTTGAAAATCTAAAACATTCAAGCGGTGAATACCCTTATCGTCCATATAACCGGCCTCTCCTCTTATGCGTTGATCGCCTCCCGAACAGAAGGCTAATTTCCCTTCACCGGTTAAGATGATAACACCAATTTGGGGGTCATCTCTTGCTTCTGTCAAGGCTTTCGACATTTCCATCACCGTTAATGGACGAAAGGCGTTACGCACTTCTGGACGATTGATAGTGATTTTAGCTATCCCATCAATTTTTTCATATTTTATATCGGTAAATTGACCGATTTTTTTCCATAGAAACATTGATTTACTTTTCATCTTAGGGGTTCTTTTTAGACTCTAATTTAGGAATGATGAGAATGAAAAAAGTAAAAAATAAAATCTGTCCGGTACGAATCATAATCGCTGATGGCAATAAGGTCGTTTGTTCTTCCGTTAAATTCAAGTGGGGCGCATACCCGATAAAGAAAAATCCTTGAATAATGTAAAACCAAGCCGTGAATATAAATAATTTTCTCGCCCATGGATACTGACGAATTAAGGCAAGGCCGGAAATAAGTAACAAAATTGGACCAATCAAAACCAATGGGTTCTTAACCGCGCTTAAGGATTCTGAAAGAGCAATGATGATAACTGCAATCGCCAAAAGAACTTGTATTATTCTAGCTCGCATACGGCGTCATTTTTCGAAAATTTTCTTTAGTTTATCATAATTTATTTTGATTGCAAGAATACTGAAGGTTTAGGATGGAAGATCGTCTGAAAGTGTTTATTTAACGTTGAGCGTATGCTTTTTTGTAACACTTGGTGTAGGTTGGCATTCTCAGCTCGGTTGGTCATGACCTCAATTAACGTTGAAGTTTGACCTTTTAAGGCTTCCTTATATCCTGCGATAAACTCTTCCTGGGTTTGTGGATTGATGTAATTTAAACCAAACATTTTGGCGGCCTGGCTAAAGATCAAATGGTGCGGTGTGCCGAAATATTGTTCAAAAATATCACCAAATTCAGAAATCGGCAAAAAGGAAAATATTCCACCGCCGTTGTTATTCAAAACAACAATGATTAAAGGTTGAGCCAGTTGACGCAGCATCGTTAGAGAATTCAAGTCATGCAGAAGGGCTAAATCTCCGATAAAAAGTGTTGTGACCTGATTTAATCCCACTGCAAAGCCAACGGCGGTGGCGATCGTTCCATCAATACCACTAGCCCCCCGATTCGCTCCCACTGTCACCATATTTTTGGCGTGATAGGCATACATATCCATGTCGCGAATGGGCATACTGCTCGCCAAAAATAAACCATGATTTGGTAAAATACATTCTGAAATCAACCGTGCCACTAAGGGTTCGCTTAATTGCTTTATTTCGGTCAAATGCGCCTCAATTTGTCGCTCAATTTTAAGGCAGGCTGATTGTAATTCAAGAAGGCGGTTCTTGTCATGCCGCACCATCAAATGGGGCATAATGGCCTCACAAAAATTTAAAATATTTGCTTCAATACGTAAACTTACCTTGTGGATGGGATCATTGCGTAAAGGATGATTGAGCACCATAATATAGTGCTTTAGAGAAATATTTTCGACGGTCGTATACCATCGCTTTGAGGTCATACGACCTCCTATATGAATGACCCCATCAAAAGGGAAATTCTCAACAAACTTCTCAGATAGGAGAATTTGATCAAAATAGGGAATCACATTGGGGTACGGTACACCTAATCTTAACCCCGAAACAATATCCGGGAAAACCGGCCAATTCAATTTTTCAGAGAGTTTAATGACCGCTTTTTGCTCAGCAGGACTACTTAATTTTCCAACGACAATAAGACCATTTTTTATCTCATTGATGATTGTGCTTATTTCTTTTTTCTTGTGGTCAGGTAGGACCTGATCTGAAGGGATATACTGTGTATACGGCTTGTTATCTGTCTCCCACTGAGTGAGTTCTTTGACATAGTCCTGAAAATTGCTTTGGGTTTTGATTGGCGCAAGGGGTTCACGATACATGCAATTAAGATGCACTGGCCCTGGCGGTGAACCTTTGGCACGGTGGAGTGCTTGGTCGATGGTTGTCAGAAGAAAAGCGGGTTTCATATCCTTTGTGGGACAAGGAATATCAAATTCCCAACGCACATAACGACCAAAAAGTCCGACTTGGTCAATGGTTTGTTCCGCTCCACTATAACGCAATTCCGGTGGACGATCAGCGGTTAATACAATGAGTGGTAATTTCTTTTTGAAGGCCTCAATCACGGCTGGATAATAATTGGCAGCGGCTGTTCCAGATGTGCAAATAAGAACACATGGACGTTTGCTGGCTGATATATATCCTAAGGCGTGATACGCGGTCCCCCGCTCATCAAAATGAATGAAACTCTGGGCCTTAGAATTCAAGGCAACGGCGGTCGTTAACGGTGAGGAGCGCGAACCGGGGGAAATACAAAAATAATCAACGCCAGTACGAATTAATTCCTCAATGATTAAGTGGGCCCAGAGATGATTGATATTGGGTGATTGTGCAATATTCATAAGCGAAGCGCATCAAAAAATAACTTTAATTTACTTTCAGTTTCTTGCCATTCTTCTTTGGGTTGTGAGGCATCCACAAGACCCGCCCCTGAATAAAGGGTGATCTTATTCTTTTGAATTAACCCAGAGCGAATGGCCACCGCAAATTCCGCCAGATCATATCCAACATACCCAACCGGTGCGGCATAATAACCGCGGGAGAACGGTTCCGTATCTCGAATGAACTGCAAGGCCTTATTTTTCGGCCAACCAGCCACGGCCGGAGTAGGATGCAACCGTTCTAAAATCATCGCATCATCCACTGTTTCATGGAGTTGTCCTTGCATACGTGTCACCAAATGATGGCCCCCACTTAACTTTAAAAGCGAAAAGGTATTATCGATTTTTAATTGTGAACACATCGGACTTAAAATATTTTTTATCCATTCCACGACCAATTGATGTTCATGCCAATCCTTTTCCGAGTTAAGTAAATCGTTTTTAAATTTTTGATCTTCGGCATAGGTTTTACCACGCGGACGAGTGCCGGCCAGAGCCTCCGTAAAAATTTTTAGGCCTTGTCGCTTATATAATCGCTCAGGAGAGGCCCCTAAAAAGGTCGTTGTATTATCACGTTGTAAACAAAAACAGTAGCAATTAGCAGAAGTGTTGCGTAAATACCCTAAAATCGTTAGCGGTTTTAACGATTGCTGGGCTTCCAAAATCGACTGTCGAGCTAAGACAATCTTTCTAAGAGTACCTTTTTGTAATTGCTTCACAAATTTTTGGGCAAGTTTCTGCCATTCTGCTTCTGTGGGGTTATTTCGTTCCTTTTTCATCACAACCGGCTGGGGATGGATTTTTGTCTTTTTCAAATTTAAGTTGTTCAGGGGCTGTAATATTTTTGAAAGTGATGTTGAGGTCCATTCTTCTCTTCGAATATTGCACACAAAAAATGTTTGGTTTGAAGTTTTGAAAATTTCAAATCGCGGAATGGTAAAATGATATTGACCAAAAGGCCCCCAGCTTTTAGAGAAATTTTTAGGGTCAAAACAAACACCACCGTAATAGCGCAAATATTTAAAGCCCGATGACAATTTTCGCGACATTTTCGAAAATATTACAGGGTAATTACTATCATTCTCCCCGCAGATGGTATGGGCTTCTCCTATTCCCGCCATGCTAAATTCACCCTCACGACCAGACCAAAATAGCTTTGTCAAAGAATTCTGTTGAGTAAGCCATACCAGTGGATCAATCTCAGGGATAGGAATTTCTATTCGATAAATAGGCAGTTGCCGAATTTCGGTTGTTTTATTCTGAACCAACCGTTGAATCTCTTCCCGCAAGGTTTGTTTGAGAAAAGTGTTGTGAGTATGGATTTTTGTATCCATGATTATTTTTTCTCCCCTTGATAAATCGTGGCTATCCCGAAACATAAAGGGTTGGCCTTTACATTTACAAAACCATTCGTTCGTAATAAATCGCAAAATTGCTCTCCGTAAGGAAATTCTTCAATCGTTTGATTCAAATAACGATAGGCGTGATAATGGCCAGAAAAAATAGCTCCCAACATTGGGACAATAACACGTAAATACAACAAATACAAAAAACGCACACATTGATTTTGAGGAATAGAGAATTCAAGAATCAAGATGCGACTGACGGCCTTGAGGACACGGTGTATCTCACCTAAAACCGTTGGGGGATGCCCGAAGTTACGAATACCGAAGGCCATGGTCACGACATCAAATTTTTCACTCTCATAGGGAATGTGGTGGGCATCCCCATAAGCCAGTCTGAGTTTATTCGAGAGATTGGCTTTTTGAATTTTTTGCTGGCCAATGGCAAGCATTTTATCTGCGAGATCAAGACCGTAACCAGAATGAATTTGATTTGAATCTTTGGCTAAGGTAATCAGGACATCAGCTGTCCCTGTGGCTAAATCCAAGATATCCAAATTTTTTTGTGTCGGCAGAAAATGAATGAGTCGTTTTCGCCAATGCACATCTAACCCAAAGGAAAGCAAATGATTTAAAAAGTCGTATCGGCGCGATATGGTATTGAACATCTGCCATGAATTTGCTTGACTTATCGTGAGTGTATTCTTATTCATAGAATAGAAATCCTAACATAATTCGGGGATGATAGCAAACGTGAATTGTAGCGGCTTAAGTAAAGGCAGACTACTTAGAGGAGTGCTCAGCGAGGAATTTTTCAGCGTCAAGGGCAGCCATGCAACCCGAACCAGCCGCTGTGACCGCCTGTCGATAGATTTTATCCTGGACATCGCCACACGCAAATACGCCTGGAATGTTGGTCTGGGTTGTCCCAGGTTTAGTTTTAATGTAACCCGTCTGATCGAGTTCAACTTGACCATTCAAAAACGCCGTATTGGGAAGGTGCCCTATGGCATAGAATAAGCCGTTAGCATTCAGAATACGCTCCGCATTGGATTTGACATTACGAATTTTAATACCTGTTAAAAACTTATCGCCAATCACCTCAAGGGGAATAGTATTCCAAATAACCTCAATCTTCGAATTAGATAAAAGTCGTTCCTGCATAATCTTGGAGGCGCGTAAGACATCCCGTCGGACAAGAACACTTACTTTCATCGTATATTTTGTTAAGTAGGTGGCTTCCTCAACAGCAGAATCCCCTCCCCCCACCACCACCAATGGTTTATTGCGAAAAATCGGTAAGGCTCCATCACAAATGGCACAAGCGGAAATCCCTTTTTGCCACAACCTTTCTTCCCCCGGCAGATTTAAGCGTTTGGCTGTTGCGCCTGTGGCGATAATGACCGTCCCTGTTTCAACCATCCCCGAATCCGCAAAAGCTTTAAATGGTCGACGGCTTAAATCGACCTTCGTAACTGTCTCTGTGATGATACGTGCGCCGCAATGGATGGATTGTTTACGCATACGTTCCATTAACTCTGGGCCTTGAATTGCTTCAAAACCAGGATAGTTTTCCACATCAGTAGTGATCGTAAGCTGTCCTCCCGCTGCTATACCACCGGCCACCAAACCTTCATACATTAACGGATTAAGTTTAGCACGACCAGCATAAATAGCGGCGGTATGGGCGGCAGGCCCAGAACCTATAATGACAACTTTTTCCATCGTGAAGAGTTATACGAGTCGATAATGATTGAGTATTTCTGAACGTGGTTTTGGTTTGGCATTTTTGGTCAAGTTACGCATGATGTCATCGTAACTCGGTTTATTAGGATTACAATAAAATAGTCCAAAATAACGTTTTGGGTCAATCGCCAATTTGAAGGCCTCTTCGATATTGCTGGGATCGTGTTCTACGAATTCCGTCTTATCGGCAAGCCGTTTATCAGGCGGAATGCCATTGGCATGTTTCAAAAACGCAAACCACGAGGTCGATTTATGGTCAAAATTATCTGGATCAAAGTGCGGACAACGTTGGGAAATATGGATCACGGCAAATCCTTTATGAGCATAAGCCGCAGCGATGGTGCTGGCCATATGATCCGGCATCCAATCGGCTGAACTGGCAATAAAGGAAGCTCCGAGGCCTAAACACATCCCCACCGCGTTCAATGGTTCTAAATATGTTCCCGTCGGCTGCGTCATCGTAGCACGTCCTTTACGCGTTGTTGGGGAGGTTTGATCTTTGGTGAGGGCATACATTTCATTGTCATACAGCAAAAAGACGCATTTGAAATTTTTATTGATGCCATGAATGTAATGATTTCCACCAATACTTAAGGCATCGCCGTCACCAGAATGAACAAAAATGTTAAGATCGGGTCTGGCTAAAGCCAGCCCTAAAGCAATTGTGATAGGACGACCATGAATGGCATGAACGCCATACGTATTAATGTAATTGGGGGCACGACCAGAACAACCAATCCCTGAGACATTCACGGTATGCGCCGGATCTATTTGCTGATCGACCATAAAACGTTTGAGACTCATAACAATTCCAAAGTCACCACAACCCACACACCAACGCGGATTTTCGACGTGTAGATCCTTTACCGTTAGTGGTTGTTTAGAAATATTAGCCCCTGTTTGAGTATTTGGTGTAATCATTGCCGTAATAACTCCTGAATTTTTTCTTTGATGATACGAGGACGAATAGGTCGACCGGTTGCCCTTGAGATCATCGGTTTAACATCCACTAACGTTTCGGTACGTAGCAACATGGCCAAAGGTGAAGGTTTTAACTCATCCCCATACGCTAATTCTACTGTGACCACACGCTTATAATTGGCAAAAATTTCTATAAGCATTAATGGTAAAGGATAAACAATTCTTAAGTGCATGCCAGCTGCTGAAATACCCTCTTTAACACAATTATTAATGGCCTCTTCAATGGCCCCCCGGGTGCTTCCCCACCCGATTACCAAAACCTCCGCTTTATCGGGACCAAACATCTCAGGTTTTGTCAACGCTCGACGGACATGATGGATTTTTTCATTACGGATTTGATGGGAACGATGATGCGTCCCATGAAAATAATTGACCGAACCTGAGGCATCGGTATTCAGACCCGTGACACGACGCATCGCCCCCGGTGTTCCTGGACTGGCTTGGGACGTTCGCACCATCTCAATGTGATCGGGTAATCGCCGTATATGGAATCGTTCAAAAACAAAATCCGGAATATCATCAACATCATCAATTTCATTAACTTTTAGCATTTCAATGACTTTATAGCTATTGGCAGTTTGGAAATCCGTCATGATAAACACAGGCAATCGTAATTTTTCGGCTAAATATCTCGCCATTTGAGGAGCGTAAAAACAATCAATGACATTCGCGACACTGATGACCACTTTCACGTTATCTCCATGAGAACCGAATATGACCGCTGGTAAATCAGACTGTTCCGTTTTTGTCGGCATCCCTGTAGAAGGACCAGCCCGCTGGGCATCGATGATAATAATTGGTATTTCTGCTGCTGTGGCGAACCCGATAAACTCTTGCTTTAACGAAAGCCCTGGGCCGGAGGTACAGGTAACAGCCGGAACTCCTCCAAAATAAGAACCGATGGCTACACCGATAGCGGCAATTTCGTCCTCAGCCTGATGGACAATGCCCCCATAAGATGGGAATACTTTTGCTAAGGTATGCATAATGGTCGAAGCTGGGGTAATGGGATAACCACTAAAAAGTTTAATCCCAGCATCAATAATTCCCATGCTCAATGAAGTGTTGCCATCAATTAAAATCTTTTCGGTTGGACGAGGTTTAGCCGCTACATCAAATGACAGCGGGACGTTAATATCTGCACAATTGTATCCGTGTTCAAAAAGAAGAAGGTTTTGATTAAGAACATCTTCTTTCAATTTTTTTCCAAAAACAATTTTAATTTCATCAATCATTAATTCTTTAGGGACATTATAGATATTACTTAACATTCCTAGATAAAAAATATTTTTCCCTTTGCCACCTAATTTGGTGAGAACTGCTTTGGCTTCCGCATCAACATCAAAGGGATAAAATTTATAGCCCATTTTTGAAATGCGTTTGCACACACGCTCATACGATTCAGGATTAGCCTCTTTGTCAGTCATATCCAGGATAATCTGGCAATTGACATTTGTTTCCTCATCATCCAAACGCCGCTCCAAAACAATCTCATGGGCTGCCAAGATCAAATCCGTGTCATTACCGATATTCGTGATATCAAAATCAGCTAAACGCATAATAACACCCGAAAGCGCTGGCCGCGTTCGTGGCGGAGGACTGATTTCAGCAGGGATCATCGGCTCGATATAAACATATTTCCCCATCTTAGCAAACGTCATGACAAGGATATCGCCAGCCTTTTGAGCCCCGAAACCAGCGTCCATCAAAAGCTCAAAACGAGTGACGTGCCTTAGTTCTTTTTTATTTTCAACACCTGCCGCAACGGCCATACCTCATTTCTCCTGTTTCACCCTCGAACTTAAATTACATAGACTATAATTATTTTACGTCGAATATGCAATAGTAAAATAAAATTTCTCTATCCATTTATTACGCTTGTATCGTTGTTTTTTCCTGCTCTGATAAATAGGGTCGCAACTCCTTCAATCCTTTAAGAAGTATTTTTTCTCTTTCTGAATCGGGAGTTTCTTTTATAGATATTTTAGCATAATCGTGGGCCAAAAGCTCTTCTATTGAATGATCCGATTTTATCGTAAAGCCAGCATCCTTAATCATTTGTAAAGTTTTAAATCGTGAAGATCCTTTGGCATTCAAGTATCCTTCCATAAAAAGTGAATTGGCTGGATATAAGGCGAGGACCTCCATGCTACGCAAATGCAATTCCCGTCCGGCCGCAATCCGTAATTCTGTTTGTGGATTAATGAAACGAAATACGCAAAGCACCCGTAGACAATAGTCGGGTGTCAAAGTGGAAGGTACTTTTATTTGTGTCCCTTGAATCGGAATGAGAAAATTGACAGGGATCGATGGTACTTCTAAACGACGTAAGGTATAGGCTACTTCCAAAATATCTTCATGGGTCTCTCCCATCCCTACAATAATGCCAGAACATAACTCAATCCCGACCTTCTGGGCGGCCTGCAAGGTTCTTAAGCGATCGTCGTAGGTATGGGTTGTGCAGATGTTAGGATAGTGACGACGTGATGTATTCAGATTATGATTCAAACGATCCAAACCGGCCTCCTTCAGAATCTTGGCTTTTTCTTCATCTAACAACCCCGCGGAAATACAAATTTCAATGGGGTAAAGGGCCTTAATCTTACGAATCAATCGCGCCAGAAATTCTACTCGCCTCAGTGAGGGGCCACGGCCAGCAAAAACCATACAATACCGAAAGGCACCAGATTCATACGCGTGTTTGGCCTCGGCTAAAATTTCTTCTTCGGATTTTAAGGGATAATCTTCAATACCACTTTTTGCCGATTTGGCTTGGGCGCAATAATGACAATCTTCAGGACAAAAACCATTTTGGGCATTATTAATGATATGGATATGGACTTCTTGACCATGAAAATGTTTGCGAACCTGATAGACGGCATTAAGAAGGGATAGGAGTTCAATATCAGGAGATGATAGAATCTCTTGTGCTATGGTGTTATCCAGAATTCGTCCTTGAAGGCTATCATCCGCTAATTGATAATAAAATTCTCTTTTCATCATAAACCTCTTATGCCTATAGGAAAGGCGCAATGAACATTCACTGCGCCTGTTGTTTTCAAATCCCAAAATTTACGGAACTTGTGAATATAGTTGACTCCCCTTTTCCTTAAACTCCTTTGCTTTCTCAATTAATCCTTGTTCAAAAACTATCTCTTCGTTTAAACCATGGCGTTGAGCATAATCCCGTACATCCTGAGTAATTTTCATGGAGCAAAAATGTGGACCGCACATCGAACAAAAATGTGCTAATTTGGCGCCTTCAGCAGGAAGTGTCTGATCATGATATCTTTCTGCCGTTTCAGGGTCTAATCCTAAGGCAAACTGGTCCCGCCAACGAAATTCGAATCTGGCCTTGGATAATGCATCATCCCAGGCTTGGGCCAAGGGATGTCCTTTGGCGATATCGGCTGCATGCGCGGCAATTTTATAAGCAATGATGCCATCTTTGACATCCTGTTTATTCGGTAAGCCTAAATGCTCTTTGGGTGTAACATAACACAGTAAGGCCGTACCATACCAACCGATCATGGCGGCCCCAATGGCCGAGGTAATATGATCATATCCCGGTGCCACATCCGTTGTCAAAGGACCTAAGGTATAAAACGGTGCCTCTGAACAAAGCTTCAATTGCTTATCAACATTCTCTTTGATTAAATGCATGGGAATATGGCCGGGTCCCTCAATCATGACTTGCACATCGTGTTTCCAGGCGAGCTGGGTTAACTCACCTAAGGTTTCCAATTCTGCAAATTGAGCCTCGTCATTGGCATCGGCAATACTCCCTGGCCGAAGCCCGTCCCCTAAAGAAAAACTCACATCATACTGCTTCATAATTTCACAGATGTCTTCAAAATGTGTATATAGAAAATTTTCCTTATGATGGGCCAGACACCACTTGGCAATAATCGAGCCCCCTCGAGAAACGATTCCTGTCACACGATTGGCTGTCAGTGGAATATAACGTAGAAGAACTCCGGCATGAACGGTAAAGTAATCCACCCCCTGTTCTGCTTGCTCAATGAGGGTATCGCGATAAATTTCCCACGTAAGCTCTTCGGCCTTACCATCGACTTTTTCTAAGGCCTGATAGATAGGTACTGTCCCAATCGGCACCGGCGAGTTGCGGATAATCCATTCACGCGTCTCATGAATATCTTTTCCGGTCGAAAGATCCATCACGGTATCACCACCCCATCGAATGGCCCAAACCATTTTTTCAACTTCTTCCGCGATGCTTGATGAGATGGCCGAATTACCGATATTGGCGTTGATCTTGACTAAAAAATTACGGCCAATAATCATCGGTTCAGTTTCAGGATGATTAATATTGGCAGGAATAATGGCACGCCCACGCGCCACATCATCACGGACAAATTGCGGATCGCAGCTCTCGCGAATAGCAATAAATTCCATTTCCGGAGTTATGATACCTCGGCGTGCATAATACATTTGCGTCACATTCCTACCTGATTTAGCCCGTAATGGTTTATAGCTCATTGGGAACTGAATTTCTTTCAAACGAATATCTTTTTCTCTCAGTCGACGGAATTGCGATGTTGATTCCGTGAGATCTTCAACATCAGCTCTGTCTAAAATCCAGCTTTTACGTAAGGGGGGTAAACCTTGGGCAATATTAATGGAGACGCTAGAATCTGTGTAAGGACCAGACGTATCATATAAGTAAACCGGGGGATTCTCAATCAGAGTTCCGTTACTACTATGGGTTGGTGTTTGATGCACCTCACGGAAGGGCACACGGATATCCGTATGGGCATGATGCCCGGGACGATAAACTTTCTGCGAACCGGGAAAAGGTTTATAATTTAAATTCAACTGATGTGGCAGAATTTTATATTCGCTTTTTGATTGAGTGATCATACATTTCTATTTCTTTGTCGCCATTATAATATAAATATTGGCGCAAAGCAATGAATGGATGATGCTTTATTGATAGGAGATTCTTTGATTATCTGATTAACTAAACGAGGTCCCACAACCGCAGCTGCTTTTGGCGTTAGGATTACGGTATTTAAAACCACTTTCTTTGAGCGTATCAACATAATCAATCTGGATACCTTTCAAAAAGCTCAAACTTTCGGGATTGATAAAAACTTGCAAATCTCCTTGGGTTACGACAATATCATTTTCGTAAGGAGTTTTTTGAAAACGTAAATCATAGGAAAGTCCTGCGCATCCACCCGTTTTGACGCTCACACGCAAGGCGTGTCCCTCTTTACCTTCTTTGGCCATCATGGATTTGATTTTGGCCACTGCCGCATCGGTCAATGTGAAAATCGTTTCTGTTGGCATAACCATCACCTCGACTCCTTTTACTTTAAATATAGCATGTTCTTTCTCATAGTCAACTTATGAAGATTTTCATTGTTGACGGGGATAAAAAAGCGCGATGCTACTCGTAAAGCCATGTAAAAAATTGTTTCCGCCCACTGGACCAACTTCTCCCGCACAAAAAAAGCCAGCCGCCGGAACCGGACCGATTACCTTCTGAATAAGGGCAATATCGTGATTCTTTTCACGAAAAAGACCTTCCCCGCGACCATTGCAAGAAAACACCAAGGCCCCTTTGGGTTTTTGGTCAATCTCCTGGCGCTGTTGTGACTGCAATAATTCATATAAATCTTCGGTGGCGGCCTGGGCATCCCGTACATGAAATTGGACCGTTTTGCCTATCTTGACATAATCGGCAATGGCCCCTGCTCCCGTCTCTTCATCAATACCAAGCACCGTGCGAATCAAAAAATCACCACGCTTAAACTCATGAGTGTATTCACTCATGGCAATACCAATCAAAATTGCTTCTTGGGCCAATAATTTATCACGTGCCGGAACTTTTTGCAGGACTTCTTCCAGAATTTGAACAAAAGTTCGTCCCGCTAATGTGTGGATAATATTCCCTTCAGCTCGGGTGACAATATAACTTTCGCCGATAGGGCGACATCCTTGTGAGACAATGGCTTTTACATCAAAATCTCCCCTCAACGTTATCCCCACAATTCCTTCCTTGAATGTTTGATCATTAATAAAGAGTAAGTTTTCATGCGGTTGGGAAGCCCCACTGGCAAGACCACCAATAACAGGACAGCCCGGATAAGTTTGATTAAGTCCAGCTAAAAATTGATTCATGTCAAATAAAAAAGGATCCGGGAGAATCAAAAATTTTGGATTTTCATTGGGGTAGATATTAAAAAAATTATACCAATCCTCGGCCTTGGTCATGGCCTCAAGTTGGTTCTGATTGAGTGAAAATGGCACAATTTTCCCTTCGGGCAACTTACCTAAGATAAGCGCTGTGGCGGGCTTTTGTTCAATTTCGGCCGTGGTCCCAATGATACCCGCGCAGGTACAACCAACTAGATAGTCCACACGAACCCGATTGCGAACAAATTTAACCAGATCAGCTGTGGATTTCTTATTAAACGTCGAGATAAAAAGAAAACCGATATTGTACTGGTCCTTTTTATCCTTGGTTAATTCATCCGCAATCTTAAAAAGGTCTGTTTCTGTTGTTAGTTGACTGGTGAATTCCATTTTAGTTATCCCTTACACCGGCGATACCTACAATAACACTTTTCTTAACCTTTACAAATAGAAATTTTGTTTTGTGGTCCTTAATTTAAAGATAACATGGTCTCTACACCGTGGTCAATACGAGTATGGTGGTAGGTGAATATGGTTACTCAATAGAGGTTACAAAGCTAATTCAAATCGCAATCCTATAACCATGGCATCGTTTAAGGAGGGATCGGCGTTCGGTGAAAAAACGAATTGCACATCAGGCTGGAGCGTCAAGTGTTCCGTTAAAATGGCACGATACGTTATTTCGAGGGTAGTCTCAGCACGTTCTCCATTGCCAGCGTCAACTAAATCATCACTGATCGAGGCATGCGCGATGGCCAAACCGATTTCATCCTGATGGCGATGTGGAACTAATCCCCGATAAGTTAATCCGCCTCCAATATAAAAATCAACGAGATTGATGTGTTTAGGGGCGCCGCCCACTTGTAGAAAACATCCAAGCCCCTCTTCGGCGGTTTCTTTAAAAAGCGTTTGATCAGCAATAAAATATCCTCCCATGTTCCCGGTTCGTTTAATCGGCTCTCCTGCATCATCCGTGTCTATAACGTCAGTAAAATCTCCACTATTGTGCCAAAAACCTACTTTATATGTGCCTGGCAAGTGATCCTTCTCAGAAGATTCATTTTTGTAGGCGAGTTCAGCGATCGAAAATAAACCCTGATCTGAAACAAGAATCCAGCGTGTATTGTGTTTATTAATCGTGCCAGACCCAGGGTCTCCATCATAAACTCCCGCTAACAACTCCCAAGCAGGTATTATTGACCATTTCGCTCGTCCTCCGAATGTCGTTACCGGAAAAATCGAGGGCCGGGCGTTTAACGAAATATTTGGCATAATGCCAAACGAACTATTAATGAACAAAGAGCCATGCGCGGTAACCACGAATTCTGAGTTTAAATCATGCTGACCCATAAGCAATGACAAGCGGTCCTCTCCGAAACGATGCTCATACCACACTTCATAGAGGCGAACCGAACGAGGAGCCTCGATATTGCTAACGGTTTGCATATCACCCACTATCTCACCGGACAATTTTCCCGTATCATGGTTCATCAAGCCATATATAAAAAACTTTCCATTCGGCCATAAGCCGAGTTTTTCTGTATGAAGAGTTAACGTTAAATCCAAATTGGATAAATAAGCTTCGTCTTCTTTCAATCCTCCTTCTAAATTGGTAAAATAATCACCCGTATAGACCACTTCCCATTCCATCCCTTCTTGTGAATTATCTCGAGCAAGGACGGTATCAATGAAAAGAGAAAAAAATAAAACGGTGCAATGCGATAGGCGTCTAAACATGAGATAAAAAAATTTCTGAAAAGTTATTTATGACACTTCTGACAAATACCATAGAAATGCATCTCATGACCAAGAATGGTAAATCCCCTTTTTTCGATAATAGGCCGATAGATGTTGTCTTCTTTCAAATCTGGAAATTCAATATTGCTGTGGCAGCGAATGCAGTGGGCATGATGGTGCAGTTTTTCATCATAGACATGCTCAAAGTGCTGATGCTTTTCTCCGAAAGCGGTCTCGCGAATAATCCCAGCCTCCAATAACTCTTTTAAACTACGATAAATGGTCGCCCGTGAAACACCCGTCTGCCTTCGGCGACAGATTTTGACAATTTCTTCTGCGGTAAAGTGGCCGTGCGTGTTTAAAGCCGCCCTTAAAACCTTCTGACGTCCTGAGCTTAAACGTCTCTGGTGTTGGTCAAGATACTCTTGCAATTTTTTCTGCTCCATCTGAAGTTGATGTTCTGTCTCTTTAACTTGCATATGAGACAGTGTATCATCTAGTTTTTAATAGTCAAGCCATAATTTCAAGAAAGCGCTTTCACCAAAATGCCTCCACCCCCTTGTTTTTCTATTCGGGGGGGGTATACTTTAAGTAGTTAAGCTTATGCGTAATTGATTTATTGACAGAAGAGAAAAATAATGAAAAAAACTGAAATATTTGTTTTGGTGGGCCTCTTGATATCACTGGCCAGTGCTTCCGCTTTTGCGCAAAAAATTTCCTTAGATGAATCATCCACGCAACAGCCAGCAACCACTTTATCCCTACCTCAAACGTCTATCGATCCTTATTTCACACAACCGATTGCTGTTGCTGCCTTCAGAGCTTCTTTGACAAACTCCTGGAGCTCAGTATTCCCCTATATCCTAATGACTAACTTAATTGGCTACTCTCGTGCTTTTGCCAATGGCTCTGTGCAAACGAATTTTATCACACCGTCCAATACAGAGGTTCTTGACATCGATCTTGCAGTCAAGCCCAATTCTTCCCAAATTGAGCTAGCTACCATTGAGTGGTCTCCAGCCAATCCTAGCAACATTTATCTTAGGTATTATTTGATTGCAAATAGTAATTTATCACCAACGATCTCGACACTTTATAATTTACCTTTAACGTGCCCTTGTAACTATTATCATGCCGATATTGCCACTGATTCAACAGATACATACATTGCGTTTGCCTATGCTATTTTTGATCCAATATCAATTCAAGATACTTTTTTGGTTAATCTTTATAGAATAACTAATGGAACACTAAACACCATACCAATGGGACAAGTTGCAATACCTCTAGGATCCGCCTCAAACTTCGCTTGGTCCAAGAGTGATATCCATCTAACAGTAAGCAATAACAATGCTTGTACTATCGCACACCTTCCAGTGATGGGTAGTTCAGGATCTTTTATATATCAACTCTACGAATTTTGTGTTGACTTAGCCACAAATATACCTAACCTTACACAACCTTTGCCTCTTGGCTTTAATGTATATCCAGGTAGCGCTTATGTTGATCAAGAAGTACAACCCACTCTAATAAATGATATTGATATATATGGAAGTTATCTAGCAACGACACATTATGTGCCTGGTGCTTTTATTCCATCAGCGTTGTTGATGGTGGGGCCTCTTGTAGGCCCTAACTGGTACACGTACACAATATACCTTAGCACAGAAGATATTGCTCCTATTCCCAACCCCCCTTCACCTTCACCACAACCAATTATTCGTGTCGCGATTAGAGACGGCGGATTTCTTTTACTCGCAAATACTATACAACTCGACATGTCGGTCGATGGTGGCGCAAGTTGGACTATTCCAATAACTATTTATAATTCTGTAACAACTCTTCTTGCACCTCCCGCGCCAATGGAGGAAATATCTATCCCAGAAAAAGTTTCTGGACCATTAGTTGTTTCGTTCGTCCAAAAAAAATGGATTGGACCTGCTTCTAGTACATATGAGGATACCTTAAGATTTCTATTGCCACCATCATTCATTCCGATTATAGCTCCAACAAGCTTCAATGGTGTAAACGTAAGAGTAATTCGGGATTTAAATGTAGAAAATCTCCAGTGAAAAAATTTTACTTTAACATCCACTTGATCGAACAGCCCATACACGTCCAATAGATAACGTTCCTTAAATAATTCCCCATTTTAAAAAATCCCTTCGATTTTCTTTAATCTCCGTCGATGAAATTTTTTGAAAACGCTTTCACTAAAACGCCCGCACCCCTTGTTTTTCTATGCGGGGGGGTATACTTTAAGTAGTTATTCCGTTATATGGTTATAACAGACCAATTTGGGAGAAAAAATGGATAAATTTAAAATGGTTGTCTTAATCAGTTGCATGTTATTGATTTGCGGTTATCCTACGTTGGCGCAAGAAGAAATAATACTGTCAGAGGAAACCGCTCTATCTGATGATCCCACTAGAGCACAATCATTAACCGCAACCCTATCGCCAACGACAACAGTGCAGACTCTAGATCAACCCCATGCCGTTGTGGCATTTAGAAGTACGACTAGTCCACCTCCCCTCTATGGAGGACTTATTGCTCCAACTAATCTTATTGGCTTATCTTATGTATCGAGGTCAGGTAACGCACAAACGGTTTTTATGCCAACAGCATCGAGTGATGAGGTTATTGACCTTGACCTTGCGGTTAGCCCTTCGTATATTCAATTAGTTTCTATTGTCAAGGTATTACCACCTGGGAGTTCTTCTCACGTCTATGAACTTAAGCGTTATTTAAAATCAAAGACAGATCCCAATTCCTTGCCTGTGATCACGACGATACCCTTAACGCTGCCAGGCAGCTCTCTGCTACACACTTTTCATAGCGATATTGCAACCACTCCGACAGATATTGCGTATGTTGTTGTTTCATTTATCGGTCAAGCCGCAAATAGCATTAATATTTATCTTGTTGCGATAACCCCGACAGGAACCTTTAGCTTTGTACCAGTATTACAACATCCTATTCCAACCACAAACACCCTTCTATCTTTATGGCCTACGAGTGATATTCATATAAACTTGGGAAACAACAATACAGCTTATATTGGCGTTATACTTCCCGAGTATGTTTATCCATATACCTTCTATGAATTAAGGTTTGATTTAACAACAAATAGCCTCACTACTCAAACCGTTATCAATATGCCCCATCCCACCTCTCCCTATCTATTACCTTGTGGAGAATATTTGACTGGTTGGGAAGCAGAGCCCAAGCTCATAAAGGATATCGATATATCCACTGGAATTGACTTAGGTACTATCAGCTGCGTTTCTGCTCCTGTTATAAGTGCTTATTTCCCAGGTCACTTCTACACAACTCATTATCAAACCTATTTTGGTCCCTTCGCTTCGTCCATAGCTCCCTATACTACACGGGCCGCAGATATTTCTTTAGTGGATGCATCCACTCCCATCAAACCCCTCCTACGTGCCTCATCGGTGGATGGTGGATTTATCTTCTCCTTAGGAACTAATTTAAAATTAGGATTATCTACTGGTGGTGGCTTCACTTGGACTGATTCACTAATTTATACGACGATAATTCCAGGACAAATTTCTAATCCTAGGATAAAATTACCGTCTCTCTCAACAAAACCCTCTTCTTCGAATTTTGCTATTGCTTTCGTTCAGATTCCTACTAACTTGACACTTCCTGAAACTTTAAAAATTATATTTTCACCTCCTTCGACATCAACTCCGCCGATTATAATTCCAACGCTCAATGCTCAAGGGCAAGGGATGCTAAGCATTAGAGACGTTAAGATTGAAATGCTTCCATAAACAAAAGATGGTTTCTATCGCCCTTCATCGCACCACCACTTTCCCCTTTAAAATAGAAACAGTTTCTACTTGAGGTTAGAAACAGTTTTGAATTTGAATAGGAAACTGGGTTCAAATTTAAACTTGCATTTTAGTGAATAGCGTGTAGTATTAATTGTAGTCTCTTCACTAAAGCCACGGTGAATCATTCATTAGAAAAATGAAGAAATTCCAGCTGGCTATTATTATTTTCTACCTGTTGTGCGTTTTAATTCTTCCTGTCTTTGCCCAAAAAGGAACAACCACCGAAGTCACGCTCGTTGCTCCCAACACAAAGCAGCCACAAACGGCAATCTCTCCTATCATTGATATAGCACACGAAGAAGAACCTTTCGCGGTTCTGGCGTATACAACCAATACAATGCTATCCCCTCCGATTATTTCTACAGTCCATATTGCTTATCTTTATCCTTCAGGGGGGATGTCGACGCATACAATCAATCTTAATCCAGGGGAATTTGTAGATGAATTGGAATTAGCGGTTGATCCGACTCATCAAACCATTCATTTACTCGCCAAAATTGCAGATACCCTTACCTATTCGGTTGTGGCTAATACAACCCTAAAATATTACCGCATTCCTTATAATTGGCCTTCGGTTTTGATACCGCTGACGATTCCTACCGGTTTCCCTGGTAATATTTTTAAAACTGATCTTACCGTTGATGCAAACGAGATTGGCTATTTGGCCATTTATCATTATGGTGTGACTTATTGGGACCCGGCAGACTTGCAACTTTTACAAATCCTCCCCAACGGAAGCATCAATAATACCTGGCCGGTCTATGCAAGTCCAGTTACCGGGTTTTTAAGTTCCCAAAATTTCGGTGCGCCGGATATTTCTTTAAAACTAAATAATAACGAGCCGTGTATCGTGGCGGAATTTCCTACGAGTTACAACCCTTCTGCGTCGGAAGTCGATGAGTTTTGTATTGATGTAACAACTGGTAACGTTACCCAACAAACCGTGAGCGTCAATACGCTTAGCGTTGAACCCTTTAATGTTAGTGGCATCGAAACCAAACTTGACTTTATTCCCGATATCGATCTGAATAATCAGTCAGTTGTGACATACTTTGACAGTTCTGGCATTGGCGGCACACCGCCGGCCTTTTTTGAACTGGCCTTTGGTGGAAACCCTCCTCTTTATTGGACAAATTCATCTGATCCGTACTTGGATAATGTGACGATGGCGGACATAAGCGTCATCGACGGCACAACTTCATCCATTAAGCCTCTTTATATGGTTGCTGTAACTGGCGGAGGGACAACAGCAGGAGGACATAATCTTGATCTTCGGATTTCTTATGATGGTGGGCAAATATGGCAAGGAGGAACTCTTTACACGACCTCCCAATATATCATCAATGTTAAAATGCCGGAAAAAATTCCTCTCAACACTTCCAATTTTATGGTGGCCTTTGTGGAAAATCCTTATCCCAATGGCAGCCAATATGGCCTAGGCCACACCTTGAAACTTTTTGTGAATAATTCGATTGGAACGATTTTTTCTTCCGCGACAGAAGGTGTGGGACAAGATATAGAAATAGAGTTTTTGCACTAAGATTCCACCGCTTCCCTAATCACGTAGCCTGCCCACTTTCCCCTTAAAAACAGAAACAGTTTCTATTCTCTAAAGGAAACTGTTTTGAATTTGAAGAGGAAAGTGGGATGGAGGACACTTAGCCACGCCACTTAATCGAACAGCCCATGGAAGGATACTGCTTTTGGGCCACAGGGAGGCCAGCCACATGATTATTGATGGCTTCTTTGAGTTCTTCGCGAGTCACTTTATTTTCATCCTGCCAGTTATCATCGAGGCGGCCATGGTAGATAAGCTCTTTGTTTTTCCCAAAAAAATAAATATCCGGCGTGCACTGTGCCTTAAAGGTCTTGGCAATTTCTTGCGTCTCATCAATCAAATAAGGGAAATCAATCCCCAATTCTTTAATCTTTTTAATCATGTTAGGTGGCGAATCATCCGGATAATCAGGATTGATGTTGGGATTAATGGCGACTGTATTAATCTTTGTGCCACGTAAATATTTCGCCAGGCGCACCACCCGCGGCCAGACCGCCTGCGCATAAGGACAATGATTGCAGGTAAAGACAATCAGTAGACCTCGTTCCCCAAACATTTCATTCCCTTTATAAATTTTTCCGAATGGGTCCTTCAGAGTAAAATCATGCATTTTGCTACCTAAGGGAATGATAACCGATTCTAATAATGCCATAATTTGCCTCCTATTAAGAAGTAATAAGTTTTGAGTTGTGAGTTCTACGCCTATTGCTTACAACTTATTACTTACCACTTATAACTTTTTCTCTCCTTTCTGTCAAGAAAAACTACTATTGCACTGATAAAAATTCTAAATATAATAAAGCCATGACTCTTTCTCAACATCTTATCCTCAAGCAAATGGAAATCGGCCCCATGCAGAATTTTCAATATTTTTTGGGGGATGAACGCACAGGTGAAATTGCGGTTGTTGATCCAGCATGGGATGTGGATTTTTTGTGTGATGAAATCAAATCCCAAGGATACAAGGTCGTGACTGTCTTTCTCACTCACGGACATCCAGACCATACCAATGGTGTTGAAGCTTTTGTTAAACGACATAATGTTCCTATTTATATTTCGAAACACGAAGTCGCAGTCCTTAAACCTCGACATAAAAATTTAGTGGAAGTCGAGGATCGCGCGGTCTTAAAAACGGGGGCCATTGAATGGGAGTGTTTCTTAACCCCCGGCCATTCGCCGGGCTGCCACTGTTTTAAGCACGGTGATATTTTGATTACAGGAGATACTTTATTTATTGATGGCTGCGGCCGATGCGATCTTCCTGGAAGCGACCCTAAGAAGATGTATAATTCTCTTTACAATGTAATCATGAAATTCCCTGAGGCAACCGTCATTTACCCCGGCCATAATTACGGGCCTATCCCCTATGCCACACTGGCAGAACAAAAGCGAACTAATCCTTATCTTCAATGCAAAAGTTTGGAAGAATTCCTAGAAGAGCGAATGGGAATGGTCTGGTAGAATATATTATGCTTTCAGTCATTCACCTTTAGCCTTCCGTAGTTGATCGCTTACCTATTTTTTGTAAAGTCTTTGAAAAGAAATCCCCAAACCAAGCTCCGATATACTCGAAACGGTAAAAATTTACGTAAGAAATATAAAATTTTGCCTTCGAGATCCGGAATGTTACGGAAAGATGGATTCTTCGCTTCGATGAGTTTTTCAGCTAAAACGGCAACACTCTCTGGATTTTTGCGAGTAGCCCGTACATAACTCATAACCCTTTTTTGGATATGTTGCGACATAACATAATAAGGACTTTGTAAGTTATTAAAATCCTTTGCGTAGCGTGCATTTTCATGAAAAATCTTTGTATTGTAGGTTCCCGGTTCAATCAAAAGGACATCTATCCCAAAAGGTTTCAATTCATAGTGCAAACTTTCTGAAAAGGCTTCCAATGCCCACTTACTGGCGTTATAGGCACTAAATCCTGGGGATGCAGAAAAACCAGCGACACTGGAAATATTTATAATTCGGCCTTGGCGTTGTTGACGCATGTATGGGATCGCTTCGCGTGTAACATTTTGAACACCGAAAAAATTTGTTTCCGCCTGTGATCGGATTTCATCTTGTGTTAGATCCTCAAAAAATCCACCCATCCGATAACCAGCATTATTAATTAAAACATCAATACGATTATGTTTTTGAATAACAGTACTTATTGTTGTTCTAATCGTATCCACCTTCGTGACATCCAAGGGATAAATCTCCACATTGCCCCATCGCTTGGCGACCTCCTGACGCAGCGCCTCACTATGCGATGGATCGCGCATGGTGGCAATGACAGTATGACCTTTGGCAGATAGACGAGCAGCCATCAAAAGACCGAAGCCACTAGAACAACCGGTGATGAGGATAACTTGGGAAGGCATAAAAGTCACATGTCACAGGCCACAAGACACAAGTAGTTTCATGTGGCATGTGTCATGTAGCGTATGATTTATTTAATTGTTTTATGCAGCAAAAGAAAATCAACCAACGTCAGGGCAATCATGGCTTCCACAACTGGAACAACGCGAGGGCAAATACAAGGATCGTGGCGGCCTTTCACTTGAATCTCCGCATCTTCGCCGGAAATATCTACGGTTTGTTGATTCTTGGCAATGGAAGACGGTGGTTTGACTCCCACACGCAAAATAATATCTTCGCCAGTAGAAAGGCCTCCTAAAATACCACCGGCGTGATTGGTTTTAGTATGAATTTCGTTTCCTTTCTTATAAAAAACATCGTTGTGTTCAGAGCCTCGCAACTTTGTTGCCGCAAACCCATCACCGAATTCAACGCCACGCATGGTGCCGATAGACATGAGGGCATACGCTAAACGGGCGTTGAGTTTATCATAAATAGGTTCGCCTAAACCCGGCGGACAACCTTGAATAACCGCCTCAATCACCCCACCGATAGAATCGCAATCCTTGCGTGCTTCCTCAATGAGTTGAATCATTTTTTCCGCAGCCTCCAAGTCCGGTGCACGCACCAGATTTTTTTCAATTACCGAAAAATCTTTTTTCTGAGCTATGATATTTCCAACCGAAAGGGTATAGGCGATCACTTGAATTTTATGCTGAGCAAGAATTTTTTTGGCAATCGCCCCGGCTGCCACACGGCAGGCGGTTTCTCGACCAGACGCACGTCCTCCCCCGCGATAATCACGGAAACCGTATTTCATTTGGTAGGTGTAATCAGCGTGTCCCGGACGAAAGACATCCTTTAAATTGGAATAATCCTGTGAGCGCTGGTCTTCGTTTCGAATAAGAATCGTAATCGGTGTGCCGGTTGTCTTTCCCTCAAAAACGCCCGAAAGAATCTCCGCTCGGTCGCTTTCTTTACGCTGGGTAGTGATTTTAGATTGCCCTGGCCGACGGCGATCCAACTCCTTCTGAATATCACCTGCCTCACGAGGCAGCAAAGGTGGCACCCCATCGATGACCACACCGATGGCCGGCCCATGACTTTCACCGAAGGTGGTGATTCGAAACAATTTTCCAAATGAATTGCTTGCCATTGTATTATCCGTTTAAAGCAGGATTTGGGGATTTAAGGAGTTGAGGGTTAGAGTGAATAATTACTTAAATCCTAAAATCCTTAATTCCTTTAATCCTATCTTTTACAAGTCCGTCACCGCCCCTGTTGAGGCGGAAGTAACTGTTGCTGCATATTTAGCCAAAACGCCACGTGTGTACCGTGGTTTAGGCTGCTTCCATTTCTTCAATCGCGTTTTAATTTCGCTTTGTGGGATTTCCAAATCAATGCGTTGCTTGACCGCATCAATCGTGATACGATCACCATTTTTGACAATCGCCAAAGGTCCCCCCACATACGCTTCAGGCGTGATATGTCCCACCACAAACCCATGACTCCCACCAGAAAAACGGCCATCAGTGATAAGCGCAACACCCTTGCCCAAACCTTTTCCCATCACGGCCGAAGTGGGAGAAAGCATCTCACGCATGCCTGGCCCACCGCGCGGGCCTTCATAACGAATGACAATCACATCGCCTTTCACAACGGTTCCATCCAAAATTCGTTGTAACGCATCTTCTTCAGAATCAAACACACGTGCCGTCCCTGTAAATTTATTCCCCTCTTTTCCAGAAATTTTAGCCACCGCACCTTCTGGAGCTAAATTACCATAAAGAATCACGATATGGCTATCCTTTTTTATAGGATTTTCAAACGAACGAATAACCTGCTGTCCAGAAGGATAGGCTCCCGTCCCTTCTAAATTTTCACGGACAGTTTTTCCTGTGATTGTAAGACAATCACCATGCAACAATTTTTTATCCAAAAGCATTTTCATTAAAGGAGTTAATCCTCCGATTTTTACCAAATCGGCCATCACATAGCGGCCGCTAGGTTTTAAGTCCGCCAAAACTGGTACACGCTTGCCGATACGCGTAAAATCGTTAAGTGTTAATTTCACGCCGGTTGCGTTGGCCATCGCCAATAAGTGTAGTACGGCATTGGTTGAACCACCTAAGGCAATCACCACGGTGATGGCATTTTCAAAGGCTTTTCTGGTCATGATATCACGTGGACAAATATTATTTTTAAGCAAATTTAAAACCGATTGACCGGCTCGATAGCAATCATTCTCCTTTTCAGAAGAAATAGCCGCCTGGGCCGAGCTATTAGGTAAACTCATCCCTAAGGCCTCAATGGCCGAGGCCATAGTATTAGCCGTATACATCCCCCCACAGGAACCGGGTCCGGGAATGGCACAGGATTCAATGCCATGTAATTGTTCTTTATCAATTTTTTTGTTGGCGTATTGGCCCACGGCCTCGAAAATTGAGACGATATCCATGTCTTTATCCTGATAACATCCCGGCAAAATCGTTCCGCCGTACACAAAAACGGAAGGACGATTCAAACGTGCCATGGCGATTAAACAACCAGGCATATTTTTATCACATCCGCCAATGGCCACAAATCCATCAAATCCTTCACACCCCACCACCGTTTCGACAGAATCGGCAATCACATCACGCGAAACGAGCGAGTATTTCATCCCCTCCGTTCCCATAGAAATGCCATCGGAAACCGTGATGGTATTAAAAATAATCGCTTTACCACCGTTTTGGTCAACCCCTTCCGCAGCCTTTAAGGCAAGCTTATCAATATGCATATTGCAGGGGGTTACCATGCTCCAGGTGGAAGCAATACCGATTTGGGATTTTGTAAAATCCTCGTCCTTAAATCCAACTGCCCGCAGCATACCGCGGCTGGGAGCACGTTCATAACCGTCCACTACTATCCCGGAGTATTGACGATAAATCGTTTTTTTAGATTTCGCTTGTTTATTCATTTATCGTTTCGCAACCATATTTTTGATTTTGAAATTTTCGCTTCGTAATCAGAAATTTTTTTGCTAAATTGCTCTGTCCAGCCAATTTGGTCTAATCCTTTCAACAAGGATTGTTTAGCAAAGGCATTGATTTCAAATTTATAGGTTTTTCCGCTTGAAGTTGAGACCGTTTGCTTTTCTAAATCTGCTGTGATCTCAATCCCGTTATGGGCATAGACATCTCGAAAAATTTCATCGACCTCTGATGATTTTAATACTACCAATAAGATTCCATTTTTGACACAATTATTATAAAAAATGTCAGCGAAGCTAGGTGCAACAATCACACGGAAGCCATAATCTGCCAAGGCCCAGGGGGCATGCTCCCGACTAGATCCACAACCAAAATTATCGCGCGTCAACAAAATCGTTGCGCCCCGATATTGTGATTTGTTTAAAGAAAATTCACGATTTTCTTTTGTCCCCTCATAGTCGAGATAGCGCCATTCATGAAATAAATGTTTGCCAAAGCCGGTGCGTTCAATCTTGCGTAAGAATTGTTTAGGGACAATCGCATCGGTGTCAACGTTGACGCGATCAAGCGGAGCCACAATTCCTGTGTGAATGTCAAAGGGGTCCATATTTCCTCACATCCACAATCTTTCCTTCAAGGGCCGCCACGGCCGCCATCTGTGGACTCATCAAATGCGTTCGGCCGCCAGGGCCTTGACGGCCTTCAAAATTCCTGTTACTCGAGGAGGCACAGCGTTCGCCTTTTTTCAGTTGGTCATCGTTCATGCCCAAACACATCGAACATCCGGCAAAACGCCATTCAAAACCAGCAGCTGTAAAAATTTTATCCAACCCTTCCGCCTCAGCCTGTCGACGGACATTATCCGAACCAGGGACCACAATGGCCTGGACTTTGGGATAAATTTTCTTGTCCTTAACAATCATGGCCGCAGCGCGTAAATCTTCCATGCGGGCGTTTGTACACGAGCCAATAAAGACTTTGTCAATGGTAATGACATTCATGGGTGTATTGGGTTTTAAATCCATATAGGCTAACGCATTACGGGCAGCCGCACGCAACACAGGATCAGAAAAACTTTCTGGATCTGGCACTTTATCTTCGATGGAAACAACTTGCCCTGGACTTGTTCCCCAAGTGACTTGAGGTTTGATATCAGCGGCATTGATCTTGACCACCTTATCAAATTTTGCGTCCGTATCGCTTGGTAAATTCTTCCAATAGGCCAAGGCCAAATCCCAATCCGCTCCCTTTGGCGCAAAATTACGGCCTTTCATATACGCAAATGTTTTCTCATCAGGAGCCATCATCCCGGCGCGCGCGCCGGCTTCAATGCTCATGTTGCAAATGGTCATACGAGCTTCCAGAGACAAATCACGAATTGTGCTTCCGGCATATTCCACAACGTAACCGGTCGCACCAGCGGTCCCGATTTTCCCAATAATATAGAGAATAATATCCTTCGAGGTGATGCCGAATCCTAATTGACCATCGATTTGAATAAGCATAGTTTTCGCTTTGTTTTGTTGTAAAGTCTGGGTCGCTAAAACATGTTCCACCTCAGAGGTACCTATCCCAAACGCTAACGCCCCAAAGGCACCATGCGTCGATGTATGCGAATCACCACAGACAATCACCATTCCAGGTTGGGTCAACCCCATTTCGGGTCCAATCACATGCACGATTCCTTGGTTTTTATCAGAAAAATCATACAAGGTAATTCCAAATTCTTTACAGTTCCTAGCTAATGTTTCCATTTGAATACGCGATGTCGCTTCCACTAATGACCAATCCTTGGTGCGTGTGGAGACATTATGATCCATGGTGGCAAAGGTTTTTTGAGGGCACCGGACCTTGCGCTTCGCTAGACGGAGTCCTTCGAAGGCCTGTGGGCTTGTGACCTCATGAACTAAATGAAGATCAACATAAATCAACGAGGTTTCGCTTTTACCCTCGTGGACCAAATGATCTTCCCAAATTTTTTCATACATGGTTTTGGGCATCTTAACCGATTCCTCTCAGCAATTTTATTTAGCTAATTTTCGTAAAACTGTTGGCAGGATTCCGGCGTGACGAAAATAATCAATTTCAACCGGCGTATCCAAACGACAAACCACATCAAATTCCTTTTTGGGACCGTCTTTGGAGTGGCCCATCACATGAATTACTTGGCGTGGCTTGATTTGATCATTGACTCCCTCAAAATCAAAAATTTCATTTCCCGTTAAGCCTAAGCTTTCAACCGAATCCCCTTCTTTAAACTGCAATGGTAAAACACCCATGCCCGCCAAATTGCTGCGGTGAATCCGTTCAAACGACTGCGCAATGACCACACGAACGCCTAACAAAATCGTTCCTTTCGCGGCCCAATCACGACTTGAACCTGTCCCATATTCTTTCCCTGCCAGGACAAGTAACGGTGTATCGTCTTTCTTATAAAGTCGCGCGGCATCATAAATACTCATCTTTTGATTAGTCGGAAAGTGAATTGTCCATGACCCTTCTGTCCCTGGAGCTAAAAGATTCCTTAATCGAACATTGGCAAAGGTTCCCCGTGTCATAACACGATCGTTTCCCCGTCGAGAACCATAACTGTTAAAATCATTCGGTTGAACGCCCTGTTCTTTTAGATAAATTCCTGCGGGACTATTTTCGGCAATTTCGCCGGCTGGCGAAATATGATCCGTGGTAATCGAATCCCCAACCATCACCAAAACCCTACCGCCCTTTATCGGTTGAATTGGTTCGGGTTTTAACTTCATATTAAAAAAATAAGGCGGTTCTTGGATGTAGGTACTCTCCGATTTCCAGTCATATAAATCTGATTTGACGGATTCAATGGCATTCCAATTCTTGTTGCCTTTGGTAACATCTTTATAACGCTTGCGAAACGCTTGTGCGGTCACAACTCTACTTACGATTTTATTAATCTCTTGTTGCGTTGGCCAAATATCTTTTAAATAAACATCTTTTCCTTTTTTATCTTTTCCTAATGGCTCATTCGCTAAATCAATCTCAACCGTTCCTGCCAAGGCATAGGCGACAACCAAAGGCGGACTAGCTAAATAATTGGCGCGCGTTAATGAATTGATGCGTCCTTCAAAATTGCGGTTGCCACTTAAGACACTGACAGCAACCAAATTATATTTTTGAATCGCCTGCGCGACATTGAGTGGCAAAGGGCCACTGTTGCCAATGCAGGTGGTACAACCATAGCCCACCACATGAAATCCCAACTTTTCAAGGTACGGCATTAGGTTCGCTTTCTTTAAATATTCATCAACGACTTGTGAACCAGGGGCAAAACTTGTCTTGACAAATTTTTCGACCTTTAACTCACACTCAACAGCCTTCTTCGCCAATAGGCCAGCTCCCACCATGACCGATGGATTCGAAGTATTCGTACAACTGGTGATGGCGGCGATGACCACCGAGCCATGCGTCAGTTCAGCCTTATATCCGTTTTGAATCATTGCTTTAGCATTCAAATCCTTTTGCTCTAATCCAAAACCTCTTTCTTTAACAGGCGCCGACAAGGATTGAATAAAGGTACGCTTTAAATCTTTTAAGGCCACACGATCCTGAGGTCGCTTAGGTCCTGCCAGACTCGGCTCAACCATCGCCAAATCAAGGTCGATAACCTTTGTAAATTCTGGTGGCCGCAATTTATCCGAATAAAACATCCCTTGCTCTTTCATGTAACGTTCAATAAGGTCAATCTCCGCAGAAGTACGACCAGTCATTCGGTAATATCGTAATGTCTCATCATCAACGGGGAATAACCCGATGGTTGCGCCATATTCCGGTGCCATATTGGAGATTGTGGCTCGATCCGGCAAACTCAAATGCTTTAATCCGTCACCAAAAAATTCGACAAATTTATCGACCACACCGTACTTACGTAAAATTTGGGTTACTGTCAAAACTAAATCGGTCGCGGTTACACCTTCCCGTAATTCGCCGGTCAGCTGAAAGCCAATCACCTCAGGGGTAACCATATAAATGGGTTCGCCCAGCATAACGGCTTCCGCCTCAATGCCTCCCACTCCCCAACCCACAATCCCTAAGCCATTGATCATCGTTGTGTGACTATCGGTTCCCACAAGGCTGTCAGGATAAACGATTGTTTCTTCGCCGATCTTCTTTCGCAGGACGCCTTTCGCCAAATATTCTAGATTCACCTGATGAACAATGCCTGTCGCCGGTGGTACAACCCGAAAATTTTTAAAGGCATTTTGTCCCCACTTGAGGAATTCATAACGCTCTTTGTTACGCTCAAATTCCTTTTCGACATTAATGCCAAAAGCTCGTCGGGAACCAAAGGCATCCACCTGAACAGAATGATCGATAACCAAATCACAGTTAACCTGTGGGTTAATGCGCTTGTAATCTCCTCCCAATCTCTTGAGTGCTGATCGCATCGCGGCCAAATCCACAACACAGGGAACACCCGTAAAATCTTGTAAAAGGACGCGTCCTGGTTTAAAGGCCACTTCTTCGGTGGTAATCGCTTTAGCCGACCATTGGGCTAATCGTTCAATGTCGGGCCGTGTGATCTGATAATCATCCCAATTGCGCAGAGCACTTTCCAACAGGATCTTTATGGAAAAAGGCGATTTCTCCGGACTGGGAAAACCCAATTTATCTATTTTTGCAAGTTGATAAATGCTTACTTTCCCTAAGGCGCTGTTTATAACTTTCTTTGTCGTATTTCCTTGACTCTGTAGCATTGGCCTAATTCCGTTCGTGAAAATATGGCGAAATAGTCTAAAAAGTTTTATTATTATATAGAAAGGAAAATAGGCCGTCAACAAGGATTCTGGCCAGTTTAGCTCTTTGAAGAACAATTGACAAAAATACTTGCAATTCTATACCGTTACGATTATTATAAAAACAACTTCAAACCGGTAACAAATTTACTATGCGTGTTGCGATTTTAAATCCTTCCTTTGGGGAAAATTTTGTGCGTGTGGCGCGTTGGTCAGCCAAATCCCGTGGCCGTGTACAGCGCCATCCTGAATATCTTTTAACCGCTGCACAAATTCTTATGGATCACGGACACGACGTTAGCTTTGTGGAAGCGGCTGCCCAAAATTTTACTCCTGAGCAATCTTATGAAATTGTGGAGGCCTTTAAACCCGATCTTCTTGTTATTCATGCCACCACCCCTTCCATCTACAACGATATCGAACAAGCACGAGTTATTAAAGAGCTATCAAAATGTAAAGTTGGCTTTGTAGGACAACATGTTACGGCTGAGCCTGATAATACCTTTGAAATTGGTCGAGATGTAGTTGATTATATTTTACGTCATGAGTATGATTATTCCCTGCGTGATTTAGCCGATGGCCTTTCCCCTTCCCGTGTTAAAGGGATTTCTTGGTGGGATGGTAAAGCAGTCATTCATAACCCCGATTATCCGCAGATTGATGTCAATACGCTACCCTTTCCTGCCTGGCAGTTAATTGAACCCGAATGGTATCCCGACGGTGGTAAAAAATTTCCCTTCTTAACATTGATTACTGGTCGGGGATGTAACAATGCTTGCACCTTTTGTCGTGACCCACAACTCATGTATGGTTACAAATTACGCAACCGTACAGCCAAAAGTGTTGTCGATGAAATGGAATACGATTTAAAGGTGCATCCCCAAATACGTGAGATTATGTTTGAGACCGATACCTTTGCGGCGGATAACAAACATGTGACAGAAGTCTGTAACGAAATCATTGCCCGCGGCATCAACAAACGTATCACGTGGTCATGCAATATGCGTGTCAACACAGACTTAGAAGTCCTTCCCCTTATGCATAAATCTGGCTGTCGCATGCTGATGACTGGATTTGAATTTGGTTATGATGAGGGTTTACGGGCTATCCGTAAAGGTGGTGTTAATGTCGAAATGGCTCGTCAATATACCCATCGGGCTCATAAACTTGGTTTCACGGTTCACGGTTGTTTTATGATTGGGGCGCCCGGCGAAACACGTGAAACCGCACGCAAGACGATCGATTTTGCCAAATCTCTTCCTTTAGATACCGTACAAATTACAGGCGTAGCCGCTTATCCTGGTACATCCCTTTATAAATGGGCAAAAGAAAATAATTTTCTTCGGGCAAATGACTGGCGGGAGTGGCTTAATGCCCAACAAGAACAGCGCACGCTTTTAAGTTACCCGCAATTTTCAAGTCAAGAGATTGATGAATTTATTGATAAAGGGTTGAAAGAATTTTATTTACGACCAAAACAGATGTGGCAGATGTTGATTTCGATACAGAGCGTTGGGGATTTACTGAGAAAATTACACGGCTTAAAAGCCTTCATTGATTATTTTGTAAAGAAAATGTTAAACTCTTTTTCGCGTTCTTCAGCGATAAAGTCAGCACCGACATTCCCGCATCAGATTATAAGTCCATAATTTGAACTTGATGTTTGACAAAAAAAATTGTTTATGATATTTTGAAAATGTTCATATATAAACGTTACAGCTGAGGAGGTTTTTATGTCCCATTACGTTACGGAACCCTGTATTAAATGCAAGTATACCGATTGTGTAGCCGTCTGTCCTGTTGATTGTTTTCACGAAGACAAAGAGATGCTTGTCATCGACCCTGAGGTCTGCATTGACTGCGGGGCGTGCATACCTGAATGTCCTGTCCAGGCTATCTATGCCGAAGCCGATGTCCCAGAAAAATGGAAAAGCTTTATTGCCCTTAATAAAGAAAAGTCTCCCACATTACCTGTTATAACGGAAAAGAAAACACCTTTGGGACCACCACGAAAATAACAATCCCACATTTGTTTTGAATTTCAATATTTGATGAGCCAATGCCTACACCCTATGATCACTATAAAGCCGTTCCCCATCTGCCCCCAAAAATAACAGAAAAAAAGAAAAAACCAAAGATTGTGGCTGTCGTTGATGAAGACAATTGTACCGGATGTCAGGTCTGTGTCCCCTTTTGCCCTGTTGATTGTATTGCTCCTGTCCCTCAAGAAAAATATCGTATTCCCATCCCTCCCGTGCAAATCAAATTCAATGAATGTATTGGCTGTTCCATCTGTGCGCGTGTGTGTACAAATTTAACGTGGGATGCCATCGAAATGATCCCCATCGCCCAGTTTGAACAAGAGCGACAAATTCAATTAACGGACGATAAGTCCCCTCCTTACGGTATACCAAAATCAAAAGCTTCGATTTGAAGAGAATGAAGCGATGTGGTTTTTCATGATCACCTGTTATGGTATGAGTTTAATTACGTTTGTTATGCTTCTCATAGCGTTGCTGCAAAGTTATTTTTCCTTTAACGTTTTTCAAGCGAATCACCTGACATTTATCATTCTGACAAGCATTGTCTATCTCTTTACAGAGACGCTTATTATTTTCTTTTTTGTGGGAACGGGAGTCAGCGTCAAGGAGTACGTTTATGAGCATCATTTATCCAGTGACTATCATAAAAAGTCCATCCGCATCAAGCAAAAGGTCTATCCTCCTCTTCTTTTGAACATGTTTTTTATGATTATTCTCTTTATTATGGTGGGGGCTGTAGATGCGGGATATGTCGCCCAATGGACCTACCAGTTATTTTTTGTCTTTTGCCTCGGACACTTTATTTATGTCAAAAAAATCCAAAATGAATGTTTTCGTGATAATACAGAAAATATTTTAGCTATGTCGGGTGTAAAACAGACAACTTAAATGATGTACTATTTAGCGAAGGTATTTCAGGCGGCGGGATTAGCGATTATCACCATAGATTTCATGCGGCATTTTCCTCAAGTGATGAACCGCAAAATTCTAACGTTAGGGATACTCTTGTTTGGCATGGGATGGGTCATTCAGAAATTCTTATTAAAACCTTAAATGATTATGAGAACGATCTTGAAATTTGATATGGGAGCAGATGGCTTTAAAAAAATGATTTATGTCCTAGCTGTGACCGCGGTGCTGGTTCTCTTACTCGGTGTTTATTTTTTACTCCTAACATTCGGTGGCAGTGATTAAAATGACCGCTATAGAAAAATTAAGCGAGAAATGGCAGATTAAAACAACCGGACAGTTTTGGCGCATCATGACCGTCTTTTCCCTAGCCGGCTTGAACGTCGCCCTTTTTCGTAAACCAATTTTTTATGCTCTTGGATTAACGTCCACAACAGCTCTTTGGCTAAAGACGTTTATCTATATCCTGTTTGTTATTCCGATCTACCAAATCTCCCTGCTGTTTTATGGATTGATTCTCGGAGAGTTTAATTTCTTCTGGGAAAAAGAAAAGAAGCTGGGTCGTTTTCTCCTTAAAAAATTTACGAAAAAATATACAGCATCAGATAAATCAAAACTCCCGTAACCGACACATATCCCCATACGGGAAACAACCACCGTGTAATCTGAACATGCTTTGTGAAGTCTCCCCTTAAGGCATGTCTCACTGCCATTAAACTGAATGGAACAATAATTGCTGCCAAGGGTGTGTGGGTTAAAAGAATAAAAAAATATATACCTCGCCAAAAAGTCGTGCCTTGATAATGAGTGACACCATGAATAAGCATGTGATATGTAATATACGAAATTAAAAACAATGTTGAGGCCACCAACGCCATCACCATAAATTTTCTATGAATATCTGGCTTTTTGGCCTTGATCGCCCGCCAGCCAAAAAACAAAAAAATACCAGCTAAAAGATTTAAGGAAGCGTTAATCGTTGGCAAAAGAGGTGGCATCACCTTTGCCTCACAACCATGGCTATATCTTTAAACAATTGTTCGATTCCTTTTTGAGAAGTGCCGTCATAATAGCTACGGATTTGTGCATAGCGGTCCAGCAATACAAATTTCGTGCTATGAAAAATCGGTTCCTCGATTGAACCAATCTTAAAATTCTTAATCATGAGGGCGGTTATAGCCTCTCGTGAACCTGTTAAAAAGTGCCAACGCTGTGTGTCGGCATTGTATTTTTTCGCGAATTGAGCGAGAGTTTCTGGGCTGTCATATTCAGGATTTACTGTTACCGATACAAACGCAACATCATCCAAAATGGCAAAAGAACGGTGCAAAGCCGCCATATGTTTGGTCATGATAGGACAAACATCACTACAGGTGGTGAAAAAGAAACAAATGACCCAGACCTTACCTTTCAGATTCTCCAAGCCGAATTCTTTGCCCTGGGCGTCATTCAAGGTAAATTGCTCTACTTGTCCCAAAACTGGTAAATGGCGTGTCTTTGTAGCTGATTTTAAAAAATAAATAGTAAATGCAAAAAATAAACTGATAGCCAGAAGGACAATAATGACAAGGCATTTCTTCATATAAATCAAACGATTCGATCTATGATGATAAAAAACAATAAAACAGGGAGATAAATAACCGAGGCGTGCAAAAGGTGCTGGGCATCCCTCATGGATTTGGAAAAAGATAATTTACGACCGATCCCAAACAGACCAATCCCTAAAAAGAGCGAACCATAAAAGTAAAGCCAGCCCGATATCCCTAAGTACGTTGGTAATAAAGAAATCGGTATTAAGAGCAAGGAACATAGGTTAATTTGCTGAAATGTGCTTATGCCATCAGGATAAACCACAGGAAGCATTTTAAATCCTGCACGTTTATAGTCGTCCTTAAACATCCAAGCAATGGCATAAAAATGCGGATGCTGCCAAAGAAAAAGGATAAAAAACAAAACCCAAGCACCGAGCGTTAATTCACCGCTGGCCGCTGCCCATCCTCCCATCGGTGGCAAAGCACCAGCAATCGCTCCTATCGAGGTGTTAACCCAGCTTATTTTCTTGAGCGGCGTATAAACTAAAACATACAGGAAGGCCGACAATAAACTTAAAAACGCCGTCAATAAATTGATGCCCCAACAAAGAATTAGGACACCGCTTAACACAAGGACAATTCCAAAACTTAAGGCCCTCGAGGGACTAATGATTCCAGATGGAATCGGTCGATGGCACGTCCGAAACATTTTGCTATCTGCCTCCCGTTCCAAATAGTGATTTAACGTTGAGGAGCCAGCACAAACAAACGCTGCGCCAACCAATAATATAAGAAGCTGAGAAAGGGATGTAATCCCATCACCACTGAGAAAAAATCCTAAGGTCGTTGTGATTAAAACCAATGTTAAAATTCGTGGTTTGGTGAGCTCTAGGTAGGCCAACAAAATTTTTTTATTTTCGGCTTTCATTTAAGTTTTAAGAAGATTTTGTTTGAACTCATGCCATGACAACGGCGCACAGCGTAGCAATAGCAAAACCGAAAGACCTAAGAGCGCTGCGCCTATCGCCACATGCGCTGAGGTAAGAAATGATTCTTTCTTTGACAAAATTGTCATCGCCCCTAACACAATCTGTATTACCAAGATACCATTTAAAGAGAAAACGGTGCGATGAATCAATGACTGCTGAGAATATTTTAGGTTAAAATAACTCAGAACAACAGAAAAAATAAAAATAATAAAAGCTCCAAAACGATGACAAAAATGAACAATCACCTGACCGGCTGTTACAGGCTCCATCTCCATCATAAAACGACGGTTGTTAATCCAATCAAACATCGCATCATTAAATAAAGGAATCCATTGATCTCCCATTTTGGGAAAATCCGGTATCGCCAAACCCGAACCTGTGTGACGCATTAAAGCCCCCAGGAATAATTGTAGATAAATAAGCATAACAAAGATAAAATTTATACACAAAATCGTGGTGATTCTATTTCTTTGTGTGGGGTACGATGATAGCGCTCTAACGACTGTGTGTAGGCGAGGATAACGGTTAAAATAAAAAATGTCTGAGCCAAAAGACCATGGGCTATGGACACGGGTGTTGGCAAGAAAAAAAGTACTGTTATGCCGCCCAAAATTCCTTGGAGAATGACCATCCCCAGCGCCGCAAACCCTAATCGCTTCACCCATCGTCTCTTTTCGATATATCCTAAGCTAATTGTCAGACAGAGCATTAAAAAGCCGATAACGGCGGCCACCATACGATGTCCATGCTCATAGAAAACGCCGCCTACCATGGGCGGGAAAAGTGTCCCATAGGAAAGCGGCCAATCCGGAACCGCTAAACCGGATTCCGTGCTTTTTACGAGACCTCCCACAAAAATTAGAAAAAAAGTTCCCAAGCAAACAATTTTTGAAAACACACGCAGAAACGGTACAGGACGCATGAGGATTAAATCGTTTTGGAGATCAGGATAGGATGATTAATTCCAGAAGTCGTCCTCCCCACCCTCTTCAGAGGACGGGATAGAAGCCACTTGTTCTTCTAACCAAGCTTTGTATTCTTCATCGCTGTGGATGGTTAAAAACCCTTTCATGCGGTAATGTCCGAGACCGCACAGTTGTGCACAGGCAATCTCGAAATGGCCGGTTTTGGTTGGCGTAAACCACGTTGGGATGCTCATTCCCGGAATCGCATCTTGTTTAACACGCATGACAGGCAAAGAAAAACTATGAATCACATCTTTAGAGGAGAGGTGAATATACGCTGGATGGCCAATCGGAAGATGAAGTTGATTAATGGTTGTAATATCATCCTTGGCTACTGGATCCGAACTATCCAACCCAATAGGATTAGATTGCTGATCAATCAATTTGGGATCAGTTTTACCAAATTTCCCATCGGCACCGGGGTAATGAATATTCCAAGCAAATTGTTCGGCCACTACGCGGACTTCCACGATATCTTCGCGATTGGGTAAAGCATTCACATGCTTGGCCCAAAATGGTACCGAAAAGCCCAACAACAAAATGGCTTCCACAACCGCTACACCAATTTCAATGGCACTCGAGGCATGACTATGCGTCCCATGATAATTTGCTTTTGGATTTCGTCGTTGATTAAACCGACACAAAACAATCACAAAATAAATTCCCCAGCCAATGAAAAGGATAAACGCCAACAAATGCAAGAGATAAATCATAAGATCAATTTCATGACCATGGGCGGACGCATTTTCCGGTAAAAAAAAGAATCTCTGTAGAGTCATAGCTTCATTAATCTCGCACGTTTACTAAATTGAACAATGAATACGATCGTCAAACTTAAAATAACCATCACTGTAGCCAAAAGACTTAGCATCCCCCACTTTAAAGCACTGATTGTTTTGGCATCTGCTTGCCCAAAACAAACACTGCACGCCCATACATTCGCGGCATTCATTACAATAATTCCTAAAATTTCTATAAGTAAAGTTTTTAAGAACATATTTAAATTTTCAATTTTTTTAAAAAATTTATACCGTACAGTGTTAACCCCATCATTATTACTAAGGCCACTACCCCAACAACGGCATAACCCCTATAAAAGGCCCAAGAGGCGAAAAAGATCATCAATAAACCAGAACAAAAGATGAAAATCATGTGAAAGATTCTTAACGACATGTTTAGTGATGTACTCTTCCCGTTGTTTGCGATGTTGAATGAAGCATTTGAGTACCTCGAATATTATTATGACTGCTGAACAATGTTAAGGACATCATCCCTGCGAAGAAAAATACGGTAAAAATCAAAATAATATAAATAAGTTTCTTTTCCGAAATTAAATGCATAAAATAACAGGCCACCAACGAACCTTTAACCGTCGCCACGAATAATGCCACAATAATCGCCCCGGTTAGATTTAAGTGTAAATAACTCACCGTAACGGTCACAATCGTCAAAGCTAACAAACTAACACCAACGATAATATATCCTCGTATTTCCCTTTGAATATCATGTACATGCTCGGACATCATTCAATCTTCTATAAAAGATAAAGTACGGGGAAAAGGAATATCCACACTAGATCCACAAAGTGCCAATAAAGTCCCGCAATTTCAATACGATTGGTAAATTGCTCTGGTTTGGTTTGCCACAAATGACCCCCTGGTCCCCAAAAGTAACTATTAACAATGATACCACCAATAACATGCAAGGCATGTAAGCCGGTGAGTGTAAAATAAATCGCCAAATAAGTACTGGTCTTAGGAAACATACCATGAGAAAATTTGGCCCCATACTCAAAGGCCTTCACCACCAAAAAAGTTAACGCCAATAAAATCGTTAACCCCAAATATAATTTAAATTTATCAAATTGCTTTAATTTCAAGGAAACCCACGCAAAGACCATGGTGACACTGGAGGTAATTAAGACAACGGTATTAAAAGCACCAATCGGCACAGAAAGAATCGTTGACCCCATTGGCCATTCGATAGAACCTACTCGTAATAAAACATAGGTAGAAAACAAGGCACCAAAAAGCATAACTTCCGATGCTAAAAAAAGCCAGATTCCCATCTTGGCATTAAATACGCCTGTATCTGGTCGTTCTTCTATCAAATAAGGAACAGTTAAAGACATCCTTTTCTCCTAAGTGATGGCCTCTTGATTTTGAGGTGTAAAATCCTTTGTGGCATTGGGCACACTGTATTCATAGGGACCGCGATAAACAATTGGCTCATGGACAAAATTACCATGGCTCGGTGGTGTGGGGGTAGCCCATTCCAAGGTGGTTGATCCCCACGGATTGTCATTCTCGACTTTACGTCCTGCGAACATGCTCCAAAAAAGATTAATAATGAAAGGAATTTGAGCCAGGGCCAAAATCCAAGCCGATATTGACATGAACTCATTTAAATGAAGATAACCTTGGGCATGTGCATACTGCGCACCTCCGTCATATAATCGACGCGAAACACCGGCAAGCCCTTGAATCATCATCGGCATAAAAACACCATTCATACAAATTAAGGATGGCCAAAAGTGAATCTGCCCCAATATTTCGTTCATTTTACGGCCGGTGACTTTTGGAAACCAATAATAAATTCCAGCAAACAAAGCGAATATTGTTCCCGGTGCGACAATGTAGTGAAAGTGTCCAATGACATAATACGTATCGTGCAGATGAATATCAGGAGTACTTAATCCTAACGGCAAACCTGTCAAACCTCCAATCCCAAACATAGGCAAAAAAGCCAAGGCAAAAAGCATCGGTGTATTAAAACGAATCGATGAGCCCCAGAGCGAAAGAAAAAGGGCTGTTAAAATAATGACCGATGGAATAGAAATAATCATGGTAGTAGCTTGAAAAAAAGTACTAATAGCTGTTCCCATGCCAGTTAAAAACATATGATGGGCCCAAACAATAAAGGAAAGAAAACCTAAAACGAGTAAAGAATAAACCATTGATTTATAGCCCCAAAGAGGTTTTCTCGTATTATTCGCAATAACCTCCGCGACAATCCCCATAGCCGGTAAAATAAGAACATACACTTCGGGGTGGGCCAAAAACCAGAATAAATGTTGCCACAGAAGCGTATTGCCTCCTCCGCTCACTTCTAAGGGTTTTCCACTCACAACTAGGCCACTGGGCAAAAAGAAACTTGTGCCAGCGATTCGATCCATCAATTGTAAAACCCCTGCTGCTTCCAAAGGGGGAAACGCCAACAACAGAAGAAACGCCGTCACCAACTGAGCCCACACAAAAAAGGGAAGCTTCATAAAGGTTAAACCTTTGGCGCGTAACTGAAAAATGGTCGTAATAAAATTCACCGCCCCTAATAAAGAAGACGTGATTAAGAATATCATTCCTATAATCCATAGCGTCTGTCCCGTAGGCGCGATATCAGCCAACGGTGTATAAGATGTCCAGCCAGAACTCGCTGCACCACCTGGCGCAAGAAAACTTAAGAGCATAATCACACCACCAATCAAAAAAGACCAATAGCTGGCCATATTAATTTTGGGAAATGCCATATCTGCTGCACCGATTTGTAAAGGAACAACGTAATTCCCAAACGCGCCCACCGCCAAAGGCACAATGCCCATAAAAACCATAATAGTGCCGTGCATCGCCCCAAGCTGATTATAAAATTCTGGAAGCATGACACCCCCAGGTAATGTCTCCTCTGCAAAGTTACTACCTGCAATATGGAATATGTTAATACGAATCCAATCAATGGCCTTCGAAAAGGGTATCCAGAATTGACCAACGACAGGAATGGGTTCACCGGGATAGGCCAATTGCCAACGCATCAGCATCATCAAGCTGAAACCAACTAAAAGAAAAAATAATGCTGTAATGCCGTATTGCAAACCGATGATTTTATGATCAGTCGCAAAAATATATTTTCGCCAGAAGCCTAAGTCATAGGAATCATGATGATTATTGTGCATGTAATCGAAAATTATTTTTTCGGTTTAGTAAAGGTAAAATTTATTTCCTTTGATTCATCCTCACTGACAGCAACACTCTGTGTTTGCGTGCCCATTTTTTCATGCCAAGCTTCGATTTCATAAGTCCCAGCTGGCAAATTGGCGATATTGAACTTACCATCTTTTTGCGTGACGTTAAAATAAGGATGGGCCATCACCGCGATCCAAGCACCCATCCACGGATGAACATCGCATTTAAAGGGAATGATGAATTCTTCTTTATCAAAAATCTTTGTCGTTTCCGTTCGGAATTTGGGCATTGCCAAATTAAACTCTGGATTAACTTTTCCCATGGCATGAACATTATGAAGGGTCCCATCCGGATTTAAAATCTTAAGTGTTTGGCCAACCATTATGCCCGCGACATGCGGACTATACTGACAACCCTCTTGATCAATGACCAATGGTTCCTGCGGGACTGGATAATCTTTCTTGGCTAAGCCGCTTTTGATGCGGACAAAGACATTTGCTAAGGCCTTTCCCTCTCCTAAAACTAACGTTTGCGGCATCGCAGGTTCGGTATGCTTAGTCAGGCAGATAGGATCGGCATCCATCTTGATGGGTTTAAAGGTTGGTACTTCTCCTTCGTATTTGATTGTTCCGGAAATGGTAGCGGCTTGAACAACAGAAAAACTTGAAAAAGTAACACAAAAACAAAAAATAATTAAGTTTTTGTTAAACATATTCGCCTCCGAAAGTCAGTATTGATTAATTTATTGCTACAGCCTACTATATGTGTATAGCATTGTCAAGAATCATATTAAATTCTATTCCTTTAATTTATATTTTACTGCTGAGTTTAAAGGATGTCATTATCAATTTGCACAAAAAATAACCCCCAAGGATTTCATATCATCCTTGGGGGTCCTACAGTTTCGAGGTATTCTTTTATTCTCCTTTAAACTTTATCGGATCGCTCTCCGGGACCGGCTGTGGTTGCGGATAACTCCAATTTGGGGGATAATAAACATTCACTCTATGTCTATAATCCAAGCTTTGAGCTTTTTGAACAAGGCCAAGGAATTCCTGCCGATACCCATAAGGATCATGACCTAAGGCTCCTTGGGCTCGCATTAAAACGCTTTGATACGAGGCATTTCCTTTATGCTTGGAATCACGCAAAAGTAATCCGAATTCCGCCACAGCTGAGGCAAATTGAAAGTTATCCGAGATTGGAGCCCACGACATCCGTCGACGATTTACTTCTTTGGTAATCAATTGACTATGATTTGAACGCGGCTCCTTATAGCGCAATTTGATGGTCATCAAATCATCGCTTCTCTTGACTTTGGTTGCTTGATATTTTAGAGGATCCACACTAGGACGATGCGAATCAAATGTAAAGGCACCGGCTGGAATCACTTCATACAGAGCGGTCACGGTATGACCAGCCCCTAACTCTCCCGCATCCTTGGTGTCGTCATTAAAATCCTCTTTGGCCAATAAGCGATTTTCATAACCAATCAAACGATAGGCCTTGACTTCATTGGGATTAAACTCAATTTGAATCTTAACATCCTTGGCAATGGTAAAAAGCATGGTTCCCAATTCATTGACCATCACCTTTTGCGCCTCTTGGACATTATCAATGTAGGCGTAATTGCCATTACCTTTATCGGCCAGTTGTTCCATTTTGGAATCTTTGTAATTGCCCATCCCGAATCCCAAAACGGTCAAGAAAATACCTTGATTACGTTTTTCTTCAATCAAACGAACCAATTCCGCTTCGCTACTGACACCAACGTTAAAATCGCCATCTGTTGCCAAAATCACGCGGTTATTGCCATAATGAATAAAATTTTTCTGGGCGATTTGATAGGCCAATTGAATGCCTTGACCACCGGCGGTGGAACCACCTGCCTGCAGGCGATCTAAGGCTGCTATGATTTGATATTTGTCATGTCCTGGTACCGAGTCTAAAACAACGCCTGAAGAACCGGCATACACCACAATCGATACCTTATCTTGCGGTCGTAGACTATTGACCAACATTTTAAAACCCTGTTTCACTAAAGGCAATTTATTATAGTCGGCCATCGAACCAGAAACATCAATCAAAAACACCAGATTGCTTGGTGGAACTTGACGGTTTTCCAACGTCTTCCCTTGAATTCCAACCAACACCAATTCATGTTGCGGATTCCAGGGACACGTACTCACTTCGGTTGTAATCGAAAACGGCCGGCCCCAACTTGGCTGCGGATAATCATACGTGAAATAATTAATCATCTCTTCGATGCGCACTGCATCTTTGGGTGGTAGTTGATTTTGATTCAGAAATCGTCGGATGTTGCTGTACGATGCGGTATCCACATCAATGGATAATGTTGATAGCGGATTCTGAGTTGCATCCAAAAATTCATTTTCATCAATACGACCATATTCTTCGGTCGTTGATGGCGCAGGATACGTGTAGATCGGTGGATAATACGTTTGTTGAGGATAATAGATGGTTGGAGATGGTGGCGGAGTTCCACACCATCCACTGACACAGGCTGACTTAGCCAGCTCCTGACTATATGTTTCCTCCGTTGAACCATAAGTCTGCGCCTCATAACTTTGTGCCTGAAACCCGCCTTCGTCTTGGCGACTACGTACTGCTAAACTGGCTCGAGAAACATCGCGAACAGCCAACTGTTCGGTTTCTTGCTCAGGGGTTAATGCTTCTATAGTGGGTGGACTTATCGGCTGCACATTTTGCTGGATACGATAACCGGATGAAAGATAATACGGTTCGTATTGTTGTGCCTCGTCTGTCTTTTGTCCTTTAAATTCCATGGCAGCCTTGTCCCCTTCGACTTTAGCGAGCCCATCGACCCTTACTCCCAAACTTTCTGGAACGGTAATTTGTTGTTTCTGGGCCAGTTCGTCTGGGTATTTCTTCACATCCCTTTCAATCGGCGATTTCAATCGCCCTGTCATTTGTAGAGAATAATAGTTCTGATTTAAGAAAACGGCCACAAACGCCACAACCACCACCGTGGCTATGGTTACAGATACTCTGGAATAGACATTTTGCATTTTTACTCCCTCCTTAAATTTTCCCATCTCTTGATGGATTTTTTGTGACACATCGGGAGAGAGAGATTCATCGGACCAATTTTTGAGAGTCGAAGATAATCGACGCAAACCTTGCAAAAACTTGCGGCATTCCCCGCATTCCTTAAGATGGGTTTCGACAACCGCCTTTTCTTCAGCGGTTGCCTCGCCATCGTAATAGGCATTCACTAAAATTTTCAATTCTTCATGGTTCATTATTCTGCTCCTTCCATCATAAAGAAGGAAAGTTCTTTGCGTAAATTTTCCCGTGCCCGAAAAATCAAAATTTTAACATTCGGCAATGAGCAATTCATGATTTGGCTGATTTGCTGATAATCCATGCTATGATATGCCCGTAAAATAATTGCTTCTTTCTGCTCATCGGGCAATTTATTAATCGCCAATTGTACTTGTCTGGCGCGTTCATTCTCTTCTATATTTTCGACTGGGACCGCTTTTTCATCCACCACATCAATCTGCGCGCCCTCGGCTTCATTATCCTCTTTATTCTTTACGGATAAAGAGACATGTTTTTTACGTTTCCGAATCCGGTCAATACAGGCATTGCGTACAACTGTATAGAGCCATGTAACAAATTTAACTTCCGGCTGGTAAGAATATTTCTTGGCAAAGATCGCTAAAAAAGTATCTGCGGTCACATCCTCTGCATCGGCTCTGTTACTTAAGAGACGAAAGGCATAGTTAAAGACCTGTACTTTAAATTTAAGGAAAATGAGCTCCATAGCCTTGTCATTACCTCTTAAATAGTCGATTATTAGTTCTTCATCGGTTTGCGCCATATCTTCGACTCTAACTCTCTCTCACTGGATTAAACGTAGGAGGGGTCAAAAAGTTACAAAAAATCCACCATTAAGGTGGCTATGTCAACGAAAATCTTTACTATAACGTATTGAAATGAAACTGGTTACAACGACACTGTTTGTAATTCACTTTTTATAACCATATTGCGTATAATCAACGCCAATGTCTTCCATAGCGGTTTTCATGGCCGGTATAAATCCTGAAGGCGTTTCGGCAAAAAAAGCATCAACCATATCTTTTTCCGAAATCTGTGAACGATTTTGTTCGCGGACGATACTCTCGGCTCTTTTAGATACTCTGGTCTCAGCAATTCCGCGGATTAAGTCAGGAATGGGCTCTAAAATCTTTAGAAATTTTTCTTGCGTAGCTTTCTCCCACGTAATATTTTCCATTTATTTATCCTCCCCAAACTTTTTCATCCCCAAAATCCTTTTCCACTCATCCCTTTCATATCCATATTTTGTGTAATCAATGCCGAGGGCTCCCATATCGGTTTTCATTGGGCCTTGAAATCCACCAGGCGTTTCTTTGAAAAAGGCATCGACTAAGTCTTTTTCGGTGATCTCACTGCGGCCGGCCTCCCGCGCTAAACTCTCGGCCCGTTTTGACACCTTCTCCTTTGCGATCCCGCGCAGCGCAAAGGGAATTTTTGCAATCATCTGCTTAAATTTCTCTTCTGTTTCTTTTTTCCAAATAACATTATCCATATTTTCCCTCTTACCTTACTAAAATTAAATCAAATCGTGAATATTCGTTCGTTTCTTTCTTGTGAAAACGCTTTCACTAAGACACTCTTAACCCCTTGTTTTTTCTATTCGAACGAGGCATACTTTAAGTAGTTATTTCATAAATCACGATAAACATTTGAAGTGGAGAAACAATGAACAAATTTAAAATGGTATCGTTCCTTAGCCTTACGTTATTCCTTATATACGTTATTCCCGCGCTAGCGCAAAGAACAGCCTCTAAAGATGGGGCCATGGAAACCGATAAAGCCGAAACTACTTCATCACCTACACAACCAATCTCAGCCCCGCCTGCTCCAGGACCGATAGCGATTCCAGCGCCAACACACCCATCTTACATAGCAGCTTACAGAGCAAAAATGCCTAATGCATCTTGTGGTCTTAGTCCAACTTGTTCCCAACTCATCGGGTTATCTTCTATAAATTATGATCCCAGTTCAGGAGCTTCTAGCGCCCAAACGAATTATATCCAAACAACGACAACGCCTCTTAATGAAACAATAGCAGACTTGGATCTGGCTGTTAATTTTCCTTATATTCATCTAGCTTCTTTAGAGCATCATAATAATTTTAATAAGTATATTCTTAAATATTACCTGTTCTCAAGTCCTAATTCGACCCCTTCCATTACAACGGTACCCTTAACGCCACCTCCTCCCTACAATATAAATTTATTTGATTACCATACCGATATTGCGGTAGCCCCAAATAATGATGCTTATATCGCGGTTTCATGGTTTCAAAATGATATCTGGCCACAACATTCTATTCACATTTATCTAATTAAGATAAGTGCTGGAAATGTTAGTTATTATCCGGTGTTTCAGTATGTCATCCCCTCAATAAACACTTGGTGGAATAATTGGCGTGACAGTGATATCACCGTAACATTAGGGAATAATAACACTACTGCTTATATTGGCACTGTTCTTCCCGGCCCTAATTCTGTCGCTGATTACAACTTCTATGAATTTAGTTTTAACTTAACAACAAATACCCTCACCTCTCAACAAATTATTAGTGGCAATGATTTAGTCATACCTTCCCCAACTAACTGGAGTGGTGGTGAAGCACAGCCCATTCTTGTAAAAGGCTTTGATTCAGTAAATGGGATCGATTTAGCAACTACGCGTGGTAAAAACGGATTTGTCCCCACACAATATACCACACTGTATACCAGTTCAGGAGGTGCTATGTCAACCTCCTATTCAGCACAACACTATGCTGTTGATATCACTGTTCAAGATATACCCGTCCCGCTTAAACCACTATTTCGTCTCTTCATTAGTCAAGTATTTCCTTTCCCTCCAACTCTTGGCTTATTCTTAGAAAATTCATCTGATGGCGGGATAACATGGACTCCTTCTTTGATTTATCATGCAGTCGATCCAATAACTGGCACATCCAACTTTCCTCAATGGCCAAGCTTACAAAAAAAGTTTAATACCTTTCCACTTCTTACGGCCGTTGCCGAACAACAAAATAGCGCGACTTCTCTTTTCGACATCTTAAAAATAATAATAGTAGATCAGTTCCCACCTATCTTAAATCCATTTTCGCCTCCTTTAATTCAAGTTCCAACGACTTTTAACGGCCAAGAAGTGCAAAATATTTCTGATCTGGAATTCGAAGAATATCAATAAAAAATAGAATTAACAGATACTTCAAGTTACTCCCCCTTTGAG
>Ga0137796_10000082_pt1 | contig 58583 bp, 57 predicted proteins | sample OV2TP3_FD_97704 | JGI IMG/M metagenome (GOLD analysis project Ga0137796, IMG submission 97704) | reverse complement strand
CCGTCTCACCACTTGACGCGAGTGGCGTTACGCTTGGTCAGACGCCAGAATGTTAGGCAAATTCCCCTCTGTGGAAATCCAGGCTAGCACCTTTTCGCGGTGACCGGCTCCTGTCGGGTCCCACGGCGCTCCTCGCGGTCGCCGACGAGCTGGCGGGCGCGGCGGAGCTCGTGATGGGGAAGCTCGACGCGGTGCCCGTCGCCCTGATCCGCGGCTACCCGTACACCCCGGGCCCGGGCTCCGCACGGGAACTCCTCCGCGACCCCGCCCAGGACCTGTTCAGATAGGACCGGCTGCGTCGGCCGGGCCACCCCAGCTGGCGCCGGGCGCGCCCCGCGGGGTCCCGGGCGGCCCCGGGGTGGCCTGGCAGGCTACGGCAGGAACTCGTTCGGGGCTTCGAAGATCCCGAGGACGACGCAGCCGTCCGGGGACCAGGCACTGTGGACCGACCCCGGCCGGCGCCAGACGAAGTTCCCGGCCGTGCACGGCCCGTCATCGTCCACGAGCGTCCCCTCGAGGACGAAGCTCTGCTCGAGCCCCACGTGCCGGTGCCTCGGGAGCTTCGCTCCCGGGGCCATCCGGACGAGCACCGTCTCCCGCCCTGACGGCTCCTGGTAGAGCACCTTCCGGTCCACCCCCGGAAACCGGGTCGGCTCCCACGGCATTCCCGCGACATCGAGATAGATCGAGCGCTCCGTCTCCTTGGCGATCACGGTCGGCCTCCTCTCCCGGCGCCGCTCGGGCCGCGCCCGCTCCATGATACGCTAGGAGCGTGTTCGGACTAACCGGGCGCAACGCGACGCTCGTCCAGGCGCCCATGGTGGTCCGCTCCGAGCGGCGGCAAAGCCGCCGCAACGTATCCTGGGGGAGGCCTCGGAGGGGGCCGTCGAGGCCCCCTCCGATGATCTAGGCGCGTCCATGGCTCAGGCCGCGCCGCCCGAGCGCCTCTACGCCGGCGTCCGGGCGATCGCCCGCTTCTGGATCTGGTTCTTCTTCAAGGCGGTCGAGGTCCGGCACCGCGAGCGCGTGCCGCCGGCCGGCCCCGTCCTCCTCTGCGTGAACCATCCGAACAACCTGATCGACTCCCTGCTCGTCGGGGCCGTGCTCCGGCGCAAGGTCCACTACCTCGCGACGGCGGCGCTCTTCCGCAACCGGCTCCTGGCCTGGTTCCTCCGGACGTGCGGCGTGATCCCCGTCTACCGGAAGCAGGACGACCCGGACAAGATGGACCGAAACGTCGAGACGTTCTCCGCGTGCCTCGAGGCGCTGGACGAGGGGCGCGTCATCGCGATCTACCCGGAGGGGACGACCCACGCCGAGGCGCGCGTCCAGCGGATCAAGACGGGCGCCGCCCGGATCGCCCTCCTGTACGAGGCGCGCCGCGAGGCGGGCGAGAGCCGCGGGGCGTGGCTCGCGCTGGTCCCGGTGGGGCTCACCTTCGAGGCGCGGAAGTCGTTCCGCGGCCGCGTGCTGGTCGCCTTCGGCCCGCCGATCCCCGTCCTCCCGCACCTCGAGCAGCACCGCGAGGATGCGGTCAAGGCCGTGGACGCCGTGACCCGCGCCATCCAGTGGGCCATGGAGTCCCAGGTCGTCCACGCGGACCGGATCGGCCAGGCGGACCTGGCCCGGGCCGTCGAGGCCCTCTACCGGGACGACCTCGTGCGCCAGCTCCAGACCGAGCGGGGGCTCACGCCGGGCGAGATCGACACGCTCCGTCTCACACGCACGATCGAGGACGCCATCGCCCACTTCCGCGTCCGCGAGCCGGAGCGGGTCGAGGCGATCTGGCAGCGGATCCAGGGCTACCGCGCGATGCTGGCCGAGTATCGCGTGCGGGACCAGGCCGTGCAGGCGCGGCTCACGCGGCGGCCGGCGCGCCAGCGGCTCCGGACGTCGGGGCTCGCCCTGCTCGGCCTGCCGGTCTTCGCGTACGGCTCGGCCGTCAACGCGCTCCCCTACTTCGTCCCGCGCTGGCTCTCTCGGCGCCTCGCGCGCAAGGAGACGGACTACGCCACCGTGCGCCTCCTCGCGAGCGTCGTCGCCTTCCCGCTCTTCTGGGGGGCCGAGACGTGGCTCGCCTGGCGCCTGGCCGGCGCCCACTGGGCCGCAGCCTTCGCGCTCTCGCTGCCGGTCACCGGCCTCCTCGCCTACCACTACCTGGCGGGGCTGGGCCGGCTCAGGAGCCAGCTCCGCCTGGGCGCCCTCGGGCTGACGCAGCGGCACGCGGCCAGGCACCTCCTGGCCGAGCGGCAGGCGATCATCGCGGACCTGGAGCGCGCGAAGGCCGACTACCTCGGGGCGACCCGCGAGACCCTGGCTTGAGCGTCTATCGCCTCGAAGAGCTCTCTTCGGCGGCGCTCGACGCGCTCGACCGCGCGCGCACGGTCGTCATCCTGACCGTGAGCCCCCTCGAGCAGCACGGCCCGCACCTGCCGGTGGGCGTGGACGCCTTCACGGCCGAGCACATGGCCCGGACGCTCGCCGAGCGCCTGACGGCCGCCCGCCCGGGCTGGTCCGTGGTCCTCGCCCCCACGCTCTGGCTCGGCGCCTTCACTTTCCACGCGGTCGGCACGGTGACCGTGCGCCAGCGCGTCGTGCGGGACCTCCTCGTGGATTACGGCGGGTCGCTGGCGCGCGCCGGCTTCCGGTACCTCCTGGTCGCCAACGGGCACGCGGGTCCGGGCCACCTGGTCGCGCTCGAGGAGGCCGCGGGCATCGTCTCGCGGCGCTACGGCGTGACGATGGCGTCGTTCACCGGCCACCTCGCGTGGGAGTTCATGCGCGGCCGGTACCTCGACAAGGTGGAGGCGGCACTTGGGCGCCCGCTCACCGCCGAGGAGCGGCAGGCCTTCGCCGAGGACTCGCACGGCGGGTGGTGGGAGACCTCGCTCATGCTCCTCCTCCGGCCCGACCTCGTGGACCGTGAGTACCGGACGCTTCCCCCGGCCCGCTACTCCCTGCCCGAGAAGCTCCGCCCCAACTACCCGCTCAAGCGCGGCGGCCGCGGCTATGTCGGGCACCCCGCGCTCGCGGACCCTGCCTTCGCGAAGGCCACGACGGAGGTGCTGCTCGGCGAGGCGCTGGCGCTCGTCGAGGGGCTGCTCGACGGCCGGATCCGGCCCGAGGCGCGGCGCTCCCCGTGGTTCCGGGTCCCGGTCTTCCGGACGAACTTCTGGCGGGGCGCCGCCGTGGCGGGAGCCGTCACCGCAGCCGTCGGGCTCCTCTGGCGGAGGCGCCGGTGAACGTCGCGATCCTGGGCGGCACCGGAAAGGAAGGGACGGGGCTCGCGCTGCGCTGGGCGCGTGCCGGCCACCACGTCCTCATCGGGTCCCGGGACGCCGAGCGCGCCTGGGGCCGGGCCCAGGAGCTGGCGCCGCTCGTCCCGGGCGGCGCGTTCGACGGCCTCACGAACGAGGCGGCGGGCCGAGCCGGCGACCTGGTGGTCGTCGCGGTCCCCCACGCGGGACACCGGTCGCTGCTCGAGGGCCTCCGCGGCGCCCTCAGTGGCAAGGTCGTCCTGGACACCGTGGTGCCGCTCGACTTCCAGGGCCCGCGACTCTACGCGCCGCCGCCCGAGGGGTCGGCCGCCGAGGAAGCGCAGGCCGCGCTCGGCCCCGAGGCCCGCGTCGTCGCGGGCCTCCACTCGCTCGCGGCCCACGACCTGGCGAGCCTCGACCACGCGCTCGACGCTGACGTCCTCGTCTGCGGGAACGACGCGGCCGCCAAGGCGGCCGCCGCCGGGCTGATCGAGAGTCTCGGGGTCCGGTGCCTGGACGCCGGACCGCTTTCGATGGCCGCGATCCTCGAGGGGCTCACGGCCCTCATGGTCCGGCTCAATCGCCGCTACCAGTCGAAGTCCGCCGCCCTCCGGATCACCGGGATCGACGCGGGCGCCCGCTCGCCCTGACGCACGGACCGCGCGCGGCCTCAGGTCGGGTCGCTGCCGAGCCGGCCGTTCACGCGCCCGGGCGTTCCTAACGCCCGCGGGCGATGCCGACCCCGAGGAAGACGGCGGCCGCCCCGAGCAGGACCAGGATCCGATCGAGCCAGCGCACCCCGCCCAAGGCCCCCTCGGGCGCCCCGCCCCGCTCGATCGCCGCGGCCGCGCGCGGGAGGACGGCGAAGTCCCGGTGGGCCTGGAGCGCGAGCAGGACCAGCACGAGCAGCACCTTCCCCATGACCCAGGGGCGCGCGAGGCCGGTCTGACGGAGGTTCTCGAGCCCGGTCACGACGAGGAGCCCCAGGGCGGCCCACCCGATCAGGCGCGCCCGGATGAGGAGCGCCAGGTAGGCGCGCTCACCGCGCGCGAGCGCGGACACCACCAGGTGGCTCGCGAACAGGAGCCCGCCGAGCCAGACCGCGGCCGCCAAGACGTGGAGCCAGATAATAAGGATGCGGGTCACGCGCCGTCCAGGATCGCCGCCACCACCCGTTCGGTCTCGCTCAGGTCGGGGAACACGAAGTCGGCTTCGCACGCGCCGAGGTCCGCGACGCTGTGGCGCCCCGTGGCGACCGCGAGCGAGGCGGCCCCGAAGGCGCGGGCGCACGCGACGTCGCGCGGCGTGTCCCCGATGACGACCAGGTCGCGGCCGCGGAACGCGCGCCCCACGAGCGCCTCGGCCCGCCGCGCGGCGACCCCCGGGAGCCGCGTCCGGTCGGCGTCGTCCGAGCCGTAGGCCCCGAGGCGGAAGCGCGGGAGAAGCCCGGTCGGCCCGAGCTTGAGGCGCGCCCCCGCCTCGATGTTCCCGGTGAGGAGGCCGACCACGCACTCGGACCGCGCGGCGAGCGCCTCGACCAGGGCGGCGACCCCGGGGTATACCGTGACCCGGCTCCCGTCCCCGATCTCCGCCGTGAGGCACTCGAGGTAGCAGGCGAAGAGCCGCGCCTCCCGGTCCGCGATCGCGTCGGGCTCGAGGCCCGCCGCCGTGAGGAGGTCGCGGATGATCTGGGGGTCCGTTCCGCCGTGGAAGTCGTAGGCGTCGATCGGGCCCGCCGTCCCGTAGACGTCGAGGAGCGCCCGGCCGAGCGCGCGGCGTCCGGCGCCGCGCGCGGACAGGAGCGTCCCGTCGACGTCGAAGAGGGCGAGCCTCACGTGGTCACGCGAACGGCGAGACGGCGCGCAGCCGCTCGACGATCGGCCCCAGCTCCAGGAGGAGGACCCGGATGTCCTCCGGGCGGGTCCACCGACCGAGCGAGAGGCAGAGCGCCCCTTCCGCCGTGCGGGCGTCGAGGCCGAGGGCGCGCAGGACGTGTGACGGCTCGCGGGTGAGCGTCGCGCACGCCGAGCCGGTGGAGACGGAGATCCCGACGAGGTCGAGCGCGAGCAGGAGGCTCTCGCCCTTGACCCCGGGAACCGCGAAGCTCACGTGGTGCGGCAGGCGCGGCGACCGCGCGCCGGTGAGCCGCACCGCGGGACAGGCGGCGACCAGCCCGGCGATCAGCTCGTCCCGGAGCGCGGCGAGGCGCGTCGCCTCCTCGGTCCCGTCGCGGAGCATCAGCTCGGCCGCGACCCCGAGCCCCACCACGCCGGCGAGATTCTCGCTGCCGGAGCGGAGACCCCCCTCCTGGCCACCCCCGAGGATCTGGGGGACGAGCTTGAGGCCCGGGCGCACCCAGAGCGCGCCGACGCCCGGCGGGCCGTAGAGGTCGTTCGACGCGAGGGTGAGCAGGTCGATCCCGTCGGCTTCGACGGCGAGCGGGACACGCCCCACGGCGCCGACGCCGTCCACGTGGAACGGCACCCCGGCGGCCTGGGTCACCCCGGCGATCGCCCGCCACGGCTGGAGGGTGCCGACCTCGGGGTTGGCCGCGCCGAGCGAGACCAGGCAGGTGTCGGTGCACAGCGCCGCCCGGACCCGGTCCGGATCCACGCGCCCCTCCGCGTCCACCGGCACGACGGTCAGCTCGAACCCCGCCTTGACGAGGTCGCGGCACGGCGTGAGCACCGAGGTGTGCTCGATCGCGCCGGTGACCACGTGGCGGCCGGGCCCGCGGAGCGCGACGCCCTTGATCGCGAGGTTGTTCGCCTCGGTGGCCCCGCTCGTGAAGACGACGCCTTCCGCGCGCCCTCCCACCAGCCGCCCGACCTTCGCGCGCGCCGCGGCGAGCGACTCGCGCGCCTCCTCGCCGAGCGCGTGGAAGGCGGAGGGGTTCCCGACCCACCCCTCCAGGAACGGGGCCATGACGGCGAGGACGCGGGGATCGACGGGGGCGAAGCCCGCGTAGTCCAGGTAGATCCGCCGCCCCGGACGCCCCGCGTCGAGGCTATCGGGTCTTTCGGACCAGGAAGCGGTAGACCGAGCCGTCCTTCGTGACCGCAATGAGCTCGTTCCCGGTGCGCTTGGCCCAGCTCTTCATGTCGGCGTCGCTGGCCGGGTCGTCCGAGAGCATCTCGAGCACCTGCCCGAGCGCCATCACCTTCATCGCTTCCCGGGTCTTGACGATCGGCATCGGGCAGAACAGGCCCAGACAATCCAGGGTCTGATCGACGTGGACGAGAGCCTCCATCGGGGAGCGGCCCCACCCTACCCCACCCCCGGAGCGCGTGTCAAGCTGGCCCCGACACAGGCGAAATTTCCCCTTGACAGGCCCTCGGTCGCAATGAAATTATGTCGGCCTCTCCCCAATTAACGCCAATAGCGTCAAGGGACGCGGAACCAGGTCGGGGCGATGGAGACGCGGCGGGCATCCAGGGCGGACGCGGGCGAGCGGCGGGGGCGGGGGGTCTCGGAGATCCTGACCATCCGGGACGTGGCGGCCTACCTCAAGCTCCCGGTCTCGACCGTCTACCGCCTGGCCGAGCGGCGGGAGTTGCCGGGCCACAAGGTGGGGCGCCAGTGGCGCTTCCACAAGTCCATCCTCGACGACTGGTTCCGCCAGCACGCCGCCAGCCTCCGGGTCCAGATGCTCGTCGTGGACGACGAGGAGGTCGTCCGGCAGTTCCTGGTCGCGGCGCTCCAGACGCCGCAGCGCCAGGTCCTGACCGCGGCGAGCGGCGAGGAGGCGATCGAGATCGCGAAGAAGACCGACCTCGACCTCGTCACGCTCGACGTCGTCATGCCCGGGATCAGCGGGGTCGAGACCTTCCGCCAGCTCCACGCGCTGCGGCCGGAGCTGCCCGTCGTCATCGTGACCGGCTACCCCGACTCCGACCTGATGGCCAAGGCGCTCGAGATCGGGCCGTTCACGGTGATCAACAAGCCGATCGACATCAACCAGATCCAGAAGGTGGTCGACCTCATCGTCGGGACCTGAGTTCATCGGGAGGGGGCCTCGACGGCCCCCTCCAGGGCCTCCCCCAGACGTTGCCGCGGCGAAGCCGCGGCTCGGAGCGGAACGCCACGGCCGCGAGGCGAATGACGGGAGCGTGGCGAGAAGCCCGGGCGGGGAGAGTCGGGTTTCGGACCCGCGCGCCATTTCTTCACGGACCCTGAGCCCTCGTACCCTCTCCCCGCTGGGGGAGAGGGAGCGGACAACGGCGCCGCGCGTCCCGGCGCGACCGCTTGACCCGATCCCCACAGCCTGCTATCACGGAGCCGTATGGCGGTCGAGGCCGGGCTCATCCGGGGACTCGAGGGCGTCGTGGCCGCCCCGACGCGGCTCTGCGACCTCGACGGCGCCCGGGGGCGGCTCGCCTACCACGGCTACGACATCGACGACCTGGCGCCGTACGCCTCGTTCGAGGAGGTGGTGTGGCTCCTCTGGCACGGCGAGCTGCCGCGGGCCAGGGAGCTGGAGCGCTTCCGGAAGGAGCTGGCGCGCGCACGGCGCCTGCCGCCGCTCGTGCTCCGGGCCGTCCGCGTGTTCCCGAAGACGATGCACCCCATGCGGGTGCTGCAAGCCGGCGTCGCGCTCCTCGGGGGCCTGGACCCCGACGCGGAGGACAACGCCCCCGAGGCGAACCTCCGCAAGGCCACGCGGCTCGTCGCGCAGATGGCGACACTCACGACGGCCTTCCACCGGATCCGGCAGGGCAAGCGTCCCGTGCCGACCCGGCCGGCCCTGTCCCACGCCGCCAACTTCCTCTACACCCTCTCCGGCCGGACGCCGAAGCCCGTGGACGTCCGGGCGTTCGACGCGGCCCTCGTCCTCTACGCCGAGCACGAGTTCAACGCCTCCACGTTCACGGGCCGCGTGGTCGCCTCGACGCTCGCCGACATGCACTCCGCCGTCTCGGGCGCCCTCGGCGCGCTCAAGGGCCCGCTCCACGGCGGCGCGGGCGAGGCCGTCATGCGGACGCTCCAGGAGGTCGGGCACCCGGACCGGGCCGAGGCCTTCACGCGCCAGGCGCTCGCAGAGAAGCGGCGGCTGATGGGGTTCGGCCACCGCGTCTACAAGGCCGGCGACCCGCGGGCCCGCATCCTCCGGCAGCTCGCCGAGGACGCGTGCCGGCAGTCCGGCGAGGCGATCTGGTTCGACACCGCCGTGCGCCTCCACGAAGTGGTCAACCGGGAGAAGGGCCTGATCCCCAACGTGGACTTCTACTCGGCGCCGCTCTTCTACGCGCTCGGAATCCCGGTGAACCTCTTCGTGCCGGTCATCGCCGTCTCGCGGATCGCCGGCTGGACCGCGAACCTCCTCGAGCAGTACGCCGACAACCGGTTGATCCGGCCGCGCGCCGAGTACGTCGGCGCGGCGCGCCGGCCGTTCCAGCCGCTCGCCGCGCGAGGCTGATGGGCCACCGGTTTCCCTCTCCCCCGTCCGGGGAGAGGGTGGGGTGAGGGGGTTCCGTGGCCCAGGGCCTCGTCCAGAAGCTCGTCGCGAGCCACGTCGTGGCCGGGACGCCGGTCGCGGGCCGCGAGATCGGCCTCCGCGTGGACCAGGTCCTCCTCACCGACACCAACGGCACCATGGCCTGGCTCCAGTTCGAGGCGATGGGCTTCGACCAGGTCCAGGCGCCGACGGTGGTCACCTACGTCGACCACAACGTCTACCAGTTCGACTCCCGGAACACGGACGACCACCGCTACCTCGCGACGGCCTCCCGCCGGTACGGCGGCTGGTACTCGAAGCCCGGGAACGGGATCTGCCACCAGGTCCACCTCGAGACCTTCGGCGCCGCCGGCCTCGTCCTCCTCGGCTCCGACAGCCACACCCCGCTCTGCGGCGCGCTCGGCATGCTCGCGATCGGCGCCGGAGGCCTCGACGTCGCCTGTGCGATGGGCGGCGGGGCGTACTTCTTGCCCATGCCGCAGGTCGTCCGGGTCCACCTGACCGGGCGCCTGCGCCCGTGGGTCGCGGCGAAGGACGTCATCCTCGAGCTGCTCCGGCGCCTCACCGTCCGCGGCGGCTTCGGGAAGATCTTCGAGTACGCGGGGCCGGGCGTGGCGACCCTCACCGTCCCGCAGCGCGCGACGATCGCGAACATGGGGGCGGAGCTCGGGCTCACGACCTCCGTCTTCCCGTCGGACGAGGTGACGCGCGAGTACCTGGCCCGGCTCGACCGCGAGGCCGCCTGGCGCCCGCTCGGCGCGGATCCCGACGCCCGCTACGACGACGCGATCGAGCTCGACCTCGGCGCACTGGAGCCCCTCGTCGCGCTCCCCGGCTCCCCCGACAACGTCGTCCCGGTGGGCGAGGTCGCGGGGACGCGCGTCGAGCAGGTCCTGGTCGGCTCGTGCACGAACGGCTCCTGGGAGGACATGTACGTCGTCGCGGAGGTCCTCCGGGGACGGCGCGTCCACCCCGACGTCTCCTTCATCCTCTTCCCGGCGAGCCAGCAGATCCTCGAGACGATGGCGCGCCGCGGCCTGGTCGCCGACCTCCTGGCCGCCGGCGCAGTGATCTCCGAGTCCACCTGCGGCGCCTGCCCCGGCATCGGCCACGTCCCGGCCGCCGGCTCGAAGAGCCTCCGCGCCTTCAACCGGAACTTCCCCGGGCGGAGCGGGGTCACGGGGGACGAGGTCTACCTCTGCTCCTCCCAGACGGCGACCGTCTCGGCGCTCCACGGGGCGATCACGGACCCGCGGGCGCTCGGGTCGGCGCCCCAGATCGTCTTCCCGCCGCGTTTCACCCCCGCGACCGCGGGCCTGGTTCCGCCGGCGACCGACGGGTCGGTGAAGGTCGTCAAGGGCCCGAACATCCGCGACGTGCCCGTCGGCCAACCGGTCGGCGACGAGATCGCCGGGCCCGTCCTGATCAAGGTCGGCGACAAGGTCTCGACCGACGACATCTCGCCCTCGGGCGCCCAGGTGCTGGTCTTCCGCTCGAACATCCCGGCCATCAGCGAGTACACGTTCCGCCACCTCGACGCGGAGTTCGTGGCCCGTGCCCGGGCGGCGGGGGGCGGGTTCATCGTCGCCGGCCAGACCTACGGCCAGGGCTCCTCCCGCGAGGCTGCGGCGATCGCGCCGATGTACCTCGGCGTGCGCGGCGTCCTCGCCAAGACCTTCGCGCGGATCCACCGCGCGAACCTGATCAACTGGGGCGTGCTCCCGCTCGAGTTCGCCGACCCCGCCGACTACGACGCGATCGGCCCGGGTGACCGCCTGCGGCTCCGCGGGATCGCGGCCGGCCTCGCCGCGGGGGCGCTCACGGTGGAGGACGAGACGACCGGCCGCCGGATCCCCGTCCGCTGCGTCCTGACCGACCGCGAGCGCGCGATCCTCCTGGCCGGCGGGCGCCTCGCCCACACGCGGCTGGGCTCCTCGACGACACGATCGATCTCTGGGTGAAAGGGCTGCCGGAGGCCGAGATCCTGCACATCGTCTCCCTCCTCGGCAAGAAGACGAGCGGCTTCTCGGAGTTTGGCTACTATCCCTTCCGATCCTCAAAGGAGGCCGGGGCCAAACCGACGTTCCAGGAGTGGCTCGATCAGCGCTACGGCCCGCGCTTTGTCGTACACGAGTTTCCGACGGTGGATGCGCGAGGGATCCCGCCCAACGTTCTCGAAGCGGTGACGAGTCATGTGCTGCAGCTCGTCGAGAAGGGCTGCACCGTCGTGGTCGTGGACTCTGCGGGATGCGAACGAACCGCGAGAATCTGCGAGGCGATCGGATACAAGCGAGTACACCAGACGGCACACCGGCCGCGCCGTGGCTGACGCCAGGCGTTATGCGGCCGGAGCGGGCGAGCGAGCTGAAATGATACGCGACAGTTCGAGGCGCGACGTGCCGAGAACCAGCAGCGACCTGATTAGAAGGTCGAGCGACACCGAGGGGTCGCCGGCCTCCATCTTGGCGATGCGCGACTGGCTCGACCGGAGCAGCTTCGCGAGGTCCGCCTGTGTCAGACTCCGGCGTTGTCGTCGCTCGCGTAGCCCGCTGGCCAGTCGCACCTTGAGGTCGACGTACGCGGCCTCCTCGTCGCTAAGCCGCAGAAACTCCCGGGCATTGCCGATCTTCCACCCCTTTGCCTCTAGCCGTCTTCGCTTTTCCTCACGCATGGTCGTACTCCCTGAGCCTTCTCGTGCACGCTTCGATGACGATCTTCGGCATCGCCCGGGTCTTCTTGCTGAAGACCTCCAAGATCACGACGGCGTCGGAGTCAAGCCGGTACACGATTCTCCAGTCAGTCCCGACGTCACGGACGCGCAGCTCGTGGCAGCGCGGACCCACGACGGGCATCGGTCGCGAGTGCGGCATGCCAAGCACTTCGCGCTTTTGCAGGCGACGAAGAAGATACCCGGCCTCCAGCCTGGCCGCCCGGGAGAAGGGCGGCGTCTTGATCTCCCCGTGAAGCCAGACGAGCGGTCTGTCGCTCGGGCTCACGGTCAGAACTCTATGTCAGATGCGACATGCCGTCAAGACGCCTCGGCCGGAGAGCGCATGACCTGATGCCGATCGCTAGGCCTCGCAGGCAGGTTATGTAGTCTTCTGAGGGGATAGGGACCGAGCATGAAGACGGGCACTTCGTTCGGCATCTGCTCGGAGTCTGGGTACGCGGCGTGGGATCATCGGTAGGCGGGCAGCCCGTCTTCTCGCCCGCAACAAACCGCCGGTGTGGCCGTGCGTCGTCTGTGGCCATCCCGCCACCCTTGTTTGCCCATTTTGCATCGACGAGCGCGACCCCTTCTGCTGCGCGCGACACGCAGCCGAGCATGAATGTGGTGAGGAAGACGTTTTCCTGCCCGTCGTGAACTCACCGCGCATGGGCGTGTGTGGGTACACCGGCGAGGACCTGACCAGCGAGTGGAGTGGACCGCCGCGCAACCGGGCTGCTTCACGCGGCCATCGGCGGGCGGCGGCCGCTCACCCGCCCGTTAGGCCTCGGGAGGTAGGCCCATCGCGGAGCGCCAGCTTGACAGATCGGCCGGGGCCGATTACAGTCGTGCCACATGAGTCACACAATCACGGTTCGTCTCAGCAAGGAGCTTGCAGCCTGGCTGGAGCGGGTGGCCGCCGAGACCGGTGTTTCTCAGGGCAAGCTCGTCCGCGACCAGCTGGAGAAGGCCAAGGCGAACGATTCACCTCGGTCGTTCATGCGGCTGGCCGGCTCCGTTCGCGGGCCCAGGGACCTCTCCTCACGCAAAGGCTTCTCCCGCTCGTGAAGGGGATCGCGGACACCGGCTTCCTGGTCGCCTTCGCGAACCGCAACGATCGGCATCACGGGTGGGCCGTCCGGGTGGCGGAGCGCGTGACCGAGCCCCTGCTGACGTGCGAGGCCGTGCTGGCGGAAGCCGCCTTCCATCTCCAGAGCGTGGCGCTGGTCCTGGCGATGCTGCACGAAGGACTGGCCGTGCTGGCCTTCGACTGCCGTGACCACCTCCCGCAGCTCGAGGCGCTGGCCGTGCGCTACGCCGACCGCCATCCAGACCTGGCCGATCTGTGTCTCATCCGCATGAGCGAACTCCATCCCCGCCACAGCGTCATCACCGTGGACCAGGAGGACTTCCGGGTCTACCGGCGCAACAAGCGCGAGATCATCCCGCTCGTCTGTCCGCCTCATGCGTAGGTCATTTCACAGGCGCCTCCCCGGGCGGGCCGCGGGTGGTACGGTGGCCCGCGCGGGGGATTCGGTGCGGCTACAGGACGAGACGGCCGGCATCCCGCGTGGTTGACCTGGAGTGTTTGGGCCGCTGATCAGCCGCGGCGTTATGCGGCAGGAGCGGGCGGGCGAGCGGAAATGATGCCCGCCGCGCCCCCTGGGCACCGTCCACCCGCCCCGTCGCCTCGCACCCGGGGCCGCCCCCTGCCCTCGCCGCCTTCCTGCCCTCCCCCCTGGCGGGACGCGACCGCGCTAGTCTATTCTGGGTCGGGAAGCCTTCCGGGACCATTCAGGGTGCGACCCGGTGGACGAGGGGAACTCAGAAAGAGAGCACGGGGAAGGAGCGCTGTGAAACTCCGTGATTCTTCCGTGATCCGGTGAGCCAGCGGCGCATCCGCGCGGTCTTCGTCCGGGGCGGGACGAGCCGCGCCCTCGTCTTCCTCCGTGCCGATCTACCGGCCGACCCCGCCGGCTGGGACGCGATCTTCCTCGCCGCCCTCGGCAGCCCCGACCCGACCGGCCGGCAGCTCGACGGGCTCGGCGGGGGGATCTCGTCACTGTCGAAGGTCGCGGTGGTGGGGCCGCCGAGCCGGCCGGACGCGGACGTAGACTACACCTTCGGCCAGGTCGAGGTCACCCGCCCCTTCGTGGACTACAAGGGCAACTGCGGGAACATCTCGTCGGCGATCGGGCCGTTCGCGATCGACGAGGGGCTCGTCCCGGCGCGCGAGCCCGAGACGCTGGTCCGCATCCACAACACGAACACGCGGAAGCTCGTCCTCGCCCGCGTCCCCGTCGAGGGCGGGCGCGCGGCCGTCCGGGGCGACTTCGCGCTACCCGGGGTGCCGGGCACGGGGGCCCGGATCACCCTCCATTTCTTCGACCCTGGCGGCGCCGTGACGGGGCGCCTGCTCCCCACCGGGCGGGCGCGCGACGTCCTGGACGTGCCCGGCGTGGGCGCGCTGGCGGCCTCGCTCGTGGACGCGACGAACCCCCTCGTCTTCGTCCGCGCCAAGGACCTCGGGCTCGAGGGAACGGAGCGGCCGGAGGCCCTCGACGCCGAGGCGGGCCTGCCCGAGCGCCTCGAGGCGATCCGCGGCGCCGCGGCGGTCCGGATGGGGCTCGCGCGCCACGTCGAGGAGGCGCGCCGGGAAAGCCCCGCCGTGCCGAAGGTCGCCTTCGTCGCGCCCCCTGCCGCCTACCGGACGCTGGCCGGGGAAGCGGTGCCGGCCGACGGGGTGGACCTCGTCGCCCGCGTCGTCTCCATGGGGAAGGTCCACCGCGCCTTCGCGCTCACCGGCGCGATGTGCCTCGCCGTCGCCGCGCGGATCGAGGGAAGCCTCGTCCACGAGGCCGCGGCCGCACTCGGCCCCGCGGGCGACGTCCGGATCGGGCACCCGTCGGGCGTCCTGCCGGTGGCCGCGAGCGTCGCGTGCGGCCCCGACGGGGCACCCGTCGCCGAGAAGGTGACCGTCTACCGCACGGCGCGGCGGCTCATGGAAGGCTTCGTCCTGGTTCCGGCCTGACGGGCCGCTCCACCAGGTTCCCCCTTACCCTGCCCTCTCCCCCAAGCGGGGGAGAGGGAGGCTGTGGCACGCAGGAGGACACCATGGCGACGACGAGGCGAGCGTTCCTCAGGGGAATCGGGGCCACCGCCGTGACGGCGGGCAGCCTCGCCGCGCGCGAGCGGCGGGCCGAGGCCTAGCCGCGGCCGGGCGTGCCCGCCGATCCATTGAAGATCGGCGTTGTCGCGGCGGCCGCGGGCGTGACCGCCCCGGTCGGGCAGGCCGGGCTCCGCGGGGTCCAGTGGTGGGCCGAGCGCGCCAACGCCGCCGGCGGGATCCTGGGCCGGAAGGTCGAGCTGGTCGTCGAGGAGGAGTCGTCCCCGACGGACACGGTCGAGCGCTTCCGCAAGCTCGCGCTGCAGGCAAAAGTGGAGATGATCACGGGCGGGGTCTCGACGGGCGTCGGCCTCGCGCTGGGCCCCGTGGCCGAGGAGCTCCAGATGCTCTGGCTCGCCTGGGACTCGACCACGCAGAAGGGTGTCGAGGAGTCGATGCCCAAGACCCGCTACGCCTTCCGGTCGGTGGACAACGAGGCGGAGGCGATCGGCGGCGCCATCATGACCGCCAAGTACTTCAAGGACGTCCGGACGGTCGCCGGCATCAACAACGACTACTCGTACGGGCGCGACTGCTGGGAGGCGTACACCACGCTCCTCAAGCGTTACAACCCCAACATCCGGCCGGTGCTGGACCTCTGGCCGAAGCTCGGCGCCACCGACTTCACCTCCCACATCGCCGCCATCCAGCGGGCGAACCCGGACCTCCTCATGTCCTCCTTCTGGTCCGGCGACACGACGATCTTCATGAAGCAGGCCGCGGCCGTGAACCTGTTCGCCAGGATGAAGGCGTGCTTCACGACCGGGGGCGGCGTCCACGACTCCCTGAAGAAGAGCTTCACCCCGGAGGGGCTCATCCTCGGCTACAACTCGATGTACTTCGACCATCCGAAGGCGAGCCCGCTCCTCAAGGCGTTCGTCCGCGACTACCAGGCGAAGTTCAACGAGTACCCACCCTACGAGTGCGACCACGCCTACTTCACCGTCGCCGTCTACAAGGCGGCCGTGGAGAAGGCCTACGCGGCGGCCGGGAAGTGGCCGACCCGCGAGCAGGTCGCGGCGGCGCTTCCGAACCTCCCGGTCGAGTCGCTGTCGGCGACGCGCTCGTACCGCGAGGACAACATCATGGTCGGTACCTTCTACCAGGGGGTCACGACCCACCGGAACCGCTACGACTTCGTGACGATCGACCCGGTCGAGGAGCTCCCCACGGCCCGGATCCAGAAGCCTTCGGGCAGCAAGCTCTACGACTGGATCGCCAAGCTGGACCTCTGGAGGCCCTGAGGCGGCCGCGCCGCGGGTGGCGCCGGGCGAGCCCCGCGGGGTCCCGGGCGAAGGGGGACCCCCTTAGCTTCCTTCCGCGATTCCGCGGATCGCGGAAGGAGGTAAGCGGGTGACGAGCCCGGGCGCGCGGGGCGAGGCCGGCGACAGGACCCGGGGCGCCAGCCGCCGAAGCCGATGGTCGCTGACGCGACGAACATCCTGCTGAGCGGCGTCTTCCACGCCGCGATCCTCTTCCTGGTCGCCGCCGGGCTCCAGGTCGTCTTCGGCGTCCAGCGGATCTTCAACCTCGCCTGCGGCAGCTTCTACGCCCTCGGCGCCTACTTCGGGGTCTCCTGCGTCCGGTGGGCGCTGGACGCGGGGCTCCCGCCGGGGCTGTTCATCCTCCCGCTCATCGCGGGGGGCCTCGCCCTGGCCGTGGTCGGGCCCGTGGTCGAGCGCCTGTTGCGGTTCGTCTACGACCGCGACGAGGCGTTCCAGCTCCTGCTGACCTTCGCGGTCGTCCTCATGCTCGAGGACGTGACCCGGCTCGTGTGGGGGACGTCGCCGGTCTCGACGGGGGGCCTCTACCTCATCTACGGCAACGTCCGCCTCCTCGGGGCCCAGGTGCCCGTTTACAACCTGCTCGTGATCGGGGCGAGCCTCGCCATCGCCGTCCTGATCGGCTTCGTGCTGACGCGGACGCGCTTCGGCCGGATCATCCGCGCCACCGCCGAGAACCGGGAGATGAGCGAGGCGGTCGGCGTGGACATGCGGCGCGTCTACACCCGCGTCTTCACGCTGGGCACGGTCTTGGGGACGCTCGGCGGCGCGCTCGTCATCCCCTCCACCGCGGCGATGAGCGAGATGGGGGTGGAGCTGATCGTGGAGGCGTTCGCCGTCGTCGTGATCGGCGGGCTCGGCAGCATGCGGGGCGCGGCGGCCGGGGCGCTCACCGTCGGCGTGCTGCGGGCGATCGCGATCGCAACCTACCCGGAGCTCGAGATGCTCCTCATCTACCTGATCGTGATCGCGGTGCTGGTCTTCCGCCCGCGCGGGCTCTTCGGGGAGGCCGCCGCATGACGGCCGCCCGGGTCGTCGTCGGCGCCGCGGTCGCGGCCGTCCTCGCCTATCCGCTCGCCGCGTCCCCGTACTACGCCACCCACATGCTCATGTTCTTCGGGTACGCGATCATCGTGCTCGGGCTGAACCTCCTCTTCGGCTACACGGGGCTGCTCTCGTTCGGGCACTCGCTCTTCGTCGCGCTGGGCGCCTACGCCGCCGCGTTCCTCACGTCGCACTTCGGCGTGCGCTCGATGGAGCTGATCCTGGTCGTCGCCGCGGTCGCCGGCGCGGCCGTCGCCGCGCCCGTGGGCGCCCTGTGTGTCCGGTACGCGCGGATCTATTTCGCCATGCTCACGCTCGCCTTCGCGATGCTCTTCCACTCGTTTCTCATGAAGTTCTACCACGTCACGGGCGGCGACGAGGGGATGCGGGTCCTCCGGCCGTCGCTCCTCGGCTGGGACCTCGCCGCGGTGCCGAAGATCCAGTTCCTCACGGTGCACTACTACTACTACGCCTCGGCCGTGCTCCTGATCGCCGCGGTCGTGATGTGGCGGATCGTGGGGTCGCCGTTCGGGCTCTGCCTCCGCTCGATCCGGGAGAACCCGGAGAAGGCGGCGTCGCTCGGGGTGAGCGTGGCGCGCCATCGCTGGGCGGCGTTCGTCATCTCCGCCGCCTACGCCGCCGTCGGCGGGGCCCTGCTCGCCCCGACCACCGGCCAGGTGGATCCGAGCCTCGCCTACTGGACGCACTCCGGGAACATGGTGTTCATGACGCTCCTCGGCGGCTTCAGCCACTTCTTCGGCCCGGCCCTCGGGGCCCTCGTCTTCATCCACCTCCAGGACCAGGTGATGTCGCTCATCCCCTACTGGCGCCTCGTCTTCGGCGCCATCCTCGCCGCGATCGTGATCTTCGCGCCGGGCGGCCTCATGAGCTTCGTCGCCCGGTCCCCGGGCTCTGCCACATGAGCCGCGACGCCGCCATCGTCGAGGCCGTCGGGATCCGGAAGCTCTACGGGGACGTCTGCGCGCTCGACGGCGTGAGCCTCGCCGTCCGCGAGGGCGAGTTCGTCTCCGTCATCGGCCCGAACGGCGCCGGGAAGACGACGCTCATCAACGTCCTCGCCGGCCTCCTCCGGCCGAACGCCGGCACGGTCCGCTTCAAGGGGCGGGACATCGGCGGCATCGGGCCGGTCCGGCTCGCGCGGCTCGGCATGGCGCGGAGCTTCCAGCTCGTCAGCATCTTCCCGGCGCTGACGGTCCTGGAGATGGTCCAGGTCGCGATCGTCGCACGGCTCCGCCGCGGCCGGCGCCTCTTCGCCGCGCTCGCGGCGGACCGCGAGGTCCGGGAACAGGCGCTCGAGGTCCTCGCCCTCTTCGGGCTCGCGGACCGCGCGGAGCTCCCCTCCCGCCACCTCGCCCAGGGCGACAAGAAGCTCCTCGACGTCGCCTCGGCCTTCGCGTTGCGCCCGGAGGTGATCCTCCTCGACGAGCCGACCAGCGGCGTCTCGACGCGGGACAAGACGGCCGTCATGGAGACGCTCGTCGCCGCCTCGAAGCGGATCGGCATCCGGGCGATCATCCAGGTCGAGCACGACATGGACATCGTCTTCGGGTACTCGGACCGGATCGTCGCCCTCCACCAGGGACGCGTGCTCGCGGACGCTCCGCCCGAAGTGATCCGGGCGGACGAGGCGGTCGTCGCCGCCGTCATCGGGCGCCCGCCGGAATGGCGGCCGACCTGATGCTGAACATCGGCGGGCTCCACGTGGTCATCGAGGGGAGCCACATCCTCCGGAACGTCTCGGTCGCCGTCGAGCCGGGCCGCATCGTCTCGCTGGTCGGACGGAACGGCGCCGGCAAAACCACGCTGCTCCGGACCATCATGGGCTACCGGCGGCCCGCGGGCGGCCGCATCGAGTTCCGCGGGCACGACCTCACGGCGCTCCGCACCCACGCGATCGCCCGGCTCGGGATGGGGTTCGCGCCCGAGGACAGCGGGATCTTCGGCGACCTCTCGGTCGCCGAGAACATCGAGATCGCCACCTGGTCGCGGGCGACGGCGCGGCCGGGCGCGGAGCGCGTGGAGCGCGCGCTGGCGGTCTTCCCCCGACTGCGGGAGTACGGCGCGCGCGGGGGCACGCGGCTCTCCGGCGGCGAGCGGAAGATGCTCTCGATCGCGCGGGCGCTCGCGCTGGACCCGGAGCTGCTCCTCCTCGACGAGCCGTTCGAGGGGCTCTCGCCCGCGATCATCCCCCAGATCCGGGAGGCGATCGCCGCGATCGCCGGGCTCGGCTGCGGCATCCTCCTCGCGGAGTCGAATCTCCACCACGTCCCGCCGGAAACGAGCCGCTTGTACGTTCTCGAGCGGGGAGAGATCATCTATGCGGGATCGCCCGCGGAGGTCGGCGGAAGCCCGGCAGCGATGGGCGTGATCGGGGGCCGGCCGGCCCGCTGACCTCGCCCCCGCGGGTCCAGGTGGAGCTCCATATGCGGGTCGAGCTCGGCTACCTGCACAACCCGAAGGCGCCGCCGGCCGACGCGGCCGTCGCGGCGGTGCTGCGCGCCGTCGAGCGCTCGCGCGCGGACGGGCTGCCCCTCGCCGGCCTCCACGTCGCCTTCGACTGGTGCCAGTACCGCCACACCTTCCGCGAGCCGGTCGTGGACCGCCGATCCGTCGGTCCCGGAGAAGCTCCGGCCGTGCGGGAGCTGGCCGTGGACCTCCGGCAGGCCGAGGCCGATCGCCTCGAGCACCTCGCCGACCGCGCGCTCCGCCGCCTGGCCGCGCTGCCCGCTCCGGCGCCCGACCGGCTCTACCTGGAGGAGTTCGTGCCGCTCCGCCGGAGCGTCATCTGGCGCTTCAACGCGCTCTACTGGCGAGAGATCGAGCGGTGGGAGACGACGCTCAAGCGGCCCTTCGAGGCGGCGCTCCCCGGCGGCAAGTCCGACGCCTCCAACCCCGCCCAGGTGGAGGAGGCGGTCCAGCAGTTCTTCGAGGGGCTCCGCGCGCTCGACAAGCGCGGAGCCCTGCCCCCGGAGCTCTTCGTCCTCGAGATCGGGGCGGGCACGGGCGAGCGCGCGGGTCTCTGGCTCGACCGTTTCCGCGACCTGGCCGACTCCCACGGCAAGGACTACTACGGCCGCGTACGCTTCCTCCTCTCCGACTACTCGATGCCGATGCTCGACCGCGCCCACGGGAACGTCCTCCGGCACGCCGACAAGGTGTCCTTCCTCGGGCTGAACGCGACCGACCCGCTCAGGAGCCTCGGATTCCTCCGTTACAAGATCCTGTGCGTCCACATCTCGAACGTCTACGACAACCTGCCCACGGACGAGGTCGCCAAACGCGACGGTCGCCTCTACCTCGTCGAGGCGCGGGCCTACGTCGGCCGCGAGGCGGCCGTGGAGGTCGGGCAGCGGTACGGGGTCGAGCCGGAGGCGCTGCTCCGCCAGGTCGACCTGCTCCTCAGGATCGGTCCCGAGGCCTCCCCCGACCCCACCCAGGGTGTGGGCTTCTGGCGTGACCTCTGGCAGCTCGTTCGACTCGAGGAGCGCTACGTCCCGACGGACGTGCGAGACCCGGCGCTGATCCCCGGGCTGGACCCCGAGGTTCTCGCCGAAGTCCTCGAGGGCTGGCCGGGGGACCTCCGCTGCCACCTCTCGAACGGCGCGGTGCAGTCGTTCGTGCGGACGCTGCCCCTCCTCCACCCCAAGGGCACGCTTCAGGTCCAGGACCTCTTCGTCACCGACCTCGCGGAGTACGGCCGCGGCTTTCGCGGCCCGGGCAAGCTCGATGGCAGTATCGTCAACTGGGTCAACGGGGCCCTGCTCCGGACCGCGGCCGACCGCCTGGGCTACCGGCTGCACTGGGCGCCGTTCCTCTACCGCCCGGGCTCGGCCATCCGGATCCTCAACACCTCGCTGAAGGATTGAGCCATGGCTGCTCGCCCCCTGCCGCTCCTCCCCACGACCGGCGTCGGGTCGTACTCGATGCCCGGCTGGCTCGAGCGCCTGAAGACCGACTTCTTCCTCCGGCGGATCAGCGCCCACGAGCTCGACGAGATCCACGACGCCGTGGTCAAGGCCGCGATCAAGGACCAGGAGATGGCGGGCCTGGACATCGTGACCGACGGCGAGCTCCGCCGCGACAACATGGTGGACTACTTCGTCGCGCGGCTGCCGGGCGTGCAGGTAGACCACGCGTCCAAGCGCTTCTACTACGACTTCTACGACGCCGCGGTCCGGGGCAAGGTCCCGATGGGCCCGCTGCGGCTCACGGCGGATCTGGAGTTCCTCCTGCGCAACACGGTCCGCGCCGTCAAGTTCACGGTGACGGGGCCGCACTGCCTCGTGAAGCGCATCCGCAACGAGCACTACCCGAGCGAGGAGGCGCTGGCGTTGGACATCGCGCGGGTCCTCAACATGGAGTTGCGCGAGCTGGTCCGGGCCGGCGCGACCTACATCCAGATCGACGAGCCCTACTACTCCGGGTTCCCGGACGACCTCGACTGGGGCGTGCGGGTCCTCAACGTGACGGTGGAGGGCGTCGCGGCGAAGATCGGCCTCCATGTCTGCTACGGGAACCGCTACGGCAAGCCCACCTGGGAAGGCTCCTACCGGTACCTCTTCCCGCGGATCCTCGGCGCCGAGATCCACCAGCTCGCGCTCGAGTTCGCCCGCCGCGGCTACGAGGAGCTGGAGCTCCTCCGGGAGTGGAAGTGCCCGTTCGAGCTGGGGCTCGGCGTGATCGACGTGAAGTCCGCCGACGTCGAGTCGCCGGCCACCGTCGCCGAGCGGATCCGCGCGGCGCTCGCCCTGCTCCCGCCGGATCGGATCCACGTCAATCCGGACTGCGGGCTTCTCCACGTCCCACAGGAGATCGCGTTCCGGAAGCTCCGGGCCATGGTCGAGGGGACCGCCCTCGTCCGCCGGGAGCTCGGCGCCGCGTGAACCGGATCACCGTCAACCGGCTCCGGCAGCGGCTCGTCCGCGGCGAGTTCGCCGTCCTGGTGGAGCTGACGCCGGCCCGGGGCAGCCGGATCGCGGACCACGCCCGCACCGCCGCGGCGCTCGCCGCCGTGCCCCAGGTCGCCAGCGCCAGCATCACGAGCAACGCCGGCGGGCACCCGGGCGAGGACCCGATCCCGGTTGCGCGGGCCGTCGCCGACGTCGGGCTCACGCCCAACGTCCACCTCACCTGCGTCTGGATGGACCGGCGCGGGCTGGCGCGGGAGCTGGACCGGCTCCAGGCGCTCGGCCTCGAGAACGTCTTCGCCATGACGGGTGACTGGCCGGTCGAGCGCACCACGGTGCGTCCCCGCTTCGACCTGGACTCGGTCCAGCTCACGGCGATGATCGCGGAGCGCCGCGCGGCCGGATTCCCGTTCCACATCGCCGTGGCCGTCTCCCCGTTCAAGCACACGGAGGCGGAGACCCTGCTGCAGTACGTGAAGCTCGAGAAGAAGCGCGCCGCCGGTGCCGATCTCGTGATCACGCAGCTCGGCTACGACGTCGCGAAGTTCGCGGAGCTCGCGCGCTACCGGGACGAGCACTGCCCCGGCCTGCCGCTGATCGGCTGCGTCGCCGTCCTCACGCGCCGCGTGGCCGAGAAGCTCGCGGCCGGGGAGCTGGCCGGCTGCACCATCGCGCCCGCCCTCCTCGCCGCGGTGCGCCGCGAGTCGGGGGCGCCCGACGGCGGGCACGCGGCGGCGCTCGAGCGGACGGCCCAGCTCATCGCCGTCCTGCGCGGGCTCGGCTACGCCGGCGTCTACGTGGTCGGCCTCACCCGCCGCCCGCGCGAGCTCGTCCAGCTCCTGGCGCGCGCCGAAGCCCTCGCGCCCCACTGGAAGCACGCTGCCGACGCGCTCTCGATCGGGCGTCACGAGGGGTTCCGCCTCTACGAGCCGGGCGCGCCCGGCCGGCCCTGGTGGCGCTTTCCCCTCGTCCGCCAGCGCGTGTTCCGCGCGCTGAGCCGTGTGGCGCCGACGCCGGGCACCCGGCTCCACGCGCTGCTCCGCCGCGTCGCCACCGCCATGGTCCGCCGCCCGGGCCTCGTCACCCTCACGCGCACCGTCGAGCAGGCGATCAAGATCCCCCTCTTCGGCTGCAAGGAGTGCGGCAACTGCGTCCTCTCCTACACCGAATACGTCTGCCCGATGACCTGCCCGAAGGACCAGCGGAACGGCGCCTGCGGCGGCTCCATGGACGGCTGGTGCGAGGTGGAGCGGAAGGCCTGCGTCTGGATCGAGGTCTACGAGAGCGCCAAGCGGGCCGGACGGCCAGACGCCCTGCGCGTTTACGTCCCGCCGCCCGACCGCTCGCTCAGCGCCACCTCGTCGTGGCTCAACTACTTTCTCGGGCGCGACATCCGGCCGGGGGTCCCCCACGCCTAGAGGGCCGCCCCGCGAGGTCGAGGGCGAGCTTGCCGCTCCTGGTGGGCGTGGTGTATCTTCGCGTCAGCCCGGCCGCCCGAGGCCTGCGCGTCCACCGCCTGGAGGAGAGAAGCCGATGCCCGCGACCCCGCTTCCGCTCATCCCCGCGACCGTCGTCGGCTCCCACGGCAAGGCCGGCTGGTGGTACGTCGCCGTCAAGGCCTTCGAGGCCGGCGAGCTGGGAGCCGCCGACCTCGAGGAAATGCTCGACGACGCCGCCGACACGGCGATCCGCGACATGGAGCGGGCCGGGCTCGACCTCATCACGGACGGCGAGGTCCGGCGGCTCGACGGGTACGTGGACTCCTACTACGCAATCATCAAGGGCATCAAGCCCCTTCCCGTCCGGCGCAAGGCCGGGCCGTGGGGCTACGACCAGCAGGCTCGCTACGAGGCCGTCGGGAAGATCGAGGTGCCCGACACCGGCCTCGGCATCGTCCAGGAGTTCGCCTACCTCAAGGCCCACACGACCCGCGCGACGAAGGCAACCTGCGCCGGCCCGCTGACCTTCGGCTCGCGCATCCACCCGGGGACGGTCTACAAGGGGGTCGTGGACGTGGCCGAGCGGTTTGCCGAGGTGATCAACCAGGAGCTGAAGGGTCTCGTCGTGGCCGGCGCCGACTTCATCCAGATCGACGAGCCGGCGCGCGGCAACGTCTCAGGCCAGGAGATGGCGCGGCTCTTCAATCGGGCGACGGAGGGCGTCAAGGCGAAGCTCGCCTTCCACATCTGCTTCGGCAACCGCTTCGGCCGCTCGCGCTTCAACCGGACCTACCGGCCGCACTTCCCCGGGCTCCTCGAGGCGCGCTGCGACCAGTTCGTCCTCGAGTTCGCGAGCCGCGAGCTGGCCGAGCTGGACTTCGTCGCGCAGTACGCGAGGGAGGGCCGGGAGCTGGGCGCCGGGGTGATCGACGTCAAGGGCTTCTACCCGGAGACGGCCGAAGACGTGGCCGACCGGATCCGCCGCATCCTGAAGGTCTGGCCGGCCGAGAAGCTCTACGTGAACCCCGACTGCGGCTTCGGCTGGAGCCCGCGCGGGATGTGCAACGGCAAGATCACGGCGCTCGCCGCCGGCGCCCGGATCGTCCGCAAGGAGCTCGGTGGCGGCTGAGGCGCCGCGGGTTCGGCGGGCAACCTGAAGGAGGTCTGCCATCGCCGGGGGGCCGAGATGAAAGGCCGCACGATGCGCGCGGTGTTCTACCAGGGGGCGCGGACGTTCGTGCCCGGGACGGCGTCCGTGCCCGCACCGGGGCCGGGCGAGGCGCTGCTCCGGGTCCGCCGCGTCGGGATCTGCGGCACCGACCTCCACATCTTCCAGGGTCACCTCGACCACCGCGTCCCGAAGGGCGGCGTCATCGGCCACGAGACCTTCGCCGAGGTCACCGTGGCGCCGGCGGGGAGCGGCTTCAAGGCCGGCGACCGCGTCGTCGTCGAGCCCCTGAAGTTCTGCGGGACCTGCCGCGCGTGCCGGATGGGCGCCGCCTACATCTGCTACGACCTGAAGGTCCTCGGCGTGGACCTCCCCGGCGGGATGCAGGAGTACTGGACCGTGCCCGCGGCGCGCCTCCTCCGGGTCCCGGACTCGCTCCCCGACGATCACGCGGCGCTGATCGAGCCGCTGGCGGTCGCCACGCACGACGTCCGCCGCGCAGGGGTGAAGGCCGGCGACGCCGTCCTCGTCTTCGGGGGTGGGCCCATCGGGACGCTCATCGCCCTGGTCAGCCGCCAGCGCGGCGCCCGCGTGGCCGTCGTCGAGGTCAACCCCTTCCGCCTCGAGATGCTCGCGAAGCTCGGCCTCGAGACCGTGGGGCCGGGCCGCGACGTGGTGCGGTTCGCGAACGACTGGACGGGCGGCGACGGCGTGGACGTGGCCTTCGAGGTCACCGGCAACCCCGTGGCGGTGCGCGTGATGACCGACGTCGTCCGGGTCTGGGGCACGGTCAGCATCGTCGCGATCCACGCGGAGCCGATGCCCGTGAACCTCTACCGGATGTTCTTCCGCGAGCTCGCGATGCACGGCAGCCGCCTCTACGCCCGGGAGGACTGGGAAGAGGCGATCCGCCTCGCCGCGGCGGACGCCGTGCCGCTCGCCCCGCTCGTCAGCCGGCGCATCCCGCTCGAGGCCCTCCAGGAGGGGATGGAGCAGGCCCTCGCCGGGGGTCCCGTCATGAAGGTCCTCGTGGACCTGACCGCCTGAGGGCCGCCCGGCCGACAGGCTCCGGGGCCATGGACGCGCCGCTGGATCACGCCGTCTTCGCGGTCGGCGACCGCACCTACGCCTGGAGCGACGTCGTCCTGGCGGCTCGCCTCTGGGGGGAGTGGGCGGCGCTCAAGGCGGAGGCGCGGCTCGGGCTCGCCTGCGCCGCGCGCGCCGACGACCGCGACGAGTGGCCCGACGAGGACACGGAGGACGCGGCGGCGAACGAGTTCCGCTATGCCCGCGACCTCGTCAGCGCCGAGGAGATGGAGGCCTGGCTTGCGCGCTGGGGCCTCGACGAGGAGGCCTGGACGGACTACATCCGGCGCGACCTGCTCCGGCGGGAGGGGGCGGAGGAAGCCGACGAGGTCCTGGCCGAGTACGAGATCGAGGACGAGGACGTCGAGGCCGTGCTCTGGAGCGACGCGGTCTGCTCCGGGCGACTCCAGCGCTGGGCGCAGGAGCTGGCGGCCCGCGCGGCGATCCAGGCCCGCCTGGCCGAGGAGGCCCCCGAGTCCGACGACGCGACGGTCGCGGCCGAGGCCCGGCGCCTGCTCACGGACGCCGGGGCCGACCCGGCCGACCCCCGGGCCGGGATGCTCGCCCGGCTCGAGGTGGGCTTCCGGCGGTTCGTGACCCGGGCCGTGACCCCACGCGCGATCCAGGCCGCCCTCGAACCCCACCGCCTCGACTGGGTCCGCTTCGACGGCCGCTGCCTCGCCCTCCCGGACGAGGAGATGGCCCGGGAGGCGGCGCTGGCGGTCCGCGAGGACGGGCTCGGGCTCGACGAGGTGGCGGACCAGGCGAAGACCGAGGTCCAGGCGGGCCGGTGGTACCTCGACGAGCTCCCCGCCGAGCACCGCGACCGCTTCGTCGCGGCCCGGAAGGGCGAGCTGGTGGGCCCGCTGCCCTGGGGCGAGGGGTACGCCCTGATCCTCGTGGTTGACAAGGTCGTCCCGTCGGCGGAGGATGCGGACACACGCCGACGCGCGGCCGAGGCCGTGCTGGCGGGCCTCCTCGAGCATGAGGTGTCGAGACGCGTGACGTGGCATAGCCGCCCCTAGGGATTGCTCGTCGTGACCGACGCGCACTCCGCGCTCCGCGACCTCCCGATCCTCCGCTTCCTCCCGCCGGACATCCGGAGCCTCGTCGTGGACAGCTTCGTGCCGGCGTCCTTCCCCTTCGGCGCCCCCATCGTCCGCGAGGGAGAGGAGGCGGACGCGCTCTACGTCCTCGTCTCGGGTCGGGCCCGCGTCGTCAAGACGGGCACGACCGGCGAGGAGGTCTCGCTGAACGTCCTGCGACCCGGCGACAGCTTCGGCGAGATGGGGCTCCTCGAGGCGCGCCGCCGGATGGCGACCGTCCGGGCCAGCACCGACGTGGAGGTGCTCCGCCTCGACCGCTCCGTGGTGGCGGCCCTTCTCCAGCGTCACCCCGAGCTGCGGACCTACCTCGAGCTCCAGGTCAAGCACCGCCGCCTCCACAACTTCTTCCGGGCGTACACGCCCTTCGGCCGGCTCCCGAGCGACGCGCTCCGGACGATGCTCGACGAGCTCGAGCCCGTAGCGGTCGCGCGCGAGGAGCTCGTGATCCGCCAGGGCGACGAGCCCGGGCCCATGTACATCGTCGAGGAGGGGCGCCTCCGCGCCTTCGTCGAGGAGGAGGGCCAGCGCCGCTACGTCGCGTACCTCCGGAGCGGCGACTTCTTCGGCGAGATGTCGGTGTTCAAGGGCGCACGCCGGGCGGCCAGCGTCGAGGCCGCCTCCCCCGGCCGCCTCCTGCGGCTGACCCCGGCGACGTTCTCGCGGCTGGTCCAGGCCTATCCCGAGTTCAAGGCCCAGATCGAGCAGCGGGTCGCCCAGTACGACTACAAGCACGTCGCGCGGGTCCCGCTCGACTTCGCCGAGGAGCTCCTGCCGGCGGAGGTCGCGGTCCACGAGAAGGTGGGCCCGCGGCACGTCGAGCGGGTCGAGGAGGAGTCCGCCCCGCGCGAGGAGCCGCCTGTCGGCCCCTTCGCCAGCCGCGAGGGCCACTTCGTCAAGCGCCCGGCGCGCATCCGCCGGATCCCCTTCGTCCGCCAGATCGACGAGATGGACTGCGGCGCCGCCGCGCTCGCCATGGTCTGCCGCCACTTCGGGCGGGCCGTGAGCCTGGCCCGGATCCGGGCGCTGGTCCACACGAGCCTCGACGGCACGAGCCTGAAGGCCCTCTGCCACGCCGCGACGGAGCTCGGGCTCGCCGCCCGCTCGGTCAAGGCCTCGATGCGAAACCTCGACCAGATGCCGCTCCCCGCGATCATCCACTGGGGCGGCAACCACTGGGTCGTCCTCTACGACGTCGAGCGGGACCGCGTCGGCGTCGCGGACCCGGGCATCGGGCCGCGGCGGCTTCCCCGCAAGGAGCTCGAGGCGAAGTGGACGGGGTACGCGGCGCTGTTCGACTACACGACGAGCTTCGAGCGGGCGCCGGAGGGCCGGTCGAGCACCGCCTGGCTCTGGCCGTTCCTCCACCCGTTCACCGGGGTCATGGCGAAGGCGACGGGGCTCGCCGTCATCATCAGCGCGCTGCAGATGGTCCTCCCGGTGTTCACGCAGGTGATCGTGGACCGCGTGCTGGTGGACCAGGACGTCGGGCTCCTCCGCGTGCTCATGCTCGCAATGCTCGGCGTCCTCGGCTTCATGACCGTGGCCATGGTCATCCAGCGCTACCTCCTGAGCTTCGCCGCCGTCCACATCGACTCGGCCACGCTCGATTTCCTGACGCGGAAGCTCCTCGCGCTGCCGATGAGCTACTTCAACGCCCGGCGGACGGGCGACATCCAGCGCCGGCTCGAGGGGCTCCGGCAGGCCCGCGAGTTCCTCGTCCAGAACGGCGTGAGCGGGCTGACGGCCCTGGTCCAGCTCGCGGCGGCGCTCGCGCTCATGTTCGTCTACAGCCCGCTCCTCGCGGGGGTCTTCCTCGCAACCGCGCCCCTCTACGCGCTCCTCATGCGCTTCTCGGCGAAGTGGCTCCGCCCGATCTTCGACAGCCTGGAGGAGGCCTTCGGCCGCTACCGATCCCACCAGATCGACGCGATCCGGGGCATCGAGACCGTCAAGGCGATGGGGGCCGAGGGCGCGTTCCGCGAGATGATGCTCGACCAGTTCCACGCGATCTCCCGGAAGCGCTTCCGCGCCGACTTCACCGTCATGGTCTACGACGGCGCGATCCAGACCGTGACGTTCCTCTCGGTCGCCCTGTTCCTGTGGGTCGGCGCCCACCAGGTCATGCAGGGCCGGCTCACGATCGGCGGGCTCGTCGCGTTCAACTCGCTCGTCGCCCTCGCCAACGGGCCGATCGGCGTCCTCCTGAGCCTCTGGGACAACCTCCAGCTCGCCTCGGTCCTCCTCGACCGTCTGAACGACGTCTTCGAGCAGGAGCCGGAGCAGGGCGCCGACCACTCCCACCTCATCCCGGTGCGGACGCTCGAGGGGAAGATCACGCTCCGGAACGTCGGCTTCCGCTACGGCGGCCCGGAGTCCCCGGCCATCCTCGAGGGCCTGAGCGTGGACGCGCCGCCCGGCAAGACCGTCGCCCTCGTCGGCCGGAGCGGCTCGGGGAAGACCACGCTCGTCAAGTGCCTGGCCGGGCTCCTCGAGCCGACCGAGGGGACGATCTTCTACGACGGCGTGGACCTCCGGACGCTGAACTACCGCGACCTCCGGCGGCAAGTCGGCTACGTGCTCCAGGAGAACCACCTCTTCGACGACACGATCGCCCGGAACATTGCCTTCGGCGAGCCCGACCCCGACATGGACCACGTCCTCTGGGCCGCGCGGGTCGCGAACGTCCACGAGTTCATCGAGCGGCTCCCGCTCGGCTACGACACGCGGATCGGCGAGACGGGCATCGCGCTCTCCGGCGGCCAGCGCCAGCGGGTCGCCATCGCCCGGGCGATCTACCAGCGCCCGCCGGTCCTCGTCTTCGACGAGGCCACGAGCTCGCTCGACACGGAGTCCGAGCGGGCGGTCAAGGAGAACCTGGACCAGCTCCTCGCGGGGCGGACGTCGTTCGTCATCGCCCACCGCCTGAGCACGATCCGGGACGCGGACCTGATCCTGGTGCTCGAGAAGGGACGGCTCGTCGAGCAGGGGACGCACGACGAGCTGATGGAGCGCCAGGGGCTCTACTACTATCTGGTGAGCCAGCAGCTCGGGCTTTGACGCCATGCCGATAACCGTCGCATCCCGTCGTCCTCCAGCTCGCCGGGACGCGCTCGGCCTGCGGCCTCGCGGGCGTCCCGTCCCTCCGGCGGGGTCGTCGGCGGACCTCAACGTATGCGGCATACGCCTCGGCCCGCCTCCTCCCTGCGTCCTGGGGCTGCTCGGGCCTCGGCCTGGCGTGCGTGCGCATCAGCCTGGTGAGCCAGCAGCTCGGGCTTTGAGAGGCGTCCGAGGGAGTAAAGGGTAACCCGCCGTCATGGCTGACCGAAGCCGACTGGACGAGCCTGAGCCGGACGAGGCCCCGTACCTCGACGCGACGCCGCCCCACTGGGCCGCGCGGGGGCTCGCCTGGGTCCTCATCGTCCTCGCCATCGGGGCGGGCGCCACCGCGGTCCTGGTCCACGTCCCCGAGAGCGTCTCGAGCCCGTTCGTCCTCGTGCCGGTCCAGGGCGGGGATCCGGTCCGGGCCCCGCGCCCCGGCACGGTCGTCGAGGTCCGGGCGAGCGAGGGCGCCGCCGTCCCGAAGGGCCAGCCCCTGTTCGTGCTCCGGTCCGAGACGATCGGGGACCAGTCCGCGGAGCTGCGGGCGCTGGAGACCCAGCTCGAGGGCGCCCGGGAGAGCCTGACGAACGCCCGGGCCAAGCACGAGAGCCAGCGGTCCGCGCACGCCGAGGAGGGGCGGCGGCTCGCCGAGCGGCGCGACAACCTCGCCCAGAAGCTCGAGAGCCACCGCCAGGCCCGCGCGATCCGCCTGGCCCGGTACGAGGCGAGCCTCCGAATCGCCGAGGCGGAGGTCGCGAGCGCCCGGGCCGAGATCGAGTTCAAGACGCAGCACCTCGCCCTGGCGAAGGAACTGGCCGAGCGGCACAAGTGGGGCTACGAGCACGGCTTCCTCTCCTGGGTCGAGTACATCCGCCCGCAGATCGAGGCGACCAAGACCGCCCTCGACCTCGAGCAGCTCGAGCGCCAGCTTGCCGTGGCGCAGCTCAAGGTCACGCAGCTCCGCGCCGACCACGAGAGCCAGGAGGTCGAGTGGAGGGCGACCCAGGAGCAGCTCGAGACCGACCAGCGCGAGGTCCGCGGCGCCGTGGAGAAGCTCCGCCACGAGACGGACGTGCGCCGGACCGAGTTCGTCGAGGTGGAGCGGCGGCTCCGGGAGGAGATGGACAAGGCCCGGATCCGGATGGCGACGCTTCGCGATGCGCTCGTCGAGGCGCGCGGCAACCAGCTCACGCTCCGCGCCCCCTGCGGAGGCTCGGTCCTCCGGCTCCTCGTCAAGGCGCCGGGCGCCGTCGTCCAGGACGGCGAGGTGCTGTCGGAGCTCGCGTGCGCGGGGGAGCGCCTCCAGGCCGAGCTGCACCTCCCCGCTGCGGGGATGGGCCGGATCCTGCCCGGCCAGTCGGTCAAGCTCCTCTACGATGCGTTCCCCTACGAGCGCTACGGCGTCCGGTGGGGGACCGTCCGGTGGGTGAGCCCGGCCAGCCTCACGGCCAAGGACGCGACCGGGTTCCGCGCGCCCGCCGAGATCGGGGACGAGGCGGTCCTCGTGGACGGGCGTCCCCGGGCCCTCGTCGCGGGGATGGGGGGCCGGGCGGAGATCGTGGTCGGCCGGCGTTCGCTCCTGAGCTACGCCTTCGCCCCGCTGCGCCAGCTCCAGGAAACCCTCGCGGGGCCCCCGGCGAAATGACGACGGACGGCCAGCGGCCCCTCGACCCCGCGCGCCTCACCCTGGACTCGTTCCAGAGCGCGGACGGAGCCATGCTCCGCTGCCTCGAGCTCGCGCGGCTCGCCGCCCAGACCGACCTCCCCGTCCTGATCCTCGGGGAGTCCGGCACCGGGAAGACGCTCCTCGCCCGCGCGATCCACAACTCCTCGCGGCGGGCCCGGGGGCCGTTCGTCTCGTTCAACGCGGCGGCGCTCTCGGACACGCTCGTGGACAGCCAGCTCTTCGGCCACGAGAAGGGCGCCTTCACGGGCGCCGACCGGCGGGTCAAGGGGAAGTTCGAGCTGGCCCACGGCGGGACGCTCTTCTTCGACGAGATCGCCGACATGACGCCGGTCGCCCAGGCCAAGATCCTCCGCGCCGTCGAGTACGGCGAGTTCGAGCGGCTCGGCTCCGAGCGGATCCAGGTCGCCGACGTGCGGCTCGTCTCGGCGACGTATCTCCCGCTCCGGCGCTTCATCGAATCGGAGCGCTTCCGGAAGGACCTCTTCTACCGGATGAGCGGACTCACGATCACGATCCCGCCGCTCCGCGACCGCCCGAACGACCTCCGGGCCCTCGTCGCGTCGGAGATCGTCCTCGCGGGCCGGAAGCAGGGGAAGACCGTCACCGGGCTCGACAAGGCGGCGGCCGATCGCCTCCTCGCCTACCCCTGGCCGGGGAACCTCCGGGAGCTCAGTCGCGTCGTCCACTCGGCCGTCGCCCTCACTCAGGGCGACGTGATCCCGGCGACGGCGGTCGAGATCCTGCTCGACAGCAACGAGTCGTCGGCCCCTGCCCTGCCCGGCCCGGCGGCCGCCGCCGACGGCGAGCCGGCGGCACCGGAGGACGACCTCCGGCTCCGCACCCTGGAGCGGCAGCACATCCGGGCGGTCCTCGAGCGGGTCAGCGGGAACAAGCGCCTGGCGGCCAAGCTCCTGGGGGTCTCTCGCTCCACCCTCGACCGGAAGCTCGAGGGCTGAGGGTCCCAGAATGAGACGCCGAACGGTCCGGCCCGAGGCCACCGGGTGCCTCGAAACGGGACCAGACCCTCACGGGGTACCACCCTGGGCGTCGGCGGATCAGACACTTAGCGGGGCTGTCGATGTGGCATGCCGCTTGCGGTACCCCGAGGAGCAGGCCGTGCAGCGGACGACCGCCCGGAGGAGGCACGCCGTCGTGAAGGCGAAGAAGCAGCCCAAGGGGAAGAAGCGGTCGGCGAAGGACCTGCCCGTGAAGGGCAAGCGGGCGAGGGACCTGAAGGGCGGACTCTCGACGGACGTCACGAGAACCCCGAGCCCCGGGGGGCCCGTCGCGATCCCCTACCCCAACACGGGGTAGTGGCCTGGATGGCCCGACGGTGAGGAAGCGCAAGCCCGGCAAGCCTGAGGGCGACAAGCGCCGCGTCGTCCGCCTGGAGGACCTCGCGCCGCGGATCGACGTCAAGGGCGGCGCCGGGAAGCTCCTCTTCGGCGAGCGGCTCGAGCTACCCGAGCGCGAGGCCGGCCCACCCGAGAAGGATCGGGGGAAGCCGGACAAGTAGCTCACCAGCTCGGATACCCTGACCGGGGGCCAGTTCACCTGCATTCCGATCTGACGCGGTCGGGGCGTCCGGCTCGCGGTTGGAGGGGAGCGCGCCGAGCAACCCTTCGACCGCCGACTGCGAGTAGCGCGCCGCGGCCAGCCGCCGCCGGAGGGCCGCGATGGTCTCCGCGTCGCCGAGCCCGAGCATCGCCGCGATCTTCTCCCACGGGCGCCTGGCGCTGTCAACCCTTGACACCCGTTGCGCCGGCTGCCAGAGGACGCCACGCCATCGCGGCGATCCGGCGGCGCGGGTGCTGCCGCACATGCGGCGGCAGCGCCGCGGCCACATCGTCAACGTCGCCTCGATCGCCGGCCGCCATGTGAGCAAGTCTTCTCGGCGGCGAAATCAACCGAAAAAACAGCCAGTTAGCTCCCACCCACTCCGATCGGGCCTCCGGTCGGGGTAGAATGACGGCTACCCGCTGCGGACACGAGGCCGGCAGGAGGAGAGTGCCATGGTCGAACTCAGGGTCGGGCCGCTCCGCGAAGTCGTCGACGTGGTCCGGCAGATCGTCACGGACTGGGACGCCTTCGTGCGGTCCGTGGAGCAGCTCGCCCGCGAGCACGAGCAGCTCCGCTCGCGCACCGAGTGGCTCGAGCGCCAGCTCAAGGAGCTCCAGGAGACCCACGAGCGCCTGCGCCGGGAGCACGACGAGAGTGCTCAGGCCCTGACCGAGCTGCGGAACGCCCACCAGGGCCTCCTCCGCGAGCACGAGGAGTCCAGCCGCGCCCTGCACGAGCTCAGGGAGAAGCACGAGCAGCTCCAGCAGGACCGCCTCTACGCCGCTGACGAGCTGGAGGCTCTCCTCCGCCGCCTGAAGCCCTGACCCGCGGCCCGCGCGCCGCGTGCCGCACCCGCCGGCCGCCCTTCCAACGCCGCGGGTCCGCCCACCTCCGGCCCGTTGACATGTCCCATCCCGCCGTGCGATGGTGCCCGGCGTCGGAGCCTCAGTCCGTGGACCCCTGCCAGATGGAGGAGAGCCATGATCCCAATGCATCGGCGTGACGTGCTCAAGGCCGGGCTCGGCGCGGCGGCCGCCGCGGGGGCGCTCGGCTTCCCGGCGGTCCTGCGCGCCCAGGACGCGATCAAGGTCGGGCACCTCACCCCGCGGACGGGCTTCCTCGGCCCCCTCGGGGATTACGCCTACCGGGCGGCGCAGATGGCCGTGGACGAGGCGAACGCGGCGGGCGGCGTCCTCGGGCGGAAGGTCGAGCTGGTGAGCGAGGACACGCCGAACCCAGGCGTGGCCGTGACGAAGGCCCAGAAGCTGATCGAGCGCGACCGGGCGACGTTCCTCATCGGCGAGATCTCGAGCGCCTCGGGGCTTGCGATCAGTGAGGTCGCCCAGCGGGCGAAGCTCCTCTACCTCAACACCGGCTGGAACTCCGACGAGGGGCGGGGCGCGCGCTGCCAGCGCTATCTCTTCCACGTCGAGGGCTGCAACACGATGTACACGAAGACGATCGGCCTCTGGCAGGCGCGGGAGGGGAAGATCAGGGGCGCGAAGTGGTACTTCCTCACCGCCGACTACGCCTTCGGGCACGACCTCTACCGCGTCTCCTCGAAGTTCCTCGGCGAGCAGGGCGGCGTGAACCTCGGGAACGACATGATCGCGACGGGGACCCTCGACTACTCCTCGTACATCCTGAAGCTTCGCCAGATCAAGCCGGACTTCGTGTACCTGAACCTCGCGGGGACCGACCAGACCACGTTCCTCAAGCAGTACAAGGAGTTCGGCGCGCCGTTCCCGCTGGCCGGCGGCGTCATGGACACCATCCCCTTCTGGGCGGCCGGGATCGACGCGCTGTCCGGCTACTGGCAGAGCCTCTGGTACCACGACCTCAAGGAGAAGGGCTCGCCCGAGTTCACGCAGCGCTTCGTCAGGCGGAACGCCAAGCCGCCGGACAACCAGGCGTGGGGCGAGTACGTCGGGATCCGCATCGCGCTCCAGGCGATCGCCGAGAGCAAGAGCACGGCGAGCGCCGACCTCGTCCGCCACCTCGAGAAGGGCGCCAAGTTCGACGTCCTGAAGGGGCGCGAGGCCTGGTTCCGCGACTGGGACCACCAGCTCCTCCAGACCATGTACGTCGTCAGGGTCAAGGACAAGGCCAGATCGAAGGACCAGTGGGACATCTTCGAGATCGTCGAGCCCGTGCCGCAGCCGGGCCAGTCGCTCGAGCTGATCCAGCCGACGAAGGCCGAGAACCCCTGCAACCTGCCGGCGATCTGAGGGGGTGACGGCAGCCGCCCCACCCTCACCCTGTCCCTCTCCCTCCCCCGGGAGGGAGAGGGAGTAGCGCGTTGCCGCCGGTCTCGGTTCCGATCCTTCTCGAGCACCTGGCCAACGGCCTGGTCGTCGGCGCCTACTACACGACCCTCGCCCTCGGCCTCTCGCTCATCTTCGGGCTCGGCGGGGTAATCAACCTCGCCCACGGCGCCTTCTACGCGCTCGGGGCGTACCTCGCCCTCGAGACCCAGCGCCTGGCCGGCTTCGGCGGGGCGCTCGTGCTCTCGCCGCTGCTCGTCGCCCTCATCGGGATGGCGATCGAGACCGCCTTCCTCCGGCGGCTCTACCGGGGCGACCCCCTCCTCGGCCTCCTCTTCACGTTCGGCCTCGCCATGGTGGGCGAGCAGGCCGTGCGGATCATCTGGGGCGCCTCCGGGCACCCCTTCCAGATTCCGGAGGCGCTCCGCGGCTTCGTCACGTTCGGGGACTTCGTCTACTCCCGCTACCGACTCGTCGTGATCGCGGTCACCGCCCTGGCGATCGTGGGGCTCTGGGTCGCCCTCGAGAAGACGCCGTGGGGGATGGTGGTCCGCGCCGGGACCCGCGACGCCGAGATGGTCCGCGCGCTCGGGATCAGCCTCCGCCCGTTCATGACGGCCGTCTTCGGCGTCGGCGTCGCGCTCGCGGGGCTCGCGGGCGCGCTCTCCGCGCCGCTCGCCGGCATCTATCCCGCGATGGGAAACGAGATCGGGATCGCGGCATTCGTCGTCGTCGTGATCGGCGGGCTCGGGAGCTTCTGGGGTCCCGTCATCGCGGGGCTCCTGGTCGGGCTGATCCGCGCGGTCACGGTCCTCTTCTGGCCGCCGGCCGCCGAGGCCTCGATGTACGCCCTCATGGCCTTCGTGCTCCTCGTCCGCCCGCGCGGGCTCATGGGTGAGCGGTGGGTGGAGTTCGGAGCGCAGTGATGGCAGGCGAGACCCCCTCACCCCTACCCTCTCCCCCGGATCGGGGGAGAGAGAGCGACGCCTCCCCGCTCCTCCTCTGGCGGCACCCGCTCACGCTCCTCGCCGCGGGGCTCCTCGTCCTCCCGCACGCGGTGGGCTGGTTCGGGACGACGGTCTCCGTCGCCTCCGAGATCGCCCTCTTCGCGCTGGTCGGCTTCGGTTACAACCTCCTCCTGGGTTACACGGGCCTCACCTCGTTCGGCCACGGTGCCTACTTCGGCCTCGCCGCGTATGCGATGGCGCTGACCCAGATCCACCTGGTCAAGGGACTGTGGACGCCCATCGCCGCCGGCGTCGCGACCGCGGCCCTCCTCGGCGCCGTCCTCGGCTTCCTCGTCCTCCGCCGCCGGGGCGTGTACTTCTCGCTCCTCACGCTCGCCTTCACCCAGATGTTCTTCTACATCGTCTACCGGTGGACCGCGGTGACCGGCGGCGAGAGCGGGCTCGGGGGTGTGATCCGGCCGCCGCTCCTCGGCCTCGATCTCGGCAACCAGCGGACCTTCTACTGGCTCACCGCCGCGGTCGCCTTGGCCGGCGCCCTCCTCGCCTGGCGGATCGTCCACGCGCCGTTCGGCACGGTGCTCCAGGCGATTCGCGAGAACGAGCGGCGCGCGACGTTCGTCGGCTACGACGTCCAGCGCTACACCTGGGTGGCGTTCCTCCTCTCGACGACCATCGCCGGGCTCGCGGGGGCGCTCCACGCGCTGCTCAAGCAGTTCGTCTACGCGGACCTCGTCCACGTGACGATGTCCGGTGAGATCCTGGCGATGACGCTCGTCGGCGGGATGCGGCACTTCCTCGGCCCCGCGGTCGGCGCCGCGTTCTTCGTCCTCTTCCGGGAAGTCCTCACCTCCTACACCGAGAACTGGCTGCTCTACTTCGGCCTCCTGTTCATGGCCTTCATCCTGTTCTCCCCCGACGGGATCCTGGGGGGCCTCGGGCGGCTCGCCGCGCCCTTCCGGCGAGAGGCGGAGGCCCTGGCCGCGATGGCGGCGCGCGCCGCGCCGCGGCCCCAGCCCGACGGGCTCGCGGGCCCGGCCATGGCGAGCCGCGGCGAGGTGCTGGTCGAGGCCCACGGCGTGACGAAGCGCTTCGGGGGCCTCGCGGCCGTGGATTGCGTGGACCTCGAGATCCGCGCCGGCGAGCTCCGCGCCTTGATCGGCCCGAACGGCGCCGGCAAGACGACGCTCTTCAACCTCCTGTCGGGCCTCTTCCCCCCCGACGCCGGCGTGGTGCGCTTCCGCGGGGAAACGATCACCGGATTCCCGCCCCACCGCGTGGTGGCGCGGGGCATCTCGCGCTCGTTCCAGATCCTGACGATCTTCCGCGAGCGTACGGTCTTCGAGAACGTCCGGCTCGCCGTCCAGGCGCGGCACCCGGCGCGCCGGGCGCTCTGGCGCGCGGCGGCCGCGTTCGGCGCGATCCAGGCCGAGACACGGGAGCTGGTCCGCCAGATCGGCCTCGAGGGTCTGGAGGGGGCGACCGCGTCGAGCCTCTCGTACGGCGGCCAGCGCCTGCTCGAGATCGGGATCGCGCTGGCGACGCGCCCGGTGGTGCTGCTGCTGGACGAGCCGCTGGCCGGGCTCTCCCCGGCCGAGCGCGAGCGCGTCGCCGGGTTCATCAAGGCCCTCGCCCGGTCGGTCACCATCGTCCTGATCGAACACGACATCGACCGGGTCCTCGCGCTCTCGGACCGGATCACCGTGCTCCACTCGGGTCGCGTCATCGCCGACGGGCCGCCCGCCGCGATCCAGGCCGACCCCGAGGTGCGCGCAGCCTACCTCGGCCGGCGCGAGGGCCGGCCGCCCCGCATCGAGGCTCGGGCCGCGCCGGCGCGCACGGAGGCCGGCGCCGCGGCGCCCGAGCCGCTCCTGGCCCTGGAGCGGGTGGACACCTACTACGGCCAGAGCCACATCCTCCACGAGGTCTCGCTCGAGGTCCGGCCGGGCGAGGTCGTCGCCCTCCTCGGCCGGAACGGCGCGGGGAAGACGGCGACGCTCAACACGATCATGGGGCTCCGGCCGCCGCGCCGCGGCCGCATCCGCTTCCACGGCCACGAGATCGCGGGCGAGCCGCCGGAGCGGATCGGGCGGCTCGGGATCGGGCTCGCGCCCCAGGGGCGGCGGATCTTCCCCAACCTGACGGTCGCCGACAACCTGCGCCTGGCGCGTCTGGCGCGCCGGGACGGGGCGGGTGTCGACGACGTCGAGCGGATCGTCGAGCGCTTCCCGAAGCTCCACGCCCGCTGGCGCGCCCGCGCCGAGACGCTCTCGGGCGGGGAGCTCCAGATGCTGGCCATCGCGCGCGCGCTCGTCGGCGACGTCCGGCTCCTGATCCTGGACGAGCCGTTCGAGGGCCTGGCGCCGGCGATCGTCGAGGACGTCTACGCGACGGTCGCCGGGCTGCGCGGGACGACGGCGATCCTGCTGGTCGAGCACAACCTGGACCTCGCCCTCGCGCTCGCCGACCGCGTCTACGTGCTCGACCGCGGCGCCGTAACCCACACGGGGCCAGCGCGCGAGCTGCTCGGGGACCTCGAGCTCCGCGCCCGCGTCCTCTGGTTCTGAGCCGGGCGCGGAAATCCCCCGAGATCGTCACACGGACCCGCCGATGGGCTGACGAGGCTCCGGCTCAGCTCCGGACGCGCTCCCCTTTCGGGTCCCAGAGAGGCTCGGCCGAGACCCGGCCCGCGATCCAGTCGCCGAAGACCTCGACGGCGATCGCCGTCCCCGGCGCCGCCAGCTCCACCGGCAGGTACGCGTAGGCGATGCTGAGGCCGACCGAGTAGCCGAAGCCGCCGCTCGTCACGCGGCCGACGATCCGGTCGTCCGCGCGGACGGGCTCGCCGCCCAGCGCGATCGCGAGCGGGTCGGCGAGCGTGAGACAGCAGAGCCTCCGCCGGAGCCCCTCGGCTTTCTGTCGAGCCAGCGCCTCCCGTCCGATGAACTCGCCCTTGCCGAGCTTGACGGCGAATCCCAGCCCGGCCTCGTAGGGCGTGTCGTCGGGCGTGATGTCGGCGCTCCAGTAGCGGTAGCCCTTCTCGAGGCGGAGGGAGTCGATCGAGCGGTAGCCGGCTGCCACGATCCCGTGGGCCTGGCCCGCCGCCCAGAGCGTGTCCCAGAGCTCCAGCCCGTACTCCATCGGCGTGTAGATCTCCCAGCCGAGCTCACCCACGTACGTCACACGGACCGCGAGGACGGGCGCCCGGCCGATGGCAATCTCCTGCGCCGTCATGTACGGGAACGCGGCGTTCGAGAGGTCGGCGTCGGTCGCGTCCTGGAGGATGTCGCGCGCCCGAGGGCCGAAGAGGCCGACGCAGGCATAGGCGCCGGTCAGGTCGGCGAGGTGGACGGAGCCGTCGCGCGGGAGGTGCTTCGCGACCCAGCCGCGGTCGTGGGTGCCGAACGCGGAGCCCGTGACGATCCGGAAGCAGTCGGGCCCGAGGCGGGTCACCGTGAAGTCGCACTCGATCCCACCCCGGGAGTTCAGCATCGAGGTGTAGGTCACGGAGCCCACGGGCTTGTCCACGTCGTTGTCGGTCAGCCGCTGGAGGAGCGCGAGAGCGCCGGGGCCCGTCACCTCGAACTTGGCGAACGAGGTCTCGTCGAAGAGACCGGCCCGCTCCCGCGCCCCCAGGTGCTCGGCCTCGATGGCGGGGGACCAGAAGCGGCCGGCGAAGCCGCGCGGCCGCCGCGCCTCGTCGCCGGCGCGCGCGTTCGCCTCGAACCAGTTCGGGCGCTCCCAGCTCGCCTTCTCGCCGAAGACCGCCTCCAGCTCGCGGAGGCGCGGGTAGATCGGGGAGAGCCGGAGGCCGCGGCCCGCCTCCCGCTCCTGGTTCGGGTAGCGGATGTCGTAGTAGGTCCCGTAGATCTCGCGGGCGCGTTCGGCCGTGAGCCGCCGCGACCGGTACTGCGCGCCGAAGCGGCGGAGGTCCATGTGCCAGAGGTCCAGGCCCGGGTCGCCGTCCACGATCCAGTTGGCCAGGATCCGGCCGGCCCCGCCCGCCCCGGCGATCCCGTGGGCACAGAACCCCGCGGCGACGAAAAAACCCCGGACCTCCGGCGCCTCGCCGAGGATGAACTCGCCGTCGGGCGTGAACGCCTCGGGGCCGTGGACGAGCCGGACGACCTCCGCGTGGGCCAGCGCCGGGATGCGCCGGACCGCGTTCTCCATGAGCGGCGCGAACTGCTCCCAGTCGGGCGGCAGCAGCCGGTTGTTGAAGTCCGACGGGATCCCGTCGAGCCCCCAGACGACCGGGTTCCGCTCCCACCCGCCGACGACCAGGCCGCCGACCTCCTCGCGGAAGTAGTCGAGGAGGTCCGGGTCGCGCGTGACCGGCATGCGCGGGTGGACACCCTCGATCGGCTTGGTCGTGAGGTACTGGTGGCGGACCGGCACGACCGGGATCGTCACGCCGACCATGCGCCCGACCTCGTGGGCCCAGATCCCCGCCGCGTTGACGACGGTCTCGGTCCGGATCGGACCCGCCGTCGTCTGGACCTCGTGGACGCGGCCGTCCTCGACGGTGATCCCGGTCACGCAAACGCCCGTCCGGATCGAGGCGCCGCGCCGCCGGGCCCCCTCGGCAAGCGCGGCCGCGAGGCCGCCCGGATCGAGGTGGCCGTCGGTCGGGAGGTACGCCGCGCCGTGGAGCCCCTCGGCCGTGAGGACCGGGAAGAGCTTCTGCGCCTCCTCGGCGCTCACGATCTCGAGCGGGAGCGCGAACGTCTTCGCCCAGCCGGCCTGGCGGCGGAGCTCGGCCAGCCGCTCGGCGGACGAGGCGAGGCGCAGGCTCCCCACCTCGTGCCAGCCGGGATCGCGCCCGGTCTCCGCGCGGAGCTGCCGGTACAGCTCCACGCTCATCATCATCAGGCGCGTCAGCGCCACCGACCCGCGGAGCTGGCCGACGAGGCCGGCCGCGTGGAAGGTCGAGCCGCTGGTGAGCTCCGCCCGCTCGAGGAGGACGACGTCGCGCCAGCCGCGCGCCGCGAGGTGGTAGGCGACGCTGCACCCGGCGACCCCGCCCCCGATGACGACCGCCCGCGCGTGCTCCGTCACGGCGCCCTATCCTACTCCCGGGCGCGCCGGGGATCACGCGCGTTCGTCAGCGTGGCGTGCTGGCTCGAGTATCCGATCGACGTAGTTCCCGCCAGACCGCCCGCCGCATATAATCCGGGCGGCACGAGCCGCTGCAGACGATGATGGCGAGCGGGGACCCTGATCGGCGATACGACGTCGTGGTCGTGGGCGCAGGCATCGCCGGCCTCGCGGCGGCCTGGGCGCTTCGTGACAGGGACGTCCTCGTGCTCGAGGCGGACGACCGGGTCGGTGGGCGCATCCGTTCGGAGCCGCGCGGCCCGGTGTGGCTCAACTTCGGCGCCCATGTCTTCGCCGGTCCGGACTCGTCGGCCGGTCGACTGATGGCCGCCGCGGGCGTCGAGGCGGTCGCCGTCCCGGGGCGACTCGCGGCGATCGCGCTGAACGGGCGGATCGTCGCGCGCGGGCCGGTCGAGACGTTCCCGTTCCGTCTGCCGATGTCCCTGGATGCCCGCCTCGCGCTGATCCGCGCGGGCGTGAAGCTGCGGCTCGCGGTCCGGAAGTATGCGGCCATCGCCGCCCCGCGCACGGGCGAGGACCCGGCGGCGCGCCAGGCGCGGATGTTGGCGTTCCTCGACGACCGTCCCTTCACCGAGTTCGCCGGTCGGCTGCCCGAGGACGTCGACGCCATCTTCCGCGCGACGCTGACACGCTCGTCCGGGGATCCCGAGGAGCTCGCGGCCGGCTATGGCGTCGGTTACTTCCATCTCGTCTGGAACCGCGACGCGGGGCTCTCGCGGAACGTCCTCGGCGGCTCGAGCGCGCTGACTCACGCGCTCGCGGCGTCCCTCCACGGTCGGCTCCTCACGCGCGCGCGCGTCACCTCCGTCGCCCACGTGGGAAACGGCGTGCGCCTCCGGTACCTGTCCGACGGACGGGAGCATCAGGCCCTCGCCCGAGCCGCCGTCGTCGCCACGCCGGCGTACGTGACGCGCGCCATCGTCGACGACCTACCGGCCGACACCGCCGAGGCGCTGACGGCGATCCCCTACGGCCCCTACGTCGTGGCCGGCATCCTGACCGGCGAGCGCGCGCCGATGCCCTGGGACGGGCTCTACGCGCTCGCGACGCCCAAGCGCTCCTTCAACATGCTCTTCAACATGGCGAACGTCCTGCGAGCCCCGGATCGCCCGCGACAGCCGGGCGGCAGCCTCATGGTGTACGCGGGGGCCGGGTTCGCGCGGCGGCTGCTCGACCTCGACGACGGCGCCATCACCGCACGCTACCTCGCCGACCTCCACGATCTCTACCCGGAGGCGCGTGGCATCGTCGAGGAGGTGGTGATCCAGCGCTGGGAGCGCGGCCTGCCCTACCCCCGCCCCGGGCGGAGCCGGCTGCAGCCGGCCCTGACCCGGCCGCTCGACCCCATCTACCTGGCCGGCGACTATCTCGGCACGTGGTACACCGAGACGGCCGTCCAGACCGCGTTCGCCGCGGCCGGGAAAATCCGCGCGCTGCTCGACTCGCCTCCCACGCGTGCCACCGGCGCGGCTGGCGGGTGAGGACGCGCTCGGCCAGGCAGCGCCGCTCCGTCAGCCGAGGGCCGGGATCACCTCGCGGGCGATCAGCTCGAGGGCGCCGAGGTCGTCCATGTCGAGGAGCTGGAGCATGACGCGCTGGACGCCGAGCGCTGCCCAGTGCCGCAGGTCGCGCAGCACCTCCTCCGGGGAGCCGTAGAGGAAGCTCTGGGCACGCCACCCGGTCTCGTCCTCGGGGACCCGCGGGAACACCGCGCGCCCGCGGGCGAGGCGCGCGGCCACCTCCGCCCGGCTCCGCCCGACGATCACCGGGACCATGAGCGAGCGCCGGATCGACGTCGGGTCGCGGCCCACCGTCCTGCAGTGCTCCGCCAGCACGGCGAGCTTCCGGGGGTAGTCCTCGAAGGTCACCCGCGTCACGTTCCACTCGTCGGCGGACTCGGCGGCGACGCGCATGGTGCGCCGCTCCCCGCGGCCTCCCACGATCAGCCGGGCGCCCGCCGGCAGCGGGACGCTCTGCGCCGCGACCAGCGGGTAGTAGGCCTGGTCGAGCGTCACGGGCCCGCCGCGCCAGAGCGCGCGGATCACGCGCGCCCCGCACTCGAGGCGGGCCATGCGCTCCCGGAGCGGCGGGAAGGGCACGCCGAACATCCGGTGCTCCATGTCGTTCCAGCCGGCGCCAATGCCGAGGTCGAGGCGCCCGCCGGCGAGCTGGTCCATCGCGGCCGCGCGCTTGGCGAGGAGCGCGGGCTGGTAGAAGGTCATCGGGCACACGATCGGCCCGAAGCGGATCCGGCGCGTCGCCGTCGCCAGCCAGGCGAGGGACGCCCAGGTCTCGAGGGAGGGGCGGGTCGCGTCGCCGAAGAGCCCCGTCAGGTGGTCGGAGCGGTAGAGCCCGCCGTACCCGCCCTCCTCTGCCGCGCGCGCGAGCCGCTGCCACCGGTCCCAGGTGAGGCCCTCCTGGCCCTCGATCATCACGTTCAGCTCGAGCCGCTCGTGCGTCATCACGCCCCCCGGTGCCCGAACGCCTCGGGGTTGACGACGTGGAGACGCTCGCCCTCGAGGTGCGCCTCCACGGTCGCGATGGCGATGTTCAGCATGTTCAGGCTCGCCTCGCCGGTGTTGTAGCCGATGTGCGGGGTGAGCAGGACGTTCGGCAGGTCGCGGAAGACGTAGCCCGGGGGCACCGGCTCGTCGTCGTGCACGTCGAGCGCCGCCCCCGCGATCCGCCCGGCGCGGAGGAGCTCCGCCAGGGCCGCCGTGTCCACGACCTTCGCCCGCGCGGTGTTGACGAAGCAGGCCTCCGGCTTCATCCGGGAGAGGAGGGCGCGCGAGATCAGGCGCTCGGTCTCGGGCCGGAGCGAGAGGTGGACCGAGACGACGTCCGCCCGGCTGAAGACTTCCTCGAGCGGGACGAGCACGAGCCCGTGGCGCGCGCGGTCCGGCGTCGCGCGGCGCGTCCAGCCGACGAGCGCCATACCGACGCCGGCTCCGAGGCGCGCCATCTCCTGGCCGATCGGGCCGAGGCCCACGACCCCGAGGGTCTTCCCCCGGAGCTCCGCGCCCTGGAAGCGGCCCGGCTCCCAGCGCCCCTCGCGGAGCGAAAGGTACGCGGCCGCGATGTGGCGCGCGAGCGCCAGGATCAGGCCGAGCGCGTGCTCGGCCACCGACGTCGCGCCGTAGTCGGGCGTGTTGCTGACGACGATCCCGCGGCGGGTCGCCGCCTCGATGTCGATGCAGCTCGCGTAGCCGATCCCGAGGAACGCGACGAACCGGAGCCGCGGGCAGCGGGCGAGGACCTCCGCGTCCATCAGGGAGTAGTCGAGGATCACGACGTCGGCGTCCCGCACGCGCTCGATCAGGTCCGCCTTGTCCCGCGGCGCACCGGGGCAGATGACCAACTCCCCGAGCCGGCGGAGCGGCTCGAGGTGCTCGGGCTTCTGGACGAACTCGGCCCCTTCGGGGATGACGATGCGCACGGTCGGGCTCCTCCGGTCAGGCCCGGGGCCGGAGAACCGCCGGGCTGGGCCTCACGCATCCCGGCATTCTCCCCCACCGGGGGGAGAGGGCCGGGGTGAGGGGATCGTCAGACTTCGAGCTTCGGTCTCCGTGTGTGCCAGTCCGTCGCCTGCTGGAAGGCGTGCGCGACGGCGAGCACCGTCCCCTCGTCCCAGTGTCGCCCCGCCAACTGGAGCCCGATCGGGAGGCCCCCGCCGCCGAACCCGCAGGGGACCGTGAGAGCCGGCACGCCCGCCGAGTTGAACGGCGACGTGTACCCGCGCTCGGAGAGCGGGTCGAGGAGCTTCCCGCCCGCGTCCATCCGCGGCGCCGTCTGGTCCCGGCCTGGCAACGCCAGCAGGTCGAACTCGCGAAAGAGCCGGCGCAGCCGGAACCGGAAGCGCCCCGCCGCGCGGAGCGCTTCGACATACTCCGGCGCCGGCGTCGCCGCGCCCTTCTCGAGCCGCTCCCGCACCTCGGGGAGGAGGTCGGTCGCACGGTCGGCGAGGATCGTCCGGTACTCCGCCGCCGCCTCGCTGCGGATCAGGACGTGGCCCGCTTCGACCGCCGCCTCCCACTCCGGGATCTCGACGTCCTCGACGCTGATCGAGAGCCGCTCGAGCTCCCCGAGCGCCGTCTCGACGGCCCGCGCGATGTCATCCGGCAGCTCCTCCCAGAGATAGCCCCGCGGGGCACCCACGCGAAGGCCGCGGACCGATCGCTCCAGCTCTGCGACGTAATCCGACACAGGCTCGGCGACGGACGTCGGGTCAGCCGCATCGTGGCCCGCGATGACGCCGAGGAGGATCGCGCAGTCGCGGGCCGACCGCGTCATCGGCCCCACGTGATCGAGCGACGTCGCGAGCGGCACCACACCCCGCAGCGGCACGCGACCGTACGTCGGCTTGAGGCCGCAGACCCCCGACCAGTGCGCCGGCCCGCGGATCGAGCCGCCCGTGTCCGAGCCAATGGCGCCGGGGACGATCCCCGCGGCGAGCACCGCCGCCGCCCCCATGCTCGAGCCGCCCGTGAAGCGCTCGAGGTCCCAGGGGTTCCGCGTCGGGCCGTACTGGTACTGGTTGAGCGGGCCGTAGGCGAACTCCGGCGTGTTCGTCTTTCCGAAGACGATCGCGCCCGCCGCGCGCAGGCGCTGGACGACGCTCGCGTCCTCGTCCGGCACGAAGTCGGCCAACACCTTCGAGCCCGCCGTGGTGCGCTCGCCCTTCGTCCAGCAGAGGTCCTTCACCGCGATTGGGACGCCGTGGAGCGGTCTCCGGACCTGCCCGCGCGCCAGCTCGTCTTCAGCCGCCCGCGCGGCGGCGATGATCCGATCCGGGTCCAGCGTGATGAACGCGTTGAGCCGGGGCTCGAGCCGCTCACACCGCTGGAGGAGCGCCCGGCACAGCTCCACCGGCCCCAGTTCCCGCCTTGCCAGCCTTGCCCCCAGCTCCTCGATCCCCAGGTACGCCAGCTCGTCCATCCTCGCCGTCCTCACTTCTCCCGGGTCAGCCCCCGCGGACGTCAGCCATCCGGCGCCTCATTCTAGCGGGATTTTCGCACGCCGTCATGCCCGCGCGCACCTCAACCCGGGGCGACGGCCCTGGCATCGGATGCCGCACCCGACGGTGTGGTAGGCTTGGAGCGTGGGCGAGGTTCGTGTCGGGGTCGTCGTGGTGAATCCCCGGACCGGCGCGCGGTCCGAGGTGATCACGGCCCTGGCGGACACGGGTGCCACGCTCACGGTGATCCCCGGAGAAATCCTCGAGGGGCTCGGGATCGAGAAGCTCCGGGGCGTGTCGCTCGTCCTCGCCGACGGGCGGAGGGCTCAGCGGAGCATCGGCGAAGCTTCCGTGGCCGTGAACGGGGAATCCGTCCCCTGTCGGGTGGTCTTCGGCGAGTCGGGGGATGCCGTGCTGCTGGGCCTCACCGTGCTCGAACAGCTCGGCCTGGCCGTGGACCCCGTCCAGCGTCGGCTCGTTCGAACCGACTTCCTCCTGTACTGACGACCTGCCCCGCTGCCTGCTTCTGCCGGTCAGATCGCGGTCTTGCGATCGGCGGCGGTCAGGGCCAACTGGCCCTGGGTGGGCTCCGCTCAGCAGAACCAGGGCTCGGTGAGGCGCGGCGGGCGCGGGCGGTCGGGAGCGAGGCGGGCAGCCACTGACGCGCGCGGCGCCGCGCCGGCAGCGGCATTGGCCAGCGCACGGACGCGGTCGAGCGTGACAGCGGCGTCCTCGCCGGCCTCCGCGGCCTGCTCCACGAGCGCGGCGACCGCCTCCTGGAGCCGATCCATCCGCGGATCGGGGTGGGTCCACCGGTAGCAAAACGCACCGGGCACCAGTTCGCCGAGGTACGGGCGCATGGCGGCCGACGCCACGAGCAGCGAGCCCGGCGGCACCAGGAGGCGGAGCGAGTACTGCACCGGATCCACGTGGTCCACGAGCCCCTCGCCCTCCACGAAGTCGAGCATCTCGCCGTAGTCGTCGAGCGTGGTCCACGGCGTGAAGGGGACCCAGGTGGGCCTCAGCGCGATCCCGGCCTCGCGCACCGCGCGCGTCACCTCGACCACGTCGGCTCGCGTGTGGCCCTTGTCGAGATTCGCCAGGACCGTCTCGCTGAGTGACTCGACGGCGGTGACGATGAAGAGGCAACCGAGCCCTCGGAGCTCGGGCAACCGCTTGCGGTGCTTGAGCAAGTGCTCGACCTTCGCCGTGAAGTCGAACGTGACACCGGGAAACTCGGCGTGGAGCGCCCGGGTGACGGCAAGCGCGTGGCCGGGGCCGTTCAAGAAGTCCGGGTCGCCGAACGTGACGTGGGTCGCGCCGGCCTGGACGCACTGGCGGATGTCGGCGAGGACGACGTCCTGTGGGACGACGAAGAAGCGGCCGCCGTAGATCGGCGGGATCGGGCAGTGGCGGCAGCGATGCTTGCAGCCGCGGCTCGCCTCCACGTACCCGGCGAGCCCCCGCCGGCCGTCCCGGTCGAGATGGGCGTACTTCTTCAGCGAGGGCAGCCCGGCCCGACTCGGCGCCGGGAACGCGAGCTTGCCGAGGTGTGATCGGGGCGGCCTCGCGCGCTCACCCCTCTCCAGCACCTGCGCCAGCTCGACGAGCGGCTCCTCGACCTCGCCGGCGAGCACCGAGTCGGCGCCGTGGGCCAGCAGGTACTCGGCATTCAACGCGGCGTAGAGCCCGTAGAAGGCGATGTGGCAGGCCGGGTTGACGGCCCGCACGCGCTCGGCGACCGCGACGCCGAGGCGGAGCGCCGTGTGCATCGGGACCGAGATCGCGAGGAGGCGCGCCCCCCGGGCTTTGTCCGCGTCGAAGGGCTCGACCGACACGTCCAGGACGGCCGGCCGGTAGCCCTCCCGCTCGAGGAACGCGGCGGGCCAAGCCACGGCGAGCGGCTGGTGGCCGAGCTCGTAGCAGGCGACCAGAAGGATGTCCCCGGGCGCTCTCATCCCGTTCCTACTCTACCGCAGCGCCGTCACCGTCGCACGAGCGCCAGGGGGACGCAGGCGAGCCCGATCCCGGCCAGCAGCGTGTAGAGCACGACGGGCGACCACCACGCGAGGACCGACGTCGCGACCACGGGGCCGACGAACGCGGCGCCGATCCGGGCCGAGTTGATGATGCCGATGGCGCCCCCGCCCGCGTGCTGGGCGATTCGGGCGACGACGAGCGGGAAGACCGGGGCGATGCAGAGCATCTGGAGGAAGCGCACGGCCGCATATGTCCAGACGCCGCCGGCGAGCGTCAAGCCCGCGACGAGCGCCGACGACGCGGCCAGGAGCGCCGGGATCAGCCGCCGTTCGGGCACCCACAGGGCCAGGCGCGGGGTTGCGAACGCCCCGAGCGCCACGCCCGCGCCGGAAACGAAGACGAGGAAGCCGCCGGTCACGACCGTGTCTCGGGGAGCCACGCCGAGGCCCGGGACGATGTTCGGCAGGATCGCCGTCAGGAAGAACATCTGGATCGAGCCCGCGAGGACGATCAGCGCGACGAATACCAGCTCCCGGAAGCGCGCGCGCCGCTCCGGCCGGCGCGCCTCGACCGCCTCGACCGGCACCGTGATGCCCCAGCGGACGATGGCGGCGCAGCCGATGAGCATCAGCCCGCCGACGACGAAGGACGGACGAAACCCGACGCGGGCCGCGACGATGGCGCCCGCCAGCGGCCCAATGACCTGGCCCACGGTCATCGCCGACTGGATCGCCGCGACCTGGCGCCGCACGTCGCTGATGTCCGCCCCACGGCCAGACAGCATGAAGGCGAAGGTCGAGGAGGCGCCCATGAACCCGAGCGCCAGGCGCGCGACGAAGAGCTCGACGAGCGTCCGCGCCGCGAACATGCCGAAGAAGCCCAGGGCCTGCCCGACCTCGACGAGGATGTAGTAGGTCTTCGGGTCGCCGCGCTCGGCGAGCCGGCCCCAGAGCGGCGCCGTGACGACGGTGACGAGGGACGTGATCCCGAGGATCCACCCGGTCCAGCGGAGCGTCGCCGCGGGGTCCAGGCGGCTGATCTCCTGGATGTGGAAGGGCAGGCTCACGAAGACGAAGGACCAGGCGAAGGCCGAGAAGAACATCACGACGGGCAGCACGCGGCGCGCGGAGTCCATGGCGGGGCCGGCGGGTCAGCGAGACGGCCCGCCGGATCCGGCCGGGCGCGAGCGCCCTGGCCGGGGGAGCGGCGCCCGGCTCACCCGAGCGGCGGGCGGCGGCCGGCCCAGGGCTGGAGCGCCTCGAAGCAGGCCGCGGCACGGAGGACCGTCGTCTCGGCGTGCCAGCGGCCGACGATCTGGAGCCCGACCGGCAGCCCCTCGGCCGTGAACCCGCAGGGGACCGTCGCCGCCGGCTGGCCGGTCAGGTTGAACGGGAACGTGAAGGCCAGCCGGTCGAACATGGTCGGCGTCGGGCGCCCGCCGATGGTCATCGGCCCCTGGACCGGGCCGGGCTCGGCGGACCAGGCGCCGACCGGCATCTGCGGCGTCAGCAGGAGGTCACAGGTCTCGAAGAACCCTCGCGCCTGGTCGTAGAAGACGCTCCGGGCGAGCAGCGCCTTGGCGTGCTCGACGGCGGTGACACGCCGCGCGTTCTCGATCATCTGCATGAGGCTCGGCTCGATCCACTCGGGGTGCTCGGCCGCGCGCTCCCACTGCCGCGCCGCGACGTTGACCTCGTAGATGACCTTGTGGAAGGCCCCGGGGTCCGGCCAGCCGGGGTCGCGCCCCTCGAGCGTCGCGCCGAGATCGACGAACCGTTTTGCGGCCGCCTCGCAGAGCCGGCGAACCTCGGGATCCACCGGGGCGTAGCCGAGGTCCGCGCTCCAGACGACGCGGAGGCCCTTGAGGTCCCCGTCGCACGCCGCGAGGTAATCGGCCGGCGGCGCGTCGATCGAGAGGGGGTCGCGCGGGTCGGGGCCCGCCGTCGCCTGGAGGAGGAGCGCCGCGTCGCGCACCGTGCGGGTCATCGGGCCGGCGTGCGAGCGCGCGGCCCAGTAGTCGGCCGACGGGGAGATCGGCGCGCGCCCGTACGAGGGCTTCAGCCCGAAGATCCCGCAGAGGGACGACGGAATCCGGATCGAGCCCGCGCCGTCCGTCCCGTGGGCGACGGGGCCGAGCCCCGCGGCGACGGCGGAGCCCGCGCCGCCGGACGAGGCGCCCGAGGTCCGGTCGAGGCGCCACGGGTTGCGGCAGGGCGGGCCGAGGAGGTTGTCGCAGCTGTCCTTGTGGCCGAAGTTCGGCGTGTTGGTCTTGCCGAGGAGGACCGCGCCCGTCGCCTTGAGGCGCCCCGCGACGACGCCGTCTCCGGTCGGCACGTTCTGCTCGAACCACTTCGAGCCGAAGGTCGTGCGCACGCCGGCGGTGGGCTCGAGGTCCTTCACCGAGTACGGGAGACCGTCGAGCGGGCCGCGGAGCTCCCCGCGCATCATGCGCGCCTCGGCGGCCTTCGCCTGGTCGCGCGCGAGGTCCGCCGTGACGGTGAGGAAGGCCTGGAGCTTGGGGTTCAGCCGCTCGATCCGCGCCAGGACGGCATCGGTCAGCTCGACCGGCGAGAGCTGCCGCGCGCGGATCAGCCGGCCGAGCTCGAGGGCGGGCACAAAGCACAGATCGGTCGCGTCCACGGAGACCTCCTTTCGGGCTCCTTACCGTAGTGCGCGCGTCGAAGCTCTGTCAACCGCCGGTTGCGACCGGCACGACCGTCCGCTATAGTGTCGCTCGTGCCCGCTCCCCGTGTCTTCTACGGCTGGTGGGTCGCCGCCGCCTTCGCCGTCATGGTCTTCCTCTCCACCGGCGTCCGCTTCACCATCGGCCCGTTCCTGAAGCCCCTCGTCGCCGACCTCGGCCTCGACCGGGCGAGCTTCTCGCTCGTCGTGTCGCTATCGCTCTTCCTCTACGGCGCCTTCATGCCGTTCGTCGGGCGGCTCGTGGATCGCTGGGGGGCGCGCCCCGTGATGGTCGCGGGGACGCTCGTCCTCGCGGGCTCGGTGGCGGCGACCGGGCTCGCGACGCGCCTCTGGCACCTCCACCTCACCTACGGGATCCTGGTCGCCCTGGGCCTCGCGGCGACCGGCCACGTGGTCGCCTCGGCCATCCTCGCGCGCTGGTTCACCCGGCGGCGGGCGACGGCCTTGTCCGTGATCGGCGGGGCCTCGATGGCCGGGATGAGTCTCCTCGTCCCCGTCGCGATGTGGCTCATCCTGGCGATCGGCTGGCGGGCGACCTACGGGCTCTTCGGCCTCGCGCTGTTCCTCACGCTCATGCCGCTCGCGCTCTGGGTCGTCCGCGAGACCCCGGAATCCATGGGGCTCACGCCGGACGGGCTCCCGCCCGAGCCGGCGAGCGCCGGTCACGCGCCGGTCGAGCGCACGGAGATCGGGACGGCCGTGCAGACGCTCTCCTTCTGGCAGCTCTCGGGCGGGCTCTTCACGTGCGGCTTCTCGATGAGCCTGCTGTCGGCCCACGGCGTCCCGATGCTGACCGACCACGGCTACCCGGACATGGTCGCCTCGTGGGCGATCGGGGTGCTCGGCGCCTCCAGCGTCGCGGGCTCGGTGCTCCTGGGCGCGATCGCCGATCGCTTCGGCCGGCGGCCCGTGCTGGCCTGGCTCTACGGGACGCGGGCGCTTCTCTTCGCCGGCCTGTTCCTGGTCCACGACAGCCCGCCCGGGCTCCTCGCCCTCGCCGTCCTCGGGGGCTCGAGCATGTCGGGGACGCTCGCGATGACCTCGGCGCTCTCCGCCGACATCTTCGGCCGCTTCTCCGTCGGCGCGGTCTTCGGGACGATCTTCGTCGTCCACCAGGCCGGGGCGGCGATCGGATCGTGGCTGGGCGGGTTCTTCTTCGAGGTGACCGGGGGCTACGGCGCGGCGTTCACGATCGCGTGCGTCCAGCTCGGCGCCGCGGCGATCGTGAGCCTCGCCGTGGACGAGCGCCCCTGCGCCGCGGCGCGCCTGAGCCCCGTCGCCGGCGGCCGGTAGTCCTCCCTCACCCCAGCCCTCTCCCTCTCGAGGAGGGAGAGGGGCCTCGAAGGGTGGGCTTCAGCGCACCTTCAGGAGATCCCGCAAGCCGTCCCCGACCATGTTGATCGCGAGGACCGTCGCGGCGAGGAACAGGCCGGGGAAGAGGATGATCCAGAAGGCGAGCTGCACGTACGCGCGCCCCTCGGCCATGATGTTCCCCCACGACGGGATGTGGGGCGGCGTGCCCGCACCGAGGAACGAGAGGTAGGCCTCGACCAGCATCGCCGAGGCGCAAATGTAGGTGCCCTGGACGATCAGCGGGGCGACCAGCGCCGGCAGCACGTAGCGGACCAGGATCCGCGGGGTGCCGACTCCGAGGGCGCGAGCGCCTTCGACCATGAGGTGCTCCCGGAGGGAGAGGACCGAGGCGCGCACGAGGCGCACCACCCGGGGGATCTCGGGGATCACCAGCGCGATGATGACGTTCCGGACGCTCCCGCGCAGCAGCGCCATGAGCGCCAGCGCCAGCAGGATGGCCGGGATCGCCATCAGGCCGTCCATCACCCGCATCATCACGGCGTCCAGGCGCCGGTAGAAGCCGATGACGAGGCCGAGGGCCGTGCCGAACAGGAGGCTCGTCACCGCCACCGACGCGCCGACGACCAGCGAGACGCGCGTGCCGTAGATGGTCCGCGTGTAGATGTCGCGCCCGTACTGGTCGGAGCCGAACCACCACTCGGCCGACGGTGGGCGCAGCCGCTCGGCCGGGCGCAGGGCCTGGGGATCTCCGGTCCACCACACGGGGGCCAGCGCGCCGCCCGCCACCACCGCGACGAGGGCGAGGAGCCCCACGACCAGTGTCGGGTTCCGGACGAGGAAGCGGCGCGCCTGGGCGAGCGCGCCGTGCTCCGCAGGGGCCCCGGCGAGGAGCAGGTCGGCGGTCGAGGCGGGGGAGCGGATCGCCATGGCGTTAGTACCGGATGCGGGGATCGAGCACCGCGTAGAGGAGATCGATGACGAGGTTGATGAGGACGTAGACGCCGGCCACGATCAACAGGACGCCCTGGATCACGGGATAGTCGCGCCGGACGATGGCGTCCACCGTGAGCCGGCCCAGGCCCGGGAGCGCGAAGACGCTCTCGGTCACGACGGCGCCGCCGATCAGGAGCGCGAACCCGATCCCGATGATCGTGACGACGGGCAGCGACGCGTTCTTGAGCGCGTGGCGGACCAGCACACCCCGCGGCTCGAGCCCCTTCGCGAAGGCGGTGCGGATGTAATCCTCGCTGAGGACGCCGAGCATGCTGGCGCGCGTCATGCGGGCGATCAACGCCAAGTACACGACCGACAGGGTGCAGGCGGGGAGGATCAGGTGCCGGAGGAAGGGCCAGAGGCCTTCCTTCAACGGTACGTATCCCTGGACCGGCAGCCAGCCGAGGGAGAGGGCGAAGACGTAGACGAGGATGAAACCGAGCCAGAACACGGGCATCGAGAAGCCCGACACGGCGAACAGCATCACGACCCGGTCGGTCCAGGACCCCTGCCGCCAGGCCGCGACAACGCCCAGGGGGACACCGACCGCGACGCTGATCAGGAGCGCCAGGATGGCGAGGCCCGTGGTCGCCTCGGCCCGCTGGGCGATCAGGGTGCTGACCGGCAGCCCCGAGAAGATGGAGGTCCCGAGGTCGCCGCGCACCACCTGGCCGAGCCAGATGCCCACCTGGACCAGGAAGGGGCGGTCGAGCCCCAGCTTCGAGCGGATCTTGGCCACCTCGTCCGGCGTCGCATAGTCTCCCGCGATGATCACCGCGGGGTCGCCGGGGGTGACGTGGAGCAGGGCGAAGACGGCGATGGCCACCACCCCCATGACGGGGATGGTGGCCATCAGCCGCCGCAGGATCTGCTGCAGCATCCTACGCGATCGTGACGTTCCAGAAGAGCGGCGCGGGGAACCGCAGCACGCCCTGGACCTTCTTGCTGAACGCGAAGGGCAGCGTCCACTGTCCCCACGGCACGTAGAGCACCTCGTCGAGCACGAGCCGCTGGATCTCGTCGGCGAGCTGCTTCTGCTTGGCCTTGTCCGTGGCGCGCACCCAGTCGAGGCGGAGCTTCTCGATCTGGCCGTTCTCCGGCCAGCCGAACCAGGCGCTGGCGCCGGCCCCTGAGACACCCGCATGGACGGCCGGGTTGGCCACGTCCGCGCCGGTCCACCACGTGTGGATGACGTTCCACCCACCCTGGGCCGGCGGCTCCTTCTTGGCTCGGCGGGCCAGGTTGGTGGACCAGTCCACCGCCTGGATGTCCACGTTGAAGCCGACCTGCTGGAGCAGCTCGCGGGTGACGAGCGCGACCGCCGAAAGCGCCTGGATGTCCGTCACCTGGAGGACCACCACGGGTCGGCCATCATAGCCCGACTCCTTCACGAGCTGCCGCGCCTTGGCCAGGTCCTGTTTGGCAAGCGCCTCGGCGCCGACCTTGGAGTCGTACGGCCCGCCGCAGAGGAACACGGCCGGGCACGTCTGGTAGTACTTCGCGACGCCGACCGCGGCCTGGAGGTACTTCGCCTGGTCCATCATGTGGACGAGCGCCTGCCGCGCCTTCTTGTTGTTGAACGGCGGGTGGAGGTGGTTCGGTCGCAGCCACCCCTGCTGCCCGCGCGGGTCGAAGACGAAGACGGTCAGCGCCGGGTTCTGCTCGACCCGTGGGACGAAGTCCACGGGCGGGTTCTCCCACCAGTCCACCTCGCCCCGCTCGAGCGCGGCGCTGGCCGTCGTGGCATCGGGGATGTATCGCCAGAGCACCTTGTCCAGGTGCACGACCTTGCCGCCCGTGGAGCCGCTGGATGGCTCCTTCCGCGGGACGTAGTCGGGGTTGCGGACGTACACGACCTGGTTGCCCGGCTGCCACTCGTCCTTGACGAACCGGAAGGGTCCGCTGCCGATGAACTCCTTGATCTGCTCGGTGTCGGGTGTGGCCGCCACGGGCGCCGGCATGATGAACGGCACGTTGCTCGAGGGCTTCCCGAGGGCCTCCAGGACGGGGCCGAACGGCGCGCTCAGCTCGAGCGCGAAGGTCTTCCGGTCCACGGGCGCGAGCTTCGCGGTGTGGGCCGCGAGAAGCTTCCCGAAGGGGTCGCGCTTCGTCCAGCGCTTGATCGACTCGGTGCAGTCCTCCGAGACCACGGGCTTCCCGTCGTGCCACTTGAGCCCGTCCCGGAGGGTGAAGCTCCACTTCATCGCGTCCTTCGACACGCTCCACTTGTCCACCATCTGCGGCTTGATCTCGTCCTTCTCGTCCGTCCCGAAGAGGGTGTCGTAGATGAGGTAGCTGTGATTCCGCGTGATGTACGCGGTCGTCCAGATGGGGTCGAGCACCTTGAGGTCCGCGTGCGCGATGAACCGCATCGTGCCGCCGCGCTTTTGCGCGTGCACGTAAGGCGCCCGGACCGCGAGCGACGCGGCCGCCGCGGTTGTCCCTGCCAGGAACTGTCGACGACTCACCATGGCCATGACGCACCTCCTCCAGTCCGAACGGTGATCCGCGGGTCGGGCCTCATTCTATGGTGGGCGTTCGAGTGCCGTCAACCCGCGCGGTCCGAGGGTGCCGGGACTCGGCCGAATCACGGGCCTGCCCAGGAAAAGCGGGAGAAGAGCGCGTGCGTCCCCGCCGTCGTCAGGCTCAGGCCGCGGTCTCCGTAGCGCGTGGTCCCGAGCGCGAGCACCTGGGTCGGCGCGTGGATCTGGTTGAACACGTTCTCCAGGAGGGCCTCCCGCCCGCGGTCCGCCCCCTTGATCGCCTCGATCGCCGTCTCCACGATGCCGTCGATCCGCAGCGCCTTCCGCCGCCCCCCGTCCTCGAAGTGCATGGGGACCGATCGCGTCTCCAGCCGCGTCGCGACGAACCCCGCAAGCACCGCCCACCCCCCGCCCGCCTGTCCGGTGAAGATGCGCTCCAGCACGTCGCGCTGCGCCTGGGTGGCGCGCTCGTCCAGGTAGATCGCCTGCGTCCACCCGCCGGCGATCATCACCGGGGGCGCCTCGGTGATGATGAACGCGTTGAGCCCGTCGAGGTCGAGCGTCCCGTACCGGCCCTCCTCCACGTGGATCGCCCAGTGACCCACGCAGCGCTCGCCGTCACAGCGCTGCTTGAAGGACACGTGCCCCGGGCACAGGAGCCGGCAGTTGCAGTTCTCGAACAGGAGCCCCCTGGCCCACCACCGCTCCGTCGGCTCCATCGCTCGCCCCTCAGGGCCCCGCCCAGTCGAGGCGGCCGTACTCCGCGCTCTTCCCGGTGAAGTCCCAGTTCCGGCCCCAGTCGCGGATGCGACTCCGCGCTCCCGTGCTCACGACCAGATCCGCGGCCGCGAAATACCGACTGTTGACGATGCGGACCAGGCCGTCACCCCTCGCGCCCGGGACCGGTTCGATGAGCCCATCCACGATCTTCGGGATGGTGAACCGCCAGCCCCGCCCCTCCGCTTCGAACTTGATCGGCACCAGTCTGGTGCCCAGGAACGTCGCGATCATCATCGACCACCAACCCGGCGGCCCACCGGCACGCCCCGTGAAGATCTCGGTGAGCGCCTCCGCGGCGGGCGGCCTCGCGCGCTCGTCGAGGTAGAGCCCCAGGGTCCAGTTGCCCTGCTCCATGGGGCCGGGCACCTCCAGGATGAGCCCCACGTTGAGGCCCTCGAGCCGGGTCGGGCCCGCGTGGCCCTCGGCGATGCGAAACCCCCACCAGGAGTAGCAGACCCCCTGGCTCGGCCTCGCCTTCCCCAGCGACAGGACACACGGGCAGTACACCTCGCAGTTGCAGCTCAGCATGAGCTCGCCGCTGATCGTCCAGGCCGCCGCCATGCCCAAGTCCTCCGCCTCCCAACGGGCTAAGACTCTATCTCAACCGATTTCTCCACGCGACTAGGGACCGTGGCAGCGTGGCAGGGCTGAGCAGCCTCACGGTCGCGCCCCTTGCGGCCTGAGGCTCGCGGCGTCGCAGACCGAGGCGGCCCAGACTGCCGCCGATCACTCGATCACTTCATCCGCCCGGGCGAGCACGGCCGGGAGGATGGTGGGTGGGCACCTCGGCGGCTGCCGTCTCAGCGAAGCGCCGGGCCTGCTGCCCGATGTCGACACCGACCGTTTTGCTCGATTCCGCCAACAGCTGCCGCGTGATCGCACCGGGCTCGCCCTCGCCGACTTGCCGCTTGTCCACCCGCGTCGCCGGCACCACACACGGGCTCGTACTGGAGAGAAAGACCTCGTCCGCGGTGTAGAGATCGTAGGGCTGCAGGTCTTCCTCAACCACGGGGATGTGTAGCTGCGCGGCGAGGTCACGTCCCCAGCGAGGAACCCCCGATCCATCGGATCGATCTTCACCTACCTGAATGGCACCCACGCGCCGTTGAAGTACGCGATGTAGTCTGCCACCGCTCCCTCCCTCGTGCTGACGTCGGAAGTTCAACTCGCCAGAAACCCGGTTGCTCTTCAGTGCTTCAATCGCAGGCGAACATGCGTCTCAAGACCATCCCTGGATCGGTCTGATCCAGGAACGCTCCACGGGTGGTCCCATCAGCCACACAGGGCAAACGTCTAATCGAAGTTGGCCCATGCTCCCCGCGCAGCGTCACCCAATGACCCCGCAGTCATGCGACGGATCAATACCTCGTCAGACCTCAGCTGCGCAGGGTTGTAGGGAATCGAATGTGGCGCGTATCCCGGAAATCCAGTCGTCGCCGCCGAAGGACCATCAGGCCACTGTTCTCGAGGCTGAACAAGTAGAGCAGGAGCTCGACGCCGAGTTCGCCAGAACTCAACCAACAATCCTCCGCCATCTTGTATCAACCCTAGCGCGCTCTCCAATACACCACGCAACGTCATTTCTGCGCTCTCGGTGAGCACAGGTGGATTGCCAGCCTCTAAGAACATCTCGACGTCGGACCTCCCGGGGTCCCGCGGAAGCTGATGAATCACGTCGGTCCTCAAAACTGGTCTACCGTTAGGATCGACGATGCCCGAAGGAGTTGGCCGAAGTTCGGCCATCTGTAAGCGGCGGCCCCGATGAATCAGCATGTTCCTCAGGTCTATTACCCAAGGGAGCCAGCCTCGAGGGCCTGCCCGTTCAATCGCTGCCTCAAGCCGCTCTCCAAGCTCGACCTGAGCTCGCTCGCCGGCAGTGTGTTCGGGCTCACGGTTTCTGACAGCACTCTGCTCGGGATCATTGTGCTCGCCGCTGGCTAGTGGGTCGCGTAGTCGAGTCTGAGACCCCCATCGAGAAGGGCAGCCGCTTCCTGGTGTAAAAAGAGCCTCTCAACCTCCCCGTCCCGGGCTATCCCCGCAAAGG
>Ga0137796_10000081_pt1 | contig 58820 bp, 56 predicted proteins | sample OV2TP3_FD_97704 | JGI IMG/M metagenome (GOLD analysis project Ga0137796, IMG submission 97704) | reverse complement strand
TCACGGAGCCACGCTCCGTCCTGGTCCTTCGAGACCGAATTCTACCTCAGCCTCGCAGGTGCAGCCGTTTTCATTTAATCAGTCCCCCAACCCCCTCACCTTTATCCTCTCCCTCAAGAGGCGAGGAAAAACGAATTACGAAGGGATTGCGCAGGAGGCTGGCGCGTGTACTGTGTGCCAGAGGTGGCATTTTCTGAACAGGTTACTGTTTTTTCTTGGTGCTCTCTGGAATGCTAGCGAGGCCATAGCTAGTGCTGCGGCCGCCTTCCGGATTTCGGACAAGTATGCCGCGCTCGACGAGAGCCAAGATGTCACGCAGAGCGGTGTCGTGAGAACATTTCGCAAGCTTCGCCCATTTCGACGTTGTGAGCTTCCCTTCGAAGCCGTCGAGTAGGAGGTTCAGCACAAGGCGCTGGCGCTCGTTCAGTGGGAAATCAGCAAAGGTTTCCCAAAAGCGCGCTTTGGAGAGGATGGCCGCGAGAGTGGCTTGCGCGCCTTCGATGGCGCGGCCCAGGCACCCCAGGAACCAATCCATCCAGTGCGTGATGTCCATCGTTCCCTTCTGCGTTCTCTCCAGGACGTCGTAATATGTGGCGCGCTCCTGACGGATCTGCGCCGACATGCTGTAGAAGCGCTGCGCACTTTGTTCGGAGCGTGCGAGCGCCATATCGGTAATAGCCCGCGCGATTCGGCCGTTGCCGTCGTCCAACGGATGAATTGTCACAAACCAGAGATGCGCAAGCCCGGCCTTCGCGACCCAATCAGTCGCAGTGTTTTCATTAAACCAGTCTAGGAAAACCTGCATCTCCCGGTCGAGCCTTTCGACAGCCGGCGCCTCGAAATGCACGCGCTCCCGGCCGATCGCACCGGAGACGACTTGCATGGGACCGCTGCTGTCATCGCGCCAGGCACCGACCCTGATCCGGCGCATCCCGCTCCGGCCCGTCGGAAACAGGGACGCATGCCATGCGAACAGCCGTTCTGCAGTGAGCGGTTGCTCGTAGTGGCGCGTGGCGTCCAACATCATTTCAACGACTCCCTCCACGTTCCGGTCGACGGGCTTAAGACCACCAACGTCCATGCCGAGGCGGCGCGCGATCGATGAACGGACCTGTTCTGCATCCAGTTGTTCTCCCTCGATTTCGCTGCTCCTGAGCACGTCCTCCGTCAAGGTTTTGAGAACTGCCTCCTGACGTAGCTTGAAGCCGAGAGCTTCCATCCGTCCCAGCAAACGGCCCTGTTCGTGGCGAACGATGGACAGGCGTTCGGTCAAGCGCTCTCGATCCCAGCTAAACCGAGGCCAAGCTGGATGATTGTAGATATACATTCTACGCGCCTAGTGCGTACATTATGACATCAATCAACGCAAAGTCAATATATTATACGCATAATATGCGTCGAATAAAGAGCTTATTCACCGCACCAAAAATTCAGGGAAAAAAAGGGCGGGGATAACCCCCGCCCCTAGTGCCGGATTATTTGAGGAAAGATCTTATGCGGAGACTGCGCAGGCCGCCGGCGCCGTGATCGTCTGTAGCGCGGTGACCAGCTTCCCGTAGCGCTCCTGGGCCCAGGCGTTGAAGGCGTCGGCGTGCGGGAACACGAGGTCCCACGTGCGGACCGAGTCCAGCAGGAGGAGCTGCTGCGGGCCGTCGTTTGCGGGGAAATAGACGGCCAGCACGGCGCTGGGGCCGATCAGGCTGATGTCGGTGAAGAGGCATGTCCTGGCGCCTTCCGGCACGTTCGCGTCGCGGGCGGCCGCCTCCAGGATCGGCCCGTAGAGCCGCTGCAGGAACTGGGCGACCGCCTCGTGCGGTACTTTGGCTTCGTGTAGGCGGGTGTTCGGCGTTTCTCCGAAAAGATTCTGTGTCAGGTATTCGATGGCTTCTCCGGCCGGGAGCGCATGGACGTTCACCAACGCATCCGTCACATACGAAATCCAGTTACGGGCACAGCGCGTCGTCATAGGTCCTCCCTCGTTCGACAGGCACACACCGGGCATGCGGATAGCCCCGGCGGGACAGTATTGCTTCTGGGTGAATCTGACCGGTATTACAGACCTGGCAGGAAAACCCTGAGGACTAACCGGCGTAAACAGGCATGACTATACGTCACATGCGGCATTCTGTCAACGCCGGAGCCTAAGAGCGGCCTGCTTGGGTGCGCCCCGTGCTCCGCTGTGAACCTCGGCGCGCCGGACCCGTTCAGGAACGGGCCCTCTTCGCTCCTCATGCGCCGCAGTTGGGGCGCATCCCTGCGCGCGGCCGCCAAGACCCGGATTGCCGGTGGCGCTGTAGCCGGTTCGACCCGTTGCAGGATGATTGATGGGGTGGCGCCGGGTTGTCCGGACCGGCGCAGGACTTGAGGCCGGAGCGCAGCTCTGCGGGGCCGCGCCAGCGCAGGCCGGTCCGAGACGGCCGGACGCCCGGTGACAGGACCCCCGCCAAGGGCAACGGGTTCGGCGGTTACGCTGTAAGGAAAATCAGGCGCTATGCCCGTTGCCGTTGGACTTTTCGTTCACGCACTTGACGAGGTGCCAGAAGCGGAGAGGATTGACCTTCTGTTTGTGGATCACGGTGAGGTGGGTGCCGTCCAGGACGGTGGCCAGGGACAGATCGGTGCGCCAGCCGAGGTGCTTGCAGAACGGCGAGAGCACTTTCTCGATCGCGTTGATGACCGGGTTGCCGTTACTGAAGTGGTTCAGCAGGATGATGCGCCCGCCCGGCTTGCAGGCCCGGATCATCTCCAGCATGACCTTGCGATAGTCCGGCACCGCCGTCACGACGTAGGCGGCCATGACGGCGTCGAAGCCGTCGTCCTCGAACTCCATCGCCGAGGCGTCCATTTTGAGCAGGCTGACGTGCTCGAGCCCGAGTTCCTGGACGCGTTCCCGGCACTTGGCCAGCATCCCCTCCGAGAGATCGATGCCCACCACCTCGCAAGTCCTGGGATAGAAGGGGAGGGCCAGCCCGGTGCCCACGCCCACTTCCAGGACGCGCTCGCCGGGGGCCAGGTTCAGCAGCCGGACGGCGTGCTCGCGCCCGTCGTGGAAGATCTTGCCGAAGATGTGGTCGTAGACTCTGGCGTAGTTGGTGTAGACCCGCTCGACTTTGGCCGCGTCCATAACGCCTCGTAGCTCAACCAGCGAATCGACCGGTCCGATCTCTCTACTGCAAGCGGCCGACGGACCCGTGTGGCTGGGACTCGCGGCTCGAACGAATGTCGCAAGGGGTCAAAGCGGCCCTCAATCTAGCCAAACGGGGTAAACTTGTCAAGGCGCTGGAGGGGTACTCATCCGAGGTGCACGGCGTCGAATCCAAGGAGGCGCAGGTGCTTGGCAAACTCGGGAAACCCATGGACGGTATAGACCTTCGCCGGCCGGGCCCGGCGGACCAGCGCAATGAGCTCCTGGAAGTCGGCGTGGTCGGACAGGGGGATGGCCTCGTCCACCCGATAGCGGAAGCGGCAGCCGCGGTCCATCGCCCATCCGGTCAGCATGGCGGTGCGGCAGGGGCCCAGGTCTTCGATGATCTGGGAGCGCCGCAGGTGCGGGGGCAGGAGAACGACCTTGCCGGCCGCGCCGTCTGCGTCCAGGCCGGGGTCCAGGAGCTCGTAGCGGCCGAACCGCACCCCGAATTCCTCGTAGATCCGGGCGATGTGGAAAATCGGCTCGGCTACGACGCACCCGTACCCGCGGTCGCCGAGGAGTTTCATGGCTTCCTGGCTCTTGCCCAGGGCGTAGGCCAGCAGCACCGGCGTCCGTCCTTCGTCCCACGTCCCTTCGATGAAGCGGCAGAGCCGCCGCGCCACCTCGGCCGGCTCCGGAAAGACGTAGTGCGGGCGGCCGAACGTGCATTCCATCACGAGGACGTCGCAGGGCTCCACGGCGATCGGCTCGGCCGTGAGGCTCTCCTGCATCCGGCAGTCGCCGGTGTACACGATCCGCCGCCCCCCGTGCTCGATGAGGATCTGGGCCGAGCCCAGGATGTGGCCGGCCGGCAGGAGGCGGCACGTGGCGCCGTCGATGTGAAACGGATCGTGATACCCGTACGTTTCGGTCACCGTTTTGCCGAGGCGGTGCTCGTACAGCCGGGCGGTCTGCGGGGAGGCGATGATCCGGCGATGGCGGATGGCGTGGTCGCTGTGCGCGTGCGAAACGAAGCACCGGTCGCGGGAGCGGGTGGCGTCCAGCCAGAGCGACGTGCCCTCGACCCTCAACCCGCCGTCATGCTCGATCATCGGAACCCATATCTATACTCTTGTCATGACCGTTGCAAGAGCTTTGTGTTACTCTCTCGTTCCATGCATGCGGCGTTTCTCCTCGGCGCGATCCTCCTTCTGGGCTTGATCATGGCGGATTGGAGGGCGTTCAGCCGGAAGACGTCCGTGGCCGTCACGTACGGCGTGGCCGTTGAGCGCCGGCAGGAGACGCTCACCGTGCGGCGCCAGGCGTTCGACGCCGACGGGATTCTTCAATTGCCGCGCGGCTGGGCGCGGCTCTTCCCCGAGCAGCGGGCCATTCTGCTCCAGCCGGACCTCAAACAGTTCGGAGTCGCGTTCCGGACGGCCTGGCCGCTGAACGGCGTCATCCGTTACGCGACCCTGGAGCAACCGGAGCCGGTGACCATCACCAAGCGGATGCCCTGGTCCTCGGTGATCCTGACCGCGCTCTGGTTCCTGACGGTCGCGGGCGGGACGCTGGCCTATGTGGTGTCCTATGCCGTGGCCGGAGGGATGTCTTCAGTCAGCGGCGCGTTCCTGGCCGTCGCGCTGAGTGGGCTGGGCCTGCTGGTCTGCCTGTTCGGCCTGCTGGTTGTGGTCGTCGCGTACCGGTTGGAGAACAAGCGGCTGATGGCGCTGTATGAGGAATTCAAGGCTGCCCTTTGAACGCCTCCGCGAAGGGCCGGCATTCGGGCGCCAGGAGATCGGGACGGTCGGCCAGCAATTTGGTGATGATGCCCCGGCTCTTGTTTGCCAGACCGGACTCGGTGAAGACGTGCGCGAAGAGGGCGTCGCGCGGCGCCGGATCGGCGGCCGCGGCGCGCAAGTCCGGTTCCGGCAGGGCCTTGAGCCGGTCGCGCAGGGCGAGCATCGCCTTCTCCACGCTGTGGTACGGCGGCGTGATCCGCAGGGAGCGGTAGAACAGCGTCACGCGGCGCCGGAAGTCGGCCTCCAGCCGGCTGCGGAGCTCGCCAGCGGAAGCTGCGGGGGGGCTTGTCATGGCCTGCGCATTGTACCAGACTCGCGCGATCTGTTAAGGTTTCGCAACGTGTGGACCCGGCGCCGATTCATCCAGGCAGCGCTGGCCTCCGGCCTGGGGGCTTTCGTGCCGGTCACCGAGGGGTGCTCCCGGGCACCGTCGGCAGGCGCGATCCGCGAGGCGCTTGCCGCCTTGCGGAGTCAGCGGGTCAAACCGCCGCCCCTTGCAGGCTACGTGGAGTACCGTGGCGTCGTCCACGCCCACACCAATCTGTCGCACGACAGCACCGGGACGACGCAGGAAATCCTCGAGGCCGCCCGTCTCGCGAAGCTGGACTTTCTCGTCGTCACCGACCACTACTCGCCGCGCATTTTCGCCGAAGGCATCGAGGGCCGCAAGGACGCGGTCCTGGTCGTTCGCGGCGTGGAAGTCGCCCTCGGCTGCACGCGCGGCGGCGCGCTCACGCGGCGGTGCGCCAGTGTCCTGGCGGTCGGTCTTCGGGAACCGCTTGTGCCGGGAGAGAATGAGCAATGGGACTGGGACGAGCTGTTCAAGAGCATTCAGAAACAGGGCGCGCTCTCCATCATCGCGCATCCGCGCGGCATGATGAACCCGCACTACTTCAAGTACGCCGATGGGATCGAAATTTACGACCTTGCCGACACCGTCCGGGACCGCCTGGTGGACGTCCCGCGCTTCCTCCTCGACTTTGCCCTCGATTACGCCGACTACCAGGAGGAGATCGTCGTGCCGATCATCGTGGAACGGTCGAGTTGGAATCTCGCCGAGTGGGACCGCTTCACGAAGAGCCGGCGGTTCCTCGGCCTGGCGGGGAACGACGCCCACCAGAACCTGCGGGCATTCGGGCGGCAGGCCGACCCCTACCTCCTGTCCTTTAAGTCCGTGAACACTCACGTCCTGGCGCCGTCGCAGACCGCGGAGAGGCTGAAGGCCTTCGCGCCGGGGCTGACAACGGAGCGGCTCGTGGCCGCGCTCCGCGCGGGCCGGTCGTTCGCCGCCTTCAATCTCCTGGCCGACGCGACCGGTTTCCGTTTCGCGGCCCAAAGGGAAGACGGCGGGGCGGTGGCCGCGGTCATGGGCGACGAGCTGCCCTTAGAGGAAGAGTTTGTCCTGGTCGTGCAGAGTCCGGTACCGGGGCTGCTGGAATTGCTGCGCGACGGGGTGCCGATCCGGCGACAGGAAGGGCGCGAGCTGCGGCATCAAGTGGACCGGCCGGGCGTCTATCGCGTGGAGGTGTCCCTGAAAGTGGTGGACCGATGGCGGCCGTGGATTTTTGCGAATCCGATCTACGTGCGCGCTTAGCTGGCGAAGACTTTCTTCAGGATCGCGCAGGCCTGCTCGATCTGGTCGCGCGACGCGTCGAGGTGGGTCACGGCGCGGAGCGTGGTGGGGCTGAAGGGCACCAGCAGCAGGCCCTCGGCCTTGAGGGCCGCCAGCACCTCGTCGGCCGTGCGGCGCGTCTCGCCGATATCGAAGACGACGATGTTGGTCTCGATATGCGCGGGGTTGATCTTGACGCCGGGGAGTTCCGCCAGGGCCGCCGCCAGCCGCTTCGCGTGGGCGTGGTCCTCCGCCAGCCGCGCGACGTTGTGGTCCAGCGCGTAGAGCCCCGCCGCCGCGAGGATGCCGGCCTGCCGCATCCCGCCGCCGAACATCTTCCGCAGGCGTCGCAGCTTCACGACGCGCTCTGTGTCGGCGCAGATCAGCGAACCGACCGGCGCGCCCAGCCCCTTCGACAGGCAGAACGACACCGTCTCGAAGTGTCGCGCGTACTCGGCCGCCGGAATGCCGGTGGCGACGACCGCGTTGAAGAGCCGCGCGCCGTCCAGGTGCATGGCGATGCCGCGCGCCTCGGCCACCTTCCGGATCGCCGTGATCCGGTCGAGGGGATACACCGTTCCGCCGCCGCGATTGTGGGTGTTCTCCAGGCAGAGCAGGGTCGTGGGCGGATTGTGATAGTCGGGGGGGCGGATGGCCGCCTCGATCTGCTCGACCGCTAATATTCCCCGAGTCCCTTGAAGCCAGCAGGTCTGGACTCCGGAGAGGCCGGCCGCCGCGCCGCTCTCATAGCGGACCACATGCGCCCCGGCCTCGACGATGATCTCGTCGCCAGGCCTCGTGTGCACCCGGACCGAGAGCTGATTGGCCATCGTGCCGGAGGGGACGAAGAGCGCAGCCTCCTTGCCGAGCAGCCGCGCGGCCGTCTCCTGAAGCCGGTTGACGGTCGGGTCCTCGCCGAAGACGTCGTCGCCGACCTCGGCCGTGGCCATCGCCTCGCGCATGGCCGGCGAGGGCTTCGTCACCGTATCGCTGCGCAGATCGATCATTGGTGTCAGAGGATATTGTAAACGGGTTCAAGGTAAAAGGCACGAGTGCCTACGTGCTGCGGGGAAGGTCCACCGGATTCTGTTCCTCTGTTGACGGCTTCATAGGTAGTGGCTAGACTTTACGGGTCGAACCTGCCGCACAGCTTGGAGGTGACGCTATGAGTCCGAACGAGAAGGCGATCCCGACGGCCGATGTCCTGAAGAAGGAGATCGTGTATGACGGGGAGGGGTACACCCGGGCGTCCATCGAGCGGATGCTCCAGGATTACCAGGGGAAGAACTCGCTCGATTTGAAGAAGTTCGGCGACCTGTCGAAGGCCTACGACCGGCTGTCCAAGGAGATGACGCAGGACATCAGCGAGCACAAGAGCGCCATCGAATACCTCGGCAATATCGTGACCTTCGACGAGGTCGGGACCAACATCAAAGGGCTCCTGCACAAGATCCCCGTCATCCGGGAGCTGACCCCGAGCCGCGACCTGAAGGAGCTGCTGGGGGAGAAGATCGAGATCGCCCAGCGGCGGGTGCAGGAAGTCGGCAACTATCTGGACACGCTGCAAAACGACATCAAAAACCTTCAGGACGACATCGTGCGGCTCAACAAGAAAATGATCGTCGCCGCCCAGAACGAAGAGAAGGCGGCCGGCTACGTGCTGGAGCTGGAGGCCTACCGGAGCCGGCTGGAGAAAGACCTGCAGGCGATGGCCGACCAGAAGAGCGCCGAGGCCCGCGCGCTGCTGGCAAAGATCAGCGACGTTAAGCGCCTCATCTACGAGCACGGGGCCAAACTGCGGCTGTACTCCAATGCGGAGGATCGCATCGCCTCCATCGTCAACATGAACAACAACTTCCTGGAGATCATGTCCAACCTCAACAGCAACATGGCCTCGCTCTACGAAGCCGGCAACGAGGTCCTCAACGAGCTGCACGGGAACCTGGCCGGGCTCGCCTCGATCTCCAAGGCCGGCGAGCTCTCGGTCGAGATGCACAAGTCCATGGAGTCGCTCAAGAAGAGCGTCAACCGCCTGGCGGTGCTCGCCTCCGAGACGTCGCTGTACCTGACCCAGAATATCGACCGGCTCACGGCGGAGATGAAGGTGTACGACAAGGAGACGGAGACCCTCGTGCAGAGCAATCTGGCCGCGGAACGCGAGATCAAGGAGCAGCGCATCGACGAGACGATCGCGCTGGCGAAGAAGGAACTCGGCCACTTTGAGTCAGCCCGCAAGGCGCAGTAAGAAAGAGGCGGATGCATCCCGGCTGAAATGTCTTGAGGGCCGGGACGTGGCCACCTATGCGCGTTTTGCCGCGCGGCTCGTCTCGGGCGGGCGGCTGAACAGATGGTTCCCGGACCCGTTCGGGTGTGCCGAATACTTTACGGCCCTGTCGGCCGCCGTGGCGGAAGGCGTCTACGCGGGCATCCGCATCGATCTCGCCAGCGGAATGCCGACGCTCAAAGACATGCTGGCCATCCAGGTTGACCGCCGGATCGCCGAGGATTTCCTGGGCGAGCAGGAGAGCCGCATTGCGGCGGGGCGGTCGGTCACCGCCAAGGTGCAGGCCAAGCTCGCCTATTACCGGCGGCTTGTCCGGGCGACCATCCCGCCGCTGTATCGCCTCGACGTCAAGTTGCGCCGCATCGATCGCGCCCGGCGCGTCGCCGCGTTCGAAGTCATGTTCGACCGCTATGAACCGGGCGAATCCGTCTTCACGCGCTATACGCTGGTCATCGAGCAGACGGACAGCATGTGGGGCGGCACGCTGCTGGAGCGCACCGGCGACTACAGCCGGCAGACCTCGGCCTTCCGCGAGAAGATGGAAGTGTACACCCAGGACGACAGCGAGATCGCCTTCCTGCTGCTCGGCAAGCTGGACGGCGTGCGCGTCGTCGAAGTGACGCGCGGGCGCATCGGGCCGCTGTGGAGCCCCTGGACGCCCGCGCCGGCGGGGTGGACCCCCGAGGGCGCGCTCGAGGCGGCCTTCGTGCTGCATCTGCCGCTGGATCGCGCCTCGGTGGACCTCGAAAAGGACCGGGACAACGATCCGTTCGCCACCATCTTCCGGAAGTTTCTCTCCGCGGCCAGCCGGCCGCTCATTGAGGAAGAGGCGAGCCGGCTCGGCTACCGGGTCCACAAAGAGCGGAAATTCGTCTGCACGCCGGAGGCGGCCGACACGATCCGGAAAAAGCTGGACGAGGCCGGCACGCAAAACATCGTCTATACGATATGAAGCTGCGCGTTGAGACCGCGGACATGGAGCGCGAGCTGGAGGGGGCCCGCCGGCAACTGACGCAATCCGGCTTGCCGCGCGCGCTGGCGGACGTCGACGCCGGCGCGTTCGGGACGACGCCGCTGAACCTGCAGGCCCTCGATGCCGTCAGCCACGCGGTGGCCGTGGCGCAAGCGCTCCTGCGCCTGGCCGGCGCGGACAGGGTGCCGTCGTCTTATGCGGGCTTCCTCCTGGCCGAGGAAACGGCGGACCGGCTGGCGGCCCTCGGGGACTGCCTGGAGCCGCCCGACAAGGCGGAGCTGCCGTCCGGAGAGTACCGGGACTTCGCCGCCACCGCCGCCGCGGAGCTGCCCGGCGCGATCCTCAAGGACTGCGCCAGCTTCGTTCGCTTCTATCAGCGGCATGCCGACAATGCGAAGCGCCTGCACCGGGACACCGAGTCGCTGCGCTGCCTCCATGCCTACTTCCGCCTGCTCTCGCGGACGCTCCGCAAGCTCCAGCCGGAAATCCCCGACCTGCACGTCGAGACGCCGCGCCTGCGGGCCGTCGGCTGGCGGGTGTCTCCCCTCGGGGCCGAGGAGCCCACCGACCTGCTGCCCGTCACATTCGACGACATCGTCGGCAACCAGGAGTTCGTGAAGGCCGGCAAGCGGCTCGCCCGCGACGTCGCCGGCTTCGATCTCAAGGCCGGGAAGAACCCCAAGAAGGTGCGCAACCAGGTCATGTTCGTGCTCGGCACGCCCGGCTGCGGCAAGACCGTCACCGCCCACGCGATCGGCCGCTACTTCCTCCAGCTGTGCGAGAAAGCGGAGCTGCCGGCCCGCATGCGGGTCATCCGCCGCACCGACTGGGCCTCCGCCTACCAGAACCAGTCCGCCAACAGCCTGCTCGAAATCTTCAAGGAGGAGGTGTTCAACGCGCCGGGGGTGTGCGGGGTGTACTGGCCGGACATCGACACGGCCTTCGCGGCGCGCTCCGACGCCGACATCCGGCAGGAGGAGAAGGCCATCCTGGCGACGATCTTCGGCATCCTGGACGGGACGGTCGGGCCGAAGAACGGCAAGTGGTTCATGATCTGCGACGCCAACACGCTGAACATGGACGAGGCGACCATCAGCCGGATCTCCCAGAATCCCATCCGCGCGCTGGGGCCGGTGAGCGCGGAGGACTTCGTGAGGCTGCTCCGGGACGTGAAGCTCCGCGGCAAGGGGCCGTGGCTGCCGGTTGCGGAGGCCGAGTGGAAGGCCATCGGCGAGAAGTGCGTTGCCGAGAAGCTCTCGGGGCGCTCCGTGGACCACCTGGCCGGACGCGCCCTGACCGAGATGGAGGACTTCGAGGAGCCCGACGAGTATTTCGGATTGTCCTTCGAGGACAAGCAGAAGATGATCGCCAGGCTCTCCAAGCCGGTCGGCGCCCAACGCCTCCACGCCATGATCGGGGAATACTGCCGCTTCGAGCGCGAAGCCCAGGCCAAGAGCGAGACGGAACGGTTTATCAACCGCGTCCGCGAAATCCGCTTTCACCTCTCCGCGCAGCGCGCGGCGCTGGGAGGGGACAGTCCCCCTTCTTAGTGGGGACTGTCCCCATTTTTCACGCGAGGTGAGATGACCGACCCCGGCTTACTCGTCGGATCAGGCACCTTCCGGGTGGACCGCGAGCGGGCACTCGAGAAGCTGAAGGCGTTCCAGCTTCCCGACCCCGACATGTTCCTCCTGCCCTGGATTCGCTGCGCGGTGGCGAGCGGTGCGACCACCCTGGTCCTGGATCTCGACTCATCAAAGATCAGATTCAACGGTCGGCGGTTTACGCGGGAGGAGCTGGCCGATCCTTACGGCTGCCTCTTCGAGGAGGCCGCGCCGGAGCGGGCCCGCAACCGGCACCTGGCCTATGCCCTGCTGGCGACCCTGAGCAGAGGATGTCCCTCCATTACCCTGACGACCGGCCCCCGGCGGAAGCGCCTTCGGCTTACCGTCAAATCGTTGACAGAGGACTCCGTTGAATCCATTCCGGCGAATCCTGAAAAAAGATCATCCGCGAAGACAATCGTGGTCCTGTGGTGGTCACATTGGACTAGCGGGCCCTTGAGCTACAGCACGAGCGAAGGGAGCATCACCGGCATCGCTGACTCCGTTCAGTATGCGCTCGATCGTCACATCGCGCCGCTCATCTCCATTCAGGTGTCGCCGGCGAAGGTCGCCGAGTTCATTATTCGAGAGAGCGTGGCAAAAGAGCAGCGACCGCAGCCGGGGGCAGACAACACCCTGAAGTTCCGCAAGGGGCCTCTCGCCTGCTGGTTCCACGTGCCCGGCCGCCTCAATCCGACCGGCAGCCGCCTTCGGCTGGCCCATTTCGGCGTGTTCGTCGAGGACGTGGAAAGGCACCCGGGAGGGAATCCTGCCGTGCCTCTTCCCGGTCCTCTCATTCCCGTCGAGGGCACGATCAATGACGATGACTTTGAGCTGAATATCTCCCAGTCCGGCGTCGTGCGCAACGAGCGGTACAACGCCGTCATGCAGGAAGGGTCGGTGCAGGCCGAGGAACTGCTTTCCCGGGTGAGCCGGGCGCAGGCCCGCCGGATGCAGGTCGTGGGAAGGCTCATCCAAAACTGGCTGCTGCGGCGGGCATGGAGCCGGTGGCTTCGGATGGGAGAAGAAGCCGAGGCAGGCGGCTTCTGGAGCCTGGACCTGTCCTTCGGCGAAGCGATCGGATATGCCTTGAAAAATGTCGCCCTCCTGCCGCCCGATCCGGACTGGAAGGAAGAAAATCTGCGGCGGATCTGGGAGACGGCGCGGGCGACGGCGTGGCTGCGGCACCTGTGCGCGCGGTCGCGCAAAGACCAGCGGGCTGCCGTGGCCGGCAAAGCGGTGACGGACCTGATGAGGGCTGCGCCCATCTTCTGGAATGTGAAGGGAACCCTGCTCAGCATGGCCGACTTGGAGAAGACGCTTCACCGGCTGGGGTACGTGCCGGTGTCCGCCAAGCAGGCGGCGGGGAGCCCGCCGCCCTATCCCGTGGTCTGGGCCTGGTGCGGGGAAGAGCGGGCCGCGCTGGACAAAATTTTCCCCGGGCTGGTGGCCGACATCACGGAAGCCGAGACCGTCAAAGGCAGAGAGCCACAGTCCGGCCTGCTGGAGCAGGTGGGCCGCTTCAACATCTTGATTCGGGGAGATTTCGACACGGGCCGTGCATGGGGAGAAGTCTGCCTGCCGATGCTGCGGGATGAGGGGGCGGCTCGGCTGCTGTGTCTCTATCGGGGAGAACCCGCGGGGGTCATTCGGATGGAGTGCGGGTTGTCGTTTGTGGCGGCGGTGGACATCACCAAGCTGGTGAAGAATCCGTTGCAAGCTGCAGGTGATCTGGTCGAGCTGGTGCCCGGCGAGGAGAGGCAGGCGCTGGAGAAGGCGGTATTACCGGCCGCGCGCAGCCTGTACCGGAAGCTGGCGGAGGAAGTGTCGGACACAGTCTTTTACTGGGATTTGAGCCCGAGGGAACGGGCGATTCTGCCGCATCTGCAAGATTTCCTTGTCTGGAGACGAGCCCGACCTTCGGGGCAGGCGAGCGAGGAGGGTCGCTGGATCGAGGCCTATCCGCTCTTTTTCACTAACACAGGAAGGAGATGGTCCTTTTCGAACCTGCGAGAGTTCGTGGATGCAGGACAGGCCGTCTTTCTTCAGCCCGGCGTCGATTTCGAGGTCATGGGGGAGGGGAGGGTGGCGCTGCGTGGAGTGGACCAGGCGTTTCTGGTGCGCCTGTTCCCCGATGCGGTATTTGAGGTAGTGCCGGACAAGCCCGGCATTGAGGCAGTGCCGGACAAGCCCGGCGTGATGCGGATGACCAGGCCTGTTCCGGCTCCGGCGGAGCCGCCGCCTCTGACTGAAAAGCCCATCGTGCCGGTTCCCGCGCCGGCAGTGCCTGCGCCCGATCAGGCTATTGCGCAACCGGCGCCCCCACACCCTGTTACGCCTCCGGCGCTCTCCGGATCGGAAATGCTCGACGGGGCCGCTGAGTTGCTGGAGGCCCTGCGGGGGCGGCGCGGCATGAAACTGATCGGGGCCCGGACGCCGGCGCTGCGGCTTGCGAAGGGCGCGGGCGATCAGATGCTTGCGGTGGGCAAGAAAAACACCTGGACGGTGAATGAGACGCATCCGCTGGTGAGGACGGTAGGGGAATCGGGGCTCCCGAAAGCGGTGCAGGCGGTCTATCTGGCCTCGCTGGTGTACACCTCGGCCAACCGCACGCTCCGGCGCGTGACCGATCAGGATGACGTGAAGTTTCAGCAGGCGCTGGCGGATCATGTGGCGGAGAAGCGTGATGGCTGACGACGGTGAGTTGGTTGAATCGGGCACGTTCCGGGTGGACCGGAAGAAGGCGCTGGAGAAGCTGAAGGAGTTCCAGCTACCCGATCCCACCATGTTCCTCCTGCCCTGGCTGCGCTGCGCCGTGGCGAGCGGGGCCTCCAAGATCACCATCCAAATCGACGCTGCAAAGACCCACTTGACGATGTCCTTTGACGGCCGACCGTTCGGCGAAGGCGAGTTGAATGATCCGTATGGTTGTCTCCTCGACGAGTCCACTCCCGAGAACGCGCGCAACCGGCACCTCGCCGTCGGCATCTTAGCGGCGCTCCGGCTTGGTCCTCCTATGAGGCTCAGGGTGACGTCCGGGGCGGACTCCGAACGTCGACGCCTCTATATTGAATCCCTGGAGCAGGAAACCCTGGCGGAGGTGCAAGGGCCCTCTCACGGGACCGCGCTGGAAGCAACCTTCTCAGGCTACTGGGTGAACTGGAAGGCCGCGCTGGAAACCGTTGTCCGCCGGTATCCCGTCGAAATGAGAACCGCACGCCTGCTCATCGTCGATCCTGCAGACGTCCAGGCTGAAGTGGAGCGCGAGAGCCGTCCGCAAAGAAAAAGCGCGTGGCTTGTGTTTTCGGACGGTATGGCGCGCGGGATGGTCGCGGTGCACGAGGACACCGGTCGGACTCAAAGCATGGTCCGGCTCTATCAATGCGGCGTATTCGTGGAAGAGGTCGAGTCCGACCTGCCGATGGTTCCGGTCGTGGCTTCCATCAATAATGACCTGTTCAACTTGAATGTGTCCCAAGCGGGCGTGGTGCGCGACCAGCACTTCGAGGCGGCGATGCGGATTGTTGCCGAGCAGGCCCAAAAGCTCCTGGTCCAGGTCAGTCGAGCCCAGGGAGAAACGTTAATGCCGTGTGCCGCTCTGCGGCGTCGACGGGATGCGAGACGGCATTGGTCGCGCTGGTGGGAGGAGGGAACGAACTTCAGGCTTTCTTGGATCAAGTTTGGGCCGTTTGCCGGCCTCATGACTTTGAGCGGTCTCGCATTCGTTATCACGAAATCGTACGAGAAGAGCTGGCATGCCGTCGGGGGGTTCCCCGACAGCGACCTGACGATTATCGGTGACGCGATATCGTTCTTCTCGTTCCTCTTGGCCTTCACCGTCGGCCTGCTCTTCGCGGCGATGTGGGAGAGCCGCGAGGTGCTGTCCTTGAAGCAGGCGGGTACGATCCGGGAGGCGGCTTGGATTACGACCTGGGTACGGAAGGCCTGTGGATCGGTACTCGATCGCGACGGCGCCTCGTTCAAGGCCCTTGGAGAAGCCCCGATATTTCTGAGTGCCGTGGACGGCCCGCCGCTCAGCCTGGCCGAATTGAACGTCCAGCGACAGCAACTCGGCCACGTACCGTTCTCCCTGGAACCGCTTCCGCGCAAGTCGGCGTCCAAGGTCGTGTGGTGCGTGGGAGAGCAGGACCGCGCCGATCTGGAAAAGTTCTTTCCGAATCAGTGCCGAGATGTGACGGACCAGTGATGAGGCGGTAAAGGGCACGCGATGACTGAGGACGGCGAACTGGTTGAGTCGGGCACCTTCCGGGTGGACCGGAAGCGGGCGCTGGAGAAGCTCAAGGAGTTCCAGTTCCCCGATCCCGCCATGTTTCTGCTTCCCTGGATCCGCTGCGCCGTGGCGAGCGGGGCCACCAAGATCACCATCCAAATCGACGCTGCAAAGACCCACTTGACGATGTCCTTTGACGGCCGGCCGTTCGGCGAAGGCGAGTTGAATGATCCGTATGGTTGTCTCCTCGACGAGTCCACTCCCGAGAACGCGCGCAACCGGCACCTCGCCGTCGGCATATTAGCGGCGCTCCGGCTCAGTCCCGCGAAGCTCACGGTGACGTCTGGCATGGACTCCGAGCGAAGATGCCTCCAGATCGAATCCCTGGAGCAGGAAACTCTGGGGGAGGCAAATGAGTCCTCTCACGGGACCGTGCTGGAAGTTATGTTCTTGGACCACTGGATGAATTGGAAGGCAGCGCTGGAAAGCGTCGTCCGACGGTATCCCGTCGAATTTAGGGCGGCACGGCTGAAGTTCACCAAACCGGCGGGGCTGCAAAAAAAAGTAGAGCGTGAGGCTTCTCCACAGGAACGAAGCTTGCAATATAAGTTTTCCGACGGCAAGTCACGAGGATGGGTTGAGGTACCCAACGACACTGCACAATCCCTGAGCACCATTCGCCTCTATCAGCACCGCGTGTTGGTGGAGGAATTTGAATATGAGTTGCCGCTCGTTTCGGTGCCGATCGTGGCCTCCGTCAATAACGACCACTTCACCTTGAATGCGTCCCAATCAGGCGTCGTGCGCGACAAACACTTCAAGGCGACGATGCAGATCGTAGCAAACCAGGTGAAGCCATTGCTTGCGCAGGTCGGCCGGGATCAAGCGAAGACCTTGAAGTCTCTGTTTCGGGCACACAATAAATTCAATATTTGGAGACGAAATAAGGCGCCTCGGCTTAGTGACGGGGAAAATCTAGGGTTCTTTCTTGCCTTGTGGGGGGCCTTCTTCCTCCCTATACTTGGTGTATTTTTGTTTGCCACAGAATTATTGAAACCGTCTTCTTCTCCCTCGACGTTGCCATCGGAGGACATCCAAAAAGCCTTGCGGGGAACCATGTGGGTTCGCAAAGCCTGTACCCATCTATTGCACGAATACGACAGTGATAGGACTACGCCTGAACGCAAGACGCTCTGGGAGACTCCGATCTTTCTCGGCGTAGACGGCACACCGCTTAGCCTGGCGACACTGGAGTTGCAGCGTCGAAAGCTGGGCAGTATCCCGATTTCGACAACGCGCCGCGGGAGGGAAACAAGGAAGAAAGTCGTGTGGTGCGTGGCCGAGGAGGACCGCGATGATCTGGAGAAGTTCTTCCCTGGGCAAATCTGGGATATCACACTGTAGTGTCGCGTGCCATACAGATGCGCTCTGACGACGGCGCGAACCGATGAGCTGAAGCTGATTCTAACAGGTGCAAAGGAGGTATTACCCATGGCACGTAAGAGCGAAAAGTCCGGCCCGACCACGTCCGCCCAGGGCCTCGTCAAGGATCTGGTGGAGCAGTTCAGCAACCCGCTCGACTTCTATCGCGAGCTGATCCAGAACTCCACCGACGCCGGAACGAACCGCATCGATGTCTCGCTGGAGTACGTCGCGAAAGACGGGGGCCAGGGCCAGGCCGTGATCCGGGTGGAAGACGACGGCGAGGGCATGGACGAGCACATCATCGACAACTTCCTCCTGGTGCTCTTCAAGTCCACGAAGGAAGACGACCTCACTAAGATCGGGAAGTTCGGGATCGGCTTTGTCTCGATCTTCGCGATCAAGCCCGAACTCGTGCGCGTCCACACGGCCAAGAGCGGCGAGAGCTGGCGGCTCGATTTTCCCAGCTACAAGCGCTACGACAAGTACCGCATGAAGGAGATGCGCGAAGGGACGCTGGTGGAGCTCTTCAAGGACATGACGCGCGAGGAGTACGACAAGCTGATCCAGGAGTCCCTCAAGACGATCAAGTACTGGTGCAAGCATACCGAGACGAAGATCTTTTTCCAGGACCGGACGCAGGACCGGCCGCCGGAGCCGATCACCGAGCCGTTTGAGCTTCCGGGCGGAGCCAGTCTGGTCTATCGGGAAGAGGGCACGGAAATCTTGCTCGGATTCACGGGCGACGCGGAGCCGTTCTACGGCTTCTACAACCGCGGACTGACGCTTAGGGAAGGAAAGAAGCAGTTTTTCCCAGGCGTCCAGGTGAAGGTGAAGTCCCGCTATTTGGAGCACACGCTGACCAGGGATAACGTGATGGAGGACGAGAACTACCAGAAGGTCATGAAGATCCTGAAGCGGCTCGTCCATGGCGAGTTGCGGAAACGCCTCCAATCCGAACTGACCGAGATCGCCGCCAAGATCTCGCACCAGGCCGCCGAGGCGGGCCAGGACGTCAAGGCAATCGATGTCTCCCTGGCCGGCGAATGGTCACGGCGGCTGCCGTATTTCCAGTGGCTCTTGTCCGGAATTCTTTCGCGGTGGAAGCAGCAGCGGAACTGGCCGGTGTTCCCCGCGCTCTCCGGCAAGCCGTTCTCGCTGGTCCGGCTGCTCAAGGGAATCAGCGCCGCCGGCGCGCTCTATCACGACTCGCAGGCGACGCCGATCACCCGAGCTTTGGAGAAGGAAGGGACGCCCGTCCTAGTGTCCGGTCCGTGGGTCGCCGCGGTGGAGACCTGGTGCAGCGGCCGGCTGAAGACGGCGCAGGCGTCACAATCCTTCATCCTGCCGCAGGTTCTCAAGACCGAACGCCTCCCGGCCTCTCTGCGTGCGTTTCTTGCCACGCTACGGACCGTGGACGCGTCGTCCGGTGCCAAGTATCGGGACATCCAGGCGGCGGAGTTCGAATACACAGGATCCTGCATCAAGGATCGGATCTTCGTCACGCAAATGGAGTCCGGCGCGCTCACACGGGCGGACGAGCGGCCGAAGTCCTCGCTGTTCGCCTTCGCCCGGGCGCGCCCGGTCGCGCTGCTCAATCCTGCGCACACGTTTGCGCAGAAGCTGGCCGCGATCCACGAGACCAAGCCGGGGCTGTCGGCGTTCCTCTGCTTGAAAGTCCTGCATTTGCACGACGGCACGGTCCCGCCTGATCAGGAGGGCGAATACTGCAACCTGGCCGAAAAGGTGGAGCTAAAGATCATGCAAAAGGCCATGAAGCTGGACGCGGCTAAGCTCCAAAAGGCGTGATGGCGGACGCAGGTACATTGGTCGGTTCCGGCACGTTTCGGGTGGACCGCACGCAGGCCCTCGAGAAGCTCAAGGACTTCCAGCTTCCCGATCCGACGAAGTTTCTCCTGCCGTGGGTCCGCTGCGCAGTGGCCAGCGGCGCGACCGGCATACGGCTCGAAAGCGAGGGCGCACGTTTGCGGATGCAGTTCAACGGCCCGCCGTTCACCCTCAAGGAATTGGAAAATCCCTATGATTGTCTGTTTGAAAGCTCAACCCCGGACAGCGCGCGCAACCGCTTTCTGGCCACCGGATTGCTGTCCGCCCTGCGGCTCGATCCCGGCGAGGTGAGGATCATTTCGGGGAGAAGGCCCGAGCGGATCTGCCTGCGGGTCGAGTCCCTGGAACGGGACGCGATTGAAAAAGCCGACGACATGGGCATGGCGACGGTGCTGACGGTTGAATGGCGACAGCGCACCTGGAACCATTCGAGCGCGGCGCTCCGGCACCTCGGCGAGCACTACGGCATGGGGGCGATCCCCATCGAGATTGAAGGGGGGACAACGCTGCCGCCCCGCCGGGATGTCTTGAGCCAATCCGATCAGGAACTGGGGTTGTGGTTTAACGAAGAGGGAGTACGCGGTGTGATTCGGGTGCCTGAGGACCTTGCAGGAGAGAGCGTGCTACGCCTGCACTCTTATGGGGTCCTTGTGGAATCCATCAGACTGCAACGACCCTTGGATCATATTGACGGCTCCATCAATGACGATCAACTGACGCTCAACGTATCTCAGGCGGGCGTCGTCCGAAACGAGCGGTTTGAGCAGACGATGAAGATAGTCGGGACGCACGCCGGGAAATTGCTCCTACGGGTGATCGGGAAACAGGCTGGTCACCTCTCTGAAATAGGCCGACAGCCCCTTAAGGAGCTTGCGCTTGTTGTGTGGCAGGATTGCTTCGGCGGCTGGGACGCTCTTGCACAATACTCCTTTGTTAGGAGTCCGGATTACTATTGGGAACTGTTTCCAGGGCATTGGGAGAAAGAACGTACCGTCATGATTCGGCGGGCAGCATGGAGCACGGCTTGGTTACGTGAGGCGTGCGTACAGCGACTCCATGATTTGGAGGCGGATGCCGCGGATGCGACTCTGAAAGCGCTCTGGGACACCGCCATATTTCTGAGCGTGAACGGCAAGCCCCTTAGTCTCACCCAATTGGAGTTCCAGCGTCAACGTCTGGGCCATGTTCCTTACTCGATGGAAGCAAGACCGGACCTGAAGCTTCCGTATGACGTGGTGTTGTACGACGGCGCAAGAATGCTTGACATCCTGATGCGACGATTCCCCCACAATTGCAGGGATGTCACGGACAGGTTGGACATATTGGCGGAGGACAGTCGCCGGAAAAGATCCTTGCTGCTGGAAGCCGCGGGCGTGGCCGACCTGCTCATTCGGGATGAGTTTGAAGCAGGTCCCTTCCGGGGGGAGGTGGGGCTGCCGATGGCGCCCGAAGAGGAAGGCGGCCGCCTTCACGTCATCCGTAACGCTGTCCCCATCGGGTTCATTCCGCTGGAGTGCGGCCTGCGGTTTGTTGCCGCCGTGAATGATCCTGACTCACGAAAAGGCGCAAACGACCCGGCCCTGCTACAGGATCCGGATCTCCGGGCGGTAAAGGTCGCGGCCATGGAAGCCGCGCGCGGTCTGTACAGGAAAGTGGCGCCGGAATACGGCGGCCAGATGCGAACGTTGCGCAATGGAGCCATCCGAACGCACCTGCTGGATTACCTCCTCATGGCGATCGGCGAGCGCGGGGCTCACGTCCCTCTCGATGAACGGGACCGGTGGATCGAAGGGGTCATGATCTTTCACACGCTGGACGGCTGGTGGAGCTACGCCCGCCTGCGGGGAGCCTTTGAAGAGGGTCGAGCCGTTGCGTTTCTCCCGGAGCCGTCGGCCGAACCTCAGCCCGGCGGCAAGCCCGCGCCTCTCGCCATTACGGAATCCCTGCTGTCCCGACTGCTCCCTGGGTCTGGATTCCTGACGGTGCCGGGCAAGCCCAACGTGCGGCTGGTGTTCAAGAGGCGCCCCACGCTGTCGAACGACCGGTACGTATTGGATGGCGATGACCATGCGCTGCTGGATCGCCTGATTGCTCTGGTGGGTGAGAAGGGGACGCTCTATGACGTGCCCGATGATCCGTTGCGGAATTTTCTGCTGCAGGCGGTCGGGCGTCTCCTGGCTCCCTGGTCCGACCACGAGAAGACTCCCGAGCACGTGACTCTCCGCGGCATGCTTGGACACCTGCCGATGTTCCGGCGGCCGGACGGGACCGGCTGCACCGTCAGCGACCTTGGTGAACGGCTGGCGGCAGGTGTCATGGTGAGGTACGTTCCCGCCGATCACCCGCAGCCGGATGCGCGAGCCGATCTGGTCTTGACCGACGAGGAGTTGGGCCTGATCAAGCGTTTCTGGCCGAGCCGGAAAGACCGGTTGGTTCCTTTCGCCCCCTCATCATCCCTGCGTTCCGCTCTGCCGAAGAAGATGCTCTCTCCGGCCCCCGTCCCTGCAAAGCCGATCACCAAGCAGGCGGTTCCCCAAGCGCCGGCGCCGCGCTCCATCACGCGGCCCCGGCCTGCGGCTACGCCGCGCCCGGCGGCTCCTCCACCGCCGCGGGCCCATCCAACACCCCCCTCAAAGAAGCCAGGGGTCGTTGATCTTGGACGGCAGATTCTGACGGAGCTTCGCGGTCGGCGCGGCGTGAAACTGTTAAGCGGGATGGCCTCGCTTCGGCTCAGGCCTTTTTCCGGAGGCAGCCTGCTCGACATCGGCAGGGCCGGCATCTGGTCTCTGAACGCGTCCCATTCCATGACGCAGGCGGTGCTGGGCGCGCCGCTTCCGGATTCTGAGAAGGCGGCGTATCTGGCGTCATTTGTGTACACCGCTGCCAACCGCAGCCTGTCGTATGTGACGGACCTGGACGACGTAAAATTCCAGCAGGCGCTCGCGGATCATGTGACGGAGAGGCGTAATGGCTGATACCGGCGTGTTGGTGAATTCGGGCACCTTCAGGGTGGACCGCAAGCGGGCGCTGGAGAAGCTCAAGGATTTCCAGCTCCCCGATCCCGAGAAGTTCCTGCTGCTGTGGGTGCGCTGCGCGGTGGAGAGCGGGGCTAAGGGCATCACACTCGAAAACATTTCGAGCGCGCATGCGGTGGAGATGAAGTTCGACGGGCGGGTGTTTACCGCCGAGGAGCTCAAGGATCCTTTTGTGTGCTTGTTCGAGGAGGGTACGCCGGAGAATGCGCGAAACCGCAATCTGGCTATCGGTATCATGTCCGTGCTGAGGCTCAATCCCAAATGTATAACGGTGACCTCCGGAACAGGCTCGAATCGGATGCGTCTGCGCGTCGAATCTCTTGAAGAAACTTCCATCGAAAAGCGCAGTGGCGGCTTCCGGGAGACCATTCTGCGGGTTGAGTGGCCGATGGTCGGTTGGAGGCGAGGAGGCGATCTCCTCCAACACGTCCGGATCCAGGATCACATGCTGCCGATCCCCATCAAATTTTCCGGTCTCAGCGTGCAGGAAGGAGTCGAGATCAAACTGTGGCAGGATGAGCAATCCGGTCAGGCGAAAGGGAAGACCGGACCTTCCACGCCGGTCAAAGGGGCGCGCATCAAGCTCGAGGTGCCCGGGAACCTGGCCTATCCCAAGAGCGTGCTCCGCCTCCATTCCCAGGGCGTTTTCGTGGAGTTGGTCGAAGTCGATCTGCCGTTGGTAAGGGTCGACGGCTGGATCAATGACGACGGGTTCGCTCTCAACCTCGCTCGGTCCGGGGTCGTCCGGGATATCCGGTTCAATAAGGCAATGGAGCTTGCGGCTTCCAAGGCCGGACGTCTCCTTTTGGAAAAAATTCGGGCGCAGGCAGGCGCCATCACGGAGGTCGGGCGGCTCATCCGTGATACGCTTCTGTTCCGCGCGTGGGGAGATTGGTTGAAACGGGGAGAGGTCGCGGAAACCGTCTTTCCGTTACGTTTGAGCAAGGGGTTGTTCGAGCTGCTGAAGTGGCTCGTCGTGAATCCACCGGAGTGGAATAGTGACAATGCGAATAACGTCTGGTATGCCGCGCGGGTGACGGCGTGGCTCCGGGAGGCCTGCGAGCGGAACCTGACCGACCGGGACAAGGATTCGACGAATCCGACGCTCAGAGCGCTCTGGGAGACCCCGATCTTTCTGAGCGTCGACGGCAAGCCGCTCAGCCTGTCGCAGTTGGAGAGCCAGCGCCGCCGGCTTGGCCATGTTCCCTTCTCGTGGAGGCCGTTTTCTGGTGTCGCGTTGCCTTACGAGGTGGTCTGGCTCACGTGCGAGCAGGACCGGGCCTGCCTCTCCAGACACTTCCCCGGTCTTGAGAGGGACCTCTCGCAGCACCTCATGTCTCTGGCCAAGCAGGTGCGGGACTCTCATGGCGCCGCAGACAAAGGTGCGACAGGCCTTCTTGAACGAGCGGGAATATTTGCCCTGCTCATTCGCGACGGGTTCCAAGCGGGCCGCTTCCAAGGCGAAGTCGGACTCGAGATGTCACCGGGAGAAAGAAATGCGCGCGTGGTCATTCTCAGGGCCGGGAAACAGCCCTCATCCATCCTGCTCGACTGCGGTCTGCGCTTCGCGGCCGCCGTGGAGCGCGCGACGACGAAGGGCGGTTCGGGCAACTCGGACACAGTCGCGGAATCCGAGCGTCGTGAAGTGCAGGTGTCGGCGATGCAAGCGGCCGGTAGCCTTTACAGGAAGCTGGCCTCGGAATATGACGTGAAAAACCAGACGCCCCGCAACGGAGCGATCCACGAGCATTTGCTCGATTATCTTGTTGAGGCCGTGGGCAAGGCCGCTCCGCCCGCCTCGCCGTCGGAGCAGGACCGCTGGGTCGAGTCGGTCCCACTCTTCAAAGTCGGGAAAGTCTGGTTGGATTTCGCGCGCCTTCGTCTCGCGTATGAAGAAGGCCAGGCCTTCTACCTCTTGCAGGATCAGCGGATGGTGCGCGGACTCGACGGCAAATCGGTTCTGGCGGGATGCGCGCCCGCCGTGCTGTCCCGTCTGCTTGCGGAGACGGCAGTGCTGGAGATTCCCGGCAAGCCCGGCGTGCAGGTGCTGTTCAAGAAAATCCCCAAGCCGGCCTGCGGCCATCCGGCGTCGAACGAGTGCCTGATCGAAAAGGTCGTCACGGGAGAACCGGTCTGTCTGACTATCGGAGAAAAACCCGGTGGCCAATGCATGAGCTTCCCGTGGGGCACCGTCACGGTCTTCCCGCGCGGCGGGAAGCCGCTTGCCCGTATCACTCCGCAGGCACAGACCGAGTGGGGGATGACCCTCATGATTGCACTGATGCAGCGGCGAGGGACGCTCTTTGACGCGCCCGGCGATCCCGCGCGCAAATTTTTATTGCAGGCTGCCGGCTATTACCTTGCGCCCTGGCCCGGCAAGGGGCAGACACCGCGGCACAGGCTCATCGTGGAATTGCTGGAGCGGCTTCCGATGTTCCTCCGGCCTGACGGCACCGGCTGGACAGTGAATGATCTGGTGGAGTTGCGGCTCTCGGAGGGAGTCAAGGCCTGGTATCTCCCTGTCAACTATTCGGTTTCGGACTGGCGCGCCGATCTGGTGCTGACCGACGAGGATCTGGCGCTCATCGTGCGGCTGTGGCCGGATCGCAAGGAGTTGCTGGTCCCCCTCGACCCCTCCTCTTCACTGCATGTGTCTCTTCCTCCGATTCCTGCCCCGGTCTATTCGGAGGTCGATACGCCGGAGCAACCTTCCTCATCCGGGCAGGCTCCGGAAGAGGTGGTCGCAGCTGAATCTGCGGCGCAGGAACCGGGCGTCTTGCACCAGGCGCATCATATTCTTCTGAGCCTGCGCGGGCGGCGCGGCATGAAACTGCTGGGGCAGAGCGTGCCGCCCCTCCACCTGCTGCGCTTGTTCGGCGACCACCTGCTTGACATCCGTAAGACAGAACGTTGGGACCTCAATTATGCCCACCCCCTGATGGAAACGATGCTGGGGTCTCCGTTGGCGGATGCCCAGAAAGCGGCCTATCTGGCCTCGCTGGTCTACACGGCGGCCAATCGCAGCCTGCAGTCCGTCACGGACCAGGACGACGTAAAATTCCAGCAGGCGCTCGCGGATCATGTGACGCAGAGGCAATGAGGTGTTCAAGAAGTTCTTTTTGGGGTATGCTGTCCGCGCTGCTGTCGTATTCGCCGACCACAGGGGGATTTTATGGTGAAAAAACAGCCCACCGCGCCTCTCCCCTTCCCGGAACGTCGCAATGCCCTGCGAAGGGATGAAGACAAACGGATCAGCAAAGACGTTGTGCAAATTAAACGGGAGCTGGACGCCGCCCGCCGTATCAGCGAAGCCCTGTCTCAACGGGTCAAAATCGGGGAGCTGTCCCAACATGCCAGAATCGAGAGCTTGGTCGAGAATGCCCTGCGCACGGCTTTGGAGGTAGCCGGGGGAGAGGCGGGGTCGGTGCTCCTTGCCGACGCGGAATCCAAGCAGTTGATTTTCCGCCACTCCATCGGGAAACGGCCGGTCCCGCACGGCACCGCCATACCCTGGGAGAAGGGCATCGCCGGCGCTGTCTTCATGTCCGGCGCCCCCCTGATCATCCCCAACGTCAAAAAAGACAAGCGCCATCTCCCGGACATCGACAAGCTCACCGGCTATTCGACGTACGAAATGGTCACGGTTCCGCTCAAGCGGAGGGAGGGAGAAACCATCGGCGTGCTCCAGGTGATGAATGACCCCGAGTCCGCAGGCCGGCTCGATGAAGCGGACCTAGCCATCCTGACCATCATCGCCGCGCTGACGGCCGCGGCGATCGAGGAGGACCGCCTTTTTGAGGAAGCCAAGCTGGCCGAGGTGGTGCACCGCCTCGGCGACATCGGCCACGATGTCAAAAACATGCTCACGCCGATCGTCATGAGCGCCTCACTCATGCTTGACGAGATCCGTGAATTTTTACAGGCCTTACCGGCGGCGGTGTGCTCGGATAAGACCCGGTCGTGCCGCCAACTGTTTGAAGATTCCATCGACATGCAACGTCGCAATGCGCGGCGCATTGAGGACCGCATGCGGGAGATCGCGGATTGCGTGAAGGGCTTGAGCGTGCCGCCCGACTTTGCTCCCTGCAAGGTGGAGGCCGTCGTCGCGGATGTCGTCAAGACGTTGGACGTGGTCGCAAAGGTGAAGGGCGTCGCCTTGCGCACCGAGGGGCTCGATGGCTTGCCGATGATTTTGGCCGACGAGCGCCGTCTCTACAATGCCTTCTACAACCTGGTCAACAATGCGATCCCGGAGGTGCCCAAGGGTGGCTCTGTGACCGTCAGCGGGCATGTAGAGCCGGAAGCCGGTTCCGTGTTGCTGTCGGTCGCCGATACCGGCCGCGGCATGCCGCCGAAAGTCCGCGACAGTCTCTTCACGGCTCGTGCCGTCAGCACCAAACCGGGCGGAACCGGCCTGGGATCCAAAATTGTCAAGGATGTGGTGGACGCCCACGGCGGCCGGATCACCGTCGAGAGCGCCGAAGGCGCGGGCACGACCTTTCAGATCCGGTTGCCGCTCCGCCCCCCGAATGCCGCATTTGCGCCCGCTGCGGGCCGGCGGCCGGCGGGAGCCGTACGCTAGTCGCGAGGGCGGATTCCGATGAACATGGAGCGCGACATGCCGGGCATCCCGGAAGGTCCGAAGGCGCTCGCGCTGGACCCTGCAAAGATCGTCGGGACGGTCGAAGCCCTGTCACGCCGGATTGAGGAACGGTTTCCCAATTCCGGGCTCAGTCGCGTGTGCCGGCAGTTGCTGGATATCGCGCATCAGGCGAAGGCGCGAGCAGGTTGGATCGCCCAACCCATTGTCGGTCTGCGAATAGGCGCGTGGATGCTCGCCGCGATCATCGTGGCCGGCCTCGTGGGCACCTTTATGCAATTACCACTCCGAAGGCAGGATTTCGAGTTTACCCAAACGATCCAGCTGTTGGAATCCGGCATCAACGATGTGGTCTTCGTCGCGGTGGCGATTTTCTTTCTGGCGACGCTGGAGACACGGATCAAACGCAACCGCGCCCTCAAGGCGATTCACGAATTGCGGGTCATCGCGCATATCATCGATATGCACCAGCTCACCAAGGACCCCGAGCGGCTGTTTTCTCCGGGCCCTGAGACGTCCTCGTCTCCCCGGCGGGCCATGTCGCCCTTCGAAATGACTCGGTACCTCGATTACTGCAGCGAGATGTTGTCCCTCACCGGGAAAGTGGCGGCCTTGTATATTCAGGATTTCGACGATCCAATCGCACTCGCGTCCGTGAACGAAATCGAGAACCTGACCACAGGATTGTCGCGCAAGATTTGGCAGAAACTGATGATCGTCAACGCCTCGCTGAAGCCGTAGCGCTGACAGTGGTCGTGGCCCTGCGGCCCCTCAACATCACTTCGGCACCATCCAGAAGAACACCGCCGCCATGCGCTTGGAGCCCAACTCGTGGTCCCACCCGAAGTACGACGTGGCCGAGTGCACGATGTCGGACTTGTAGACGAGCAGGCGATTGAACACGTTCGGCACTTCGAGGTCCTCTTCCCACATTGTCAGGTCGGACCCCTGGTCTAGGCCGGGCACCTGGCTCAGGCTTTCGTAGGGCGGGGGGCAGATGTTGCCGCCGAGGGTCCCATCGGAGAGGCGAAGCCGATAAAACGAGGTGCCCGAATGCTTGGTCGGCGGGTACGGATGGAGATAGAGGACGGCGGCGTAGTTGCAGAGCTTGCTGGAGTCCACGTGGGGCCGCGCGACGGCGTTGCCCCCGCCCACGATCTGCACGTGGTTGTGTCCGCTGATACCGGCGGGCGGCTCGCCCTGCTGGTGGAGGGCCGTGACGCCGATCTGCGACTTGACCCACTCTTCGATGATCTTCAGCTCGCCGGGGAGCAGCGCGTCCGGCGCCCGCATGCCGGGCCAGGCCTCGGGGCGCCAGGGCCATCCCATGGTCCAGGCGGGTTTGTTGAAGCAGCGCTCCGCGACCTCAAGGGCGTTCGGCAGGATGTTGTCCTTGATCCAGTAGTCCTTGCCGGGCTCCGGCTTTCGATAGGGAAGGGTGTCGGCTCGAAGGATCATTTCACGCTGATCTTCACCGGCTCCGAGAACATGATACGCCCGCTCGCTCCGCTCGATCCCCCGCGGGGCCCGGCCTGCCCGTTGTGCATGACGGTTCCCATCGGTTGCCCCTTTTCGGTCCCGTAGAAGAAGGCCGCCGCGATCGTGTACGTGCCGGGCTCCGGCGGGACGCGCAACACCCAGGTCGTGCGGGTTTCGTCCACACGCCCCGCGAGGGCATTGCCCTGGACACCGTCGATCATCACGGTCGCGAGCCCCATGTCCGTGCCCCGGTAGCGTTGCGCGGCCCACTGCGCCTGCGGTTTCCCGCTCGGGCCGTATGCCAGCGGGGGACCGATCACCTTGAACCCGCTTGACGTGACCGGTCGCGCCTGGAAGCGCAGCGTGCTGTCCACCAGCGACACGCCCACGACGGGGCCCGCGCCGCCCTTGGTGACCACTGTCACATCAATGCGGCTGTTCCGCCGGGCCTGGGTCGGCGACAGGAGCTTGACCGAGGCGTACTGGTCCACCCATTTGACGGCGGCGATCAGCAACTCGCGGTCCTGGGGGTTGAGTTCGTTGTAGGCCGGGTCCGTCTTGATCCGGTTCAGATGCTTACGTTCGACGGTTTCTCGGGCGGCCACGTCGGCGGGCAGCTCCAGCATCTGATCGAGGCTGGTGGAGGCATGGCAGCTTGCGCAGAACGGTGCCATGTCGGTGACGGCGTGGGGCGGCCCGGAAGGGTCCGCCAGGGCCGCGGCGGCCGCGAGTATCATGAGCGACAGTAGGGGAGCGATGAGCCGCATGGTTTCGCCAATGTACCATGGAAGCCCCCGGGAAGTGAATCGCGCGCAAGACGGCATCAAAACCTCGCGGCGGGCTGTGGTATAGTGCGTGAAAACGGCGCCGGAGAGGGAGGACCATGCCCGATTTCAGAGCAGTGGCGGTGGCGGCGGCGCAGCAGGCCGGGAAGCTCATCGCGGACGCCTCTCGCACCGACTTTCGCGTGGACTACAAGCAGGGCGCGACGACGAACCTGGTCACCGAGGTGGACCGCCGCTCCGAAGCCGCGATCATCGAGGCGCTGAGCAAGGCCTTTCCCGAGCACCGGATTCTCGCCGAGGAGGGGGGGGAGGGTTCACAGAAGGAGTCTCTGTACAAATGGATCGTGGACCCGCTGGACGGGACGACGAACTTCGCCCACGGGTTTCCGGCGTTCTGCGTGTCGATCAGTCTGGAGGTAGAGGGCCGCGTCGTCCTGGGCGTGGTGTACGATCCGCTCCGCCAGGAGCTCTTCGAGGCCGAGGCGGGCAAGGGGGCGTTTCTCAACGGTCAGCGGATTCGCGTGTCCCGGGCGGCTGCGCTCGACCAGGCGCTCCTGGTGACCGGGTTCGCGTACGACCAGGAAGGCCGCCGGAGCAATCTGGATCATTTCTCGCGCTTCGCCTTGCGGGCGCAGGGCATCCGGCGCACGGGGTCCGCCGCCATGGATCTCTGCTACGTGGCCTCCGGCCGGATCGACGGGTTCTGGGAGCTGAAGCTGTTCCCCTGGGATGTGGCCGCGGGGAGTCTGATCGTGGCGGAAGCCGGTGGGCGGGTCACGGATTTCGCGGGCAATCCTTATTCGATCTACGGCGATAAGATCCTCGCCTCGAACGGCCTCGTGCACCAGGCGATGATCGACGTGCTCGCCGGGAAATAACTTCCCTAAAAACAACCTACAAGAGCGGCCTGCTTGGGTGCGTCTCGTGCTCCGCCGCGATGGAAGCGGCGCGCCGAATGGAATCGTATCGGCGCTCCTCAGGCGTCGCAGTTGAGCCGCATCCCTGCGCGCGGCCGCTCAGAATCCAGATAAGCCGACCCGTTGCAAGATGATGAATAGGGGTGGCGCCGGGTTGTCCGGACCGGCGCAGGACTTAAGCGCGGAGCGCAGGTTCCGGGGCGGCCCCAGCGGAGACGCGGTCCGAGACGGCCGGACGCCAGGCGACAGGACCCCCGCCAAGAGCAACGGGTTTCCGTGCAAGGAGGCCGCTCTTCGTTCTTATCCAAATGGGTTGTGGTCGCGCTCTTCGCGCACGGTGGTGGAGGGGCCGTGGCCGGGGAACAGGATGAAGTTCTCGGGCAGCGTCAGCACGCGTGTCCTGACGCTCTCCAGATGAGTCGGATAGAGCGTGGACGGATTGGCCCGTCCGATGGAGCCCGCGAAGAGCGTATCCCCGACGAAGCAATATTCGCCCGTCTTGTAACAGACCCCGCCCGGCGTGTGGCCAGGCGTCGTCACGAACCTGACCTCCCGGTCGCCGACCCGAATCGTCTCGCCGTCGCCGACAAACTTCCGCAATGACGCCGGCGGCTGCCGGCCCAGAATGCCCCAGTCGCCCTCGCCGATGTAGACGGGCACGGGGTGGCGCGCCAGAATCGCGTCCAGGCCGCCGGCGTGGTCGGCGTGGCCGTGCGTCAGGCAGATCGCAGTCAGCCGGAGGCGCTCCCGCTCGATCGCGCGCAGCATGGCCTCGGGGTTGTAGCCGGTGTCGATCATGACGGCCTCGCGCGTGGAGGGATCGCAGAAGAGATAGCCCTTGACCTCGTAGCCGCCGATGTCGCCGCGGATGAGGACCACATCCCGGGCCGCCTGGTGGGTCGGGTGGGCCGGCTGCCAGTGGTCGCAGGCGATGGCCGCCAGCTTGGGCCCGTCGAGCGTGAGCGCGGCGGCGAGTGCGAGGACCTCCTCGCACGCGGGGGCGCGCCGTCCGGATTCCAGCTCGCGCAAGGCCGCCACTTCGATCCCTGAGGCAGCGGAGATCCGGTCGAGGCTCAAGCCTTGACCGGTGCGGGCTTTCTTGATGATGTCGCAGAAGTCGTCTTCGAGCATGGCAATGGTTGCCCCTATTCCGGCTCGCCGGTGTCGTCATAATACTTTTCCCGGTATATAGGGCACAGGCCTTTCTTTTGAACGATCGCGGTCACGTCCTGAATCATGCCGCTGTTTCCGCAGAGATAGACGGCCAGGTTGTGCACGGACGCGATCCGCTCCTCCACCAGCCGCGTCACCCGCCCGCGCTCGCCGGCCCAGCCTTCCTCCGGTCGCGAGAGCGTCGTAATGAAGGAAAATTTCGGATGCGCCCGCTCCCAGGCCGCCAGTTCGTCCTGGTAGTAGAGGTCCCGCCGGCTGCGGAGTCCCCAGTAGAACGTCACCGAACAGGAAGCCTCCTTCTCGAACAATGCGAGGAGCATGGCGCGGATGGGAGCGATGCCCGTGCCCGTCGCGACGAACAGGTGGTCCCGCGCGGGACCGTCACGCAGGTAAAACGCACCGGTCGGTCCCTTGAATTGGGTTGCATCCCCTTCCTTTAGGCTGTAGAGGTAGGTGGAGCCGGGCCCCCCGGGCACCAGGTTGAAGAGCAGCGTGATGACGTCCGGACGACTTGGCGGGGAGGCGATCGAGTAGGGGCGGATGATGGTGCGCTGCTTCTCGTCCCGGCCGACCTCGAATGAGAGGAACTGGCCGGCCTTGAACGTAATCTTGGCGGGCTCCTCGAGGCGCAGGTCGAGTTCCCGCACGTCATGGGTGAGGTCCCGAACGCGACACACCGTGGCGCAGAAGAGTTGCAGCGGCATGGATGTATTATACCGGGGCCGGTGGTCAGCCCGGACTATTCATAGGGAACGTCGGGCCAGGCGACGCAGGGGCCGCCGTTGCCGACGATCACGCCGGCCGTCTCGGATTTTCTGAGCGCCCGCTCCACCTGCCAGCGTTGCAGGAGGCCGCCGATTTCTTCGGGCGTGTGATCGTCGAGAAAGGCGCGCTTGACGGTCATGCTGTAGGCCGAGCCTTCGCGGGAGAGTTTGAAGTCGTGCCCGTTCGCGCCGCGGGATTTGTCCGTGAGCGCATGCTTCGGGAACGTTGTTTGAAGGTAGTTTCGGACCGCGTCGATCTTCGAAGAGTCGGTCACGGCGGGGCTAGCCCCCGGGCTTGAGCGTGAGGACGTTGAGCCGGCCGAAGGTGGAGAGGGGCTTCTCGAAGTCGTCGTCCTTGCCGATCGCCAGGATGGTCACGCGGTCGGTGTGCAGGTGCCGGCGGGCGACCCGCAGCAGGTCCTCCTTTGTGAGCCGGACCACGCTGTCCCGGAACCGCTGGAGAAAATCCTTCGGCAGGCCGTGGTATTCGAGCGCCATGAGCCGCCCGACGATCAGGCCCGCGTCGGCGAATGAGAAGACGAAGGAATTGAGAAAGGCGTCTTTCGCGAGCTGCAACTCTTCATCAGAAACGGGATCCCGCCGCAGCCGCTCCATGTGGTCCAGCATGCTGGACAGGGCCTGGTAAGTGGACGGCCCCTTGGTCAGGGCATGGAGCATGAAGACCCCGGGGCCCGCGTTCCCCGGGGCGAGTCGGCTTCCCACCGAATAGGCCAACCCCTGGCGGCTCCGCACGTCGCGAAAAAGCCGCGAGGTGAAGGAATTCCCTCCCAGGATGTCTTCCAGCAGGGCCAGCGCGAAATAGTCGGGGTCGTCCTCCTTGACCGAGAGATGGCCGATGCGCAGGTGCGTCTGGGAGATGTCCCGGCGCAGGACGTTCACCGAGCGGCTTGCTTCGGGGCCTGCCGAAACGGTGACGGGAGGAAGGGCCGGCAACGAAATCGTTTGCGGCTTCCAGTCTCCGAACGCCCGGCGCAGGGCGTCCAGCATGGCCGGTTTTTCGAAGTCGCCGGTCACGCCCAGCATGAGGGCATTGGGCGCGAAGAATTGCCGGTGGAAGGCCACGAGGTCGTCCCGCGTGATGCGCGACACGGTCTCGGTGGTGCTTTCGCGGCCGAGCGGATGGTCGGCGCCGAAGAGCAGCTTCCTGAACTCGCGCGCGGTGATCCCGCCCGGACTGTCCGGCCGGCGGCGGATGGCCTCCAGGGCCTGGCGCTTGGCCAGCTCCACTTTCGCCTGCTCGAAGGCGGGCGCGCGGAGCATGTCGGCGAAGATGGCCAGCCCCCGCGGGAAGTCCTTCTTCAGGATGTCCAGCGAGGCGGACCCGCTCTCGCCGCCGATCCCCATCGACATGTGCGCGGCCAGGAACTCCAGCTCCTCATCGACCTGATCGCCAGTCAGTCGGGCCGTCCCCCCCGTGCGCATCACGGTCCCGGTGAGCCCCGCCAGGCCCACCTTGTCGGCCGGCTCGTAGATGGAGCCGGTGCGGACCAGCGCCGAGACGGTGACGAGGGGCAGCTCCGGGTCCGGCAGCAGGTACACGATGATCCCGTTCTCCAGGACGACGCGCTCGACCTCCGGAACGATGACCGTCACCGGATCGAACGTCATCGTGCGGGGATCGCCAAGGGGAGCGGCGGTCTGCGCGAAGGCGGCGGGAACGGCCAGGACCAATGAGAGCAGGATGACCGGCGCCGTCATGGCGTGCGCTCCGAATCCGGCTTCGGTGGCCTGACCAGCGTGGCCACGACGCGGTTGCTCCTGGTGAAGTACCGGGCGGCCACGCGGCGGATGTCCTCGGGGCTGACCTTGGCGATGCGGTCCCGCCGCTTGAAGGTCTCCCGCCAGTCGCCGCTGATCGCCTGAAAATACCCGAGGCGCGACGCCATCCCACTGTTGGACCGGAGGGCGCGGACCTGCGCCGCGTCGATCTGATTGAGGATCTTCTCCAGCTCGCGCGGGGTGACCGGCTCCTTCTTGAGGCGGTCCAGTTCGTCATACACCGCCTGCTCAATCTCGGCGGCGGTGTGCGGAGCGCGGGGCGTGGCGCCGATGACGAAGAGGTTGGGGTACTGCGCGCCCGGGTAATCGGAGGCCGCCGAGACGCCGGAGGCGAGCTGCTTTTCCTGGACCAGGCGCTTGTGCAGGCGGGACGTGCGTCCTTCCGAGAGCAGCGATTCGATCACGTCGAAGACCTCGTCGTCCGGATGGCCGATGCCCGGCTTGTGGAAGCCGATGAGGAGATGGGGCTCGGCGACATATTCCACTTCGACGCGGCGCTCGCCCGCGTAGGAGGGCTCGGTGGTCGGCACCGACGGAGAAGGCGGCCGTGGCGGGATCCGGCCAAACGTACTTTCCACGAGGGCGATCACGTCTTTCGGATTGATGTCGCCGACGATGGCCAGCACGGCGTTGGCGGGCCCGTAATACGTTTGAAAGAAGGCCTCGGTCTGGGCTTTGCTGAGCGCGTCGAGGTCGGACGGCCAGCCGATCACCGGCAGCCCGTAAGGATGCGCCTGGAACGCGGCCGCCGCGAAGGCCTCGTGCAGCCGCCCGCTGGGCGAGTTGTCGGTCCGCTGGCGGCGCTCTTCCAGCACGACGTTCTTCTCCTTGTAGAACTCACGGAGCACGCCGTTGGCCATGCGGTCGGACTCCACGGCGGCCCACAGCGGGAGCCGGTTGGAGGGAAAGCTCAAGAAATAGCGTGTCAGGTCCTTGCCGGTCGTGGCGTTGAGGCCCACGCCGCCGTGTCGCTGGTAGAGCGTGGCCAGCTCGGCGGGCACCACGAAGCTGTCCGCCTTCGCTTCGACTTCCGCGAACTGCTTGCGCAGGGCCGCCAGGCGCGTCCCGTCGGCCGCGGGCCCCCTGGCCTTCTCGGCCGTGATCGCCTCCGCAATGCGGTCCAGCTCTTCGAGGACCGGCCGCTCCTTCTCGGCGTCCGTCGCGCCGATCGTGCGGCTCCCCTTGAAGGCCATGTGCTCGTACAAGTGCGCGACACCGGTGATGCCGTTGTGCTCGTGGACGCCGCCGACCTTGTACGTGAGATTGACCGCGACGATCGGCGCCTGATGGCGCTCCATCAGGAGGAGGAGCAATCCATTCGCCAAGCGGTGCTCGACGACCCGCTCTTCCAAGCCCGGCGCGGTCGCGCCACCCGTGGCCGATGAAGCCGGGCCGGCGAGGAGGGCCAGGCCGAGCGCGGCGATGAGGAGCCGCCGCGCCATCACGCGAACAGCCCGATGAGGTCTTCCGGCTGCTCGATGAACCAGTCCGGGTTGCAGGCGGCCATCTTCTCGCGGTTGCCCATGCCGTAGCCCACGGCGCACACTTTGATGCCGGCGTTATGGCCGCCGGTGATGTCGTTCGTGCTGTCGCCGATCAGGACCGCCCGGTCCCGTTCGACTTTCAGCTCGTCCAGGATCTTCAGGAGCATGCCGGGCTCCGGCTTCAGGCCGTACCCGTTGTCCCCGCCGATGACGTAAGCGAAATGGTGGGCGCCCAGCCCGTCCAGAATGCGCGTCGTGTACTCCAGCGACTTGTTCGTGGCGACGGCCTTATGCTTACCGGCGAAGTGGATCAGGACGCGGTCGATGCCCGGATAGAACCGCGTGCGGTCGAGGCAGTGGGCGAGGTAGTGGCCGCGGAAGGCCCGCAGCGCCTCCTCGTAACGCGCGTGGTTCTCCTCGCCGACGGCCTGGCGGAGCAGGTGCTTGATGCCGTCGCCGACGAAGCCGAAGATCTCCTCCTGCTCGCAGACGGGCAGGCCCAGCTCGCCCAGCGTGAGATTGACCGCCGTGGCGATGTCCCATTTGGACTCGATCAGCGTGCCGTCGAGATCGAAGATGAGCAGGTCGATTTTGTGCATGCCGTGCAGTATACCAATTACAGGCGTTCGATGAGAAGCCCGACGATGGCGGCCAGCCCGCCGCTGACGGCGACGGCGTAGCCGATGCCGCCGAGCACGAACCAGACCCGGATGCGGCGGTGCTCTTCGGGCGTGAGGCGCTCGTGGTGGCGCGTCGGATGGATCCACCAACGGGCCGGCAAGGGGCCGCGCGCGGCCAGGATGCGGCGCAGCACCACGTGGTACCAGAAGCCCGTGGGCACTCCTTCCAGCAGGCCGGCCACGAGCATGACCAGCCCGATGTTGTGGAATACGTGCGGCGTGATGATCGTGACCAGCCAGCCGAGAAGGCCGATCACGGCCAGCGCCGCGAGCAGGAAGCTGATTTCAAGCATGCGTCAACGGATCCTTGTCGCCTTCAGCTTCGGGGTCCTGTCACCTCGCAGCCCAGTCGAGCTGCGCGTTTCGCCGTCGAAGTCCCGGAACCCGGCTGTACGCGCTGCGCTCGATCTGGGCGCCCGACTCGGCGCCACCCCTCCGCTTCCGGCGACATCAGCTGGTCAGTTCGGGCGAGGGCCGGAGCGGGGTCTGCCTCGATCGCGCCCGTGAGGGAGCGACACATGGTTCTTTGTGGCGCGGCCGAAGGGAGCGGGAGGCAGCCCCGCAACGGGCCCGCTCTTTTCATCGCGAGGCGCACAGGGTGACGACGACTTCCTCGCCGAAGACGTCGGCGGAGTGGACCACGTTGGCGGCCAGATCGAGCCGGTCACCCGGCTCGAGGATGATTTCCTCGCCTTGCACGGAGATCCGCATCCTCCCGCTGACCACCCAGCGGATCTCGGCCTCGGGATGGGCGTGATCGCCATAAACGTCCCCCGGCACCATCTCGAAGCGGTAGGGGCGCAGGCCTTCCTGCTCCAGGCGGGCGCGGATCTTATTGATGGTGATCTGCCCGGCGTCGGCCGGCCATCGGGTTAGGGTGATCTTGGGCATGGCGGTCCTCAGGTGATGGTATGGAGTTTCATCAGATTGGTGCCGCCGCGCGTGCCGGCAGGCGCGCCCAGGAGGATGACGATGCGGTCGCCGGACCCGGCGAGCTTCTCCTCCCGGAGCGAGCGCTCCAGCTCGCGGATGAGCTCGTCGGTGTTGGGGATCGTCCGCATCGCGCGAGGGAGCACGCCCCAGTAGAGGGCCATGCGCCGCCGCACGGCGTCGTGCGTGGTATAGGCGACGATGGGCGCCGCCGGGCGCTCCTTCGAGAGCAGGCGCGCCGTCGTGCCGGACTCGGTGAAGGCCACCACGACCTTGGCGCCGGTCTCGCGCGCGGCCCGCGCGCCCGCGGCGCAGACCGCGGCGGGAAAGGGCGCCGGCGAGGGAACCTGCGCGGGGATCGGCGCTTGGTCCTGGCCTTGCTCCGCCGCTGCCACGATCCGCGCCATGGTCTCGACGGCTTCCACCGGGTAGCGGCCGGCCGCGGTCTCGCCGGACAGCATCACCGCGTCGGTCCCGTCCAGAACGGCGTTGGCGACGTCGGACGCCTCGGCGCGCGTCGGGCGGGGGCTGGCCGTCATGGATTCCAGCATCTGGGTCGCCGTGATCACGATCACGCGACGCTCATTGCAGAAGCGGATGATGCGCTTCTGGGTCAGCGGCACCGCCTCCGGGCTCGTCTCCACCGCCAGATCTCCGCGGGCGACCATTACGCCGTCGGAAACAGCGACGATCTCCTCCAGCCGCTCGACGGCCTCCGGGCGCTCGATCTTGGCGATGAGGGCGGCCTCGGCCCCGTATTTCGTCATCCATTCCCGCGCCGTCGTCACGTCCTCCGGGCCGCGCACGAAGGAGAGCCCCACATAGTCCACGCCGTGCGAGAGGCCGAAGGACAGGTCCTCGCGGTCCTTCTCGCCGAAGGCCGGCGCGGAGACGACGACGCCCGGCAGGTTCATGCCCTTGTGCGACCGGATCGTCCCGCCGGTGACCACGCGGCAGCGGACCGCCGTTCTCCCCGTTTCCTCGACGGCGAGTTCGATCAGGCCGTCGTCAATCAGGATGCGATCTCCCGGCTTCACGTCGGCCGGCAGGCTCCCATACGTCACCGGGATAGCCCCGCCGCTTGCCTGGGAGTCCGTGGTCAGCGTGATCGTCTGGCCCGACTCGACGGAGGCGGGGGTGTCAATCGTCCCGATCCGGATGCGGGGCCCCTGGAGGTCCTGGAGGATGGCGATGGGCCGTCCGGCCGGGGCGGCCGCTTCGCGGATGGCCGCGATCGTCCGGGCGTGCTGCTCGTGTGAGCCGTGCGAGAAATTCAGCCGGGCGACGTCCAGGCCGGCGGCGATCAGTTTCCCCAGAATTTCAGGGGATTCCGAGGCCGGCCCGATGGTCCCGACGATCTTGGCGCGCCGCATGGGCCGGATTGTACAGAAAACCCCTTTCTTGACGCAATCGGAGGGGCATGGTAAAGTTCCGTAGTTTTCATTATGAAAACCGTCAACTCCAAGAAGCTCTTCGAGGCCGCGCTCAGGCTGATGCCCGGCGGGGTGAACAGCCCGGTCCGCGCCTTCCGGGCGGTCGGCACCCTGCCGCATTTCATCGCCCGGGCGAAAGGCGCCAAGCTCTACGACGCGGACGGCAACGTGTTCCTGGATTACGTGATGTCCTGGGGGCCGCTGATCCTAGGCCACGCGCCGGCCCCGGTCGTGAAGGCCGTCGCCCGCGCGGTCGCGCGGGGCACGAGCTACGGCGCGCCCACGGCGCTCGAAGTCCAGCTGGCGCAGATGATCAACGAGGCCGTGCCCTCGATGGAGTGTCTCCGCCTGGTCAGCTCGGGGACCGAGGCCGTGATGAGCGCCATCCGGCTGGCGCGCGCCTACACGGGACGCGACGCGATCCTCAAATTCGAGGGCTGCTACCACGGCCACGCGGATTCGCTCCTGGTCAAGGCCGGCTCCGGCGCCATGACGCTCGGCATCCCGGACAGCCCCGGCGTGCCGGCCGATCTGGCCCGGCACACCCTGACCGTGCCCTACAACGACGTCAACGCGGTGGAGCGGCTGCTGGAAGCGCATCGGGGGAATCTCGCCTGCGTCATCGTGGAGCCCGTGGCCGGCAACATGGGCGTCGTGCCGCCCGGCGCCGATTTTCTCAGCCGCCTGCGCGACCTGACCAGCCACTACCGGATCGTGCTGATCTTCGATGAAGTCATCACCGGCTTTCGCGTCGCGTACGGGGGAGCCCAGTCCCGCTATGGGGTGACGCCGGACCTGACCTGCCTCGGCAAGATCATCGGCGGCGGCCTGCCGGTCGGGGCCTACGGCGGGCGGGCCGACATCATGAAGCTGGTCGCGCCGGAGGGGCCGGTCTACCAGGCGGGCACGCTGTCCGGCAACCCGCTGGCGGTGACGGCCGGCATCGAGACGCTGAAGCTCCTGAGGAAGCCCGGCGTGTACCGGCAGTTGGAGGAACGGGGGCGGCTGCTGGGAGACGGGCTGAACCGCGCCGCCCGCGAGGCGGGGGTGGCGATGACGCTCAACCGGGTGGGCTCGATGCTGACGATGTTCTTCACGCCGGGCCCGGTGACCGATTACGCCTCGGCCAAGAAGTCCGACACCCAGACCTACGCCAGGTTCTTCCGCGCGATGCTGGGCCAGGGGCTGTACCTGGCGCCGTCGCAGTTCGAGGCGGCCTTCCTCTCGACCGCCCACACCCCGGCGGACATCGCCAAAACCGTGAAGGCGGCCCGCGCCGCCTTCCACAAACTCAAAATCAACTGACGAATCCTGCGGGTGACACCGATCTCGGCAAGGGCCGGAGCGGGGTCTGCCTCTAACGCGCCCGTAAGCGAGCGGCATCTGTTTATTCGTGGCGCGCGCGCAGGGAGCGGGAGGCAGCCCCGCGACGGGCCCGCTCTTATTCGTCGTCCTCATCCCCCTCCGCCTTTTCCATCGCCTGCTGCTGCTCCATCGCGTTGTGCAGCAAGGCGCGAATGAACATGGAGATCACATTCCCCACGGACAGACTCCCCCCCGGCGGCACCGCGATCTTGCCTTCCTTGACCATCTTCTCCAGCCACTTCTTCTGGTCCTGGCTGATCTGGAACTTGACCTCGACCAGCTCTTCCTTGCCGCCGAATACGTCTTGACCCATAAGAGGCCCCCTTATTTCTTCTTCTTATCCTCGGGTTCCTTGAACAGCAGAAACAGAAGAACCACGAAGCCGACGGCGACGCCGGCGAGAGCGAGCCAGGTTCCGATGTTCTGCATGGTCAGGCGATCCCTTTCGACAATCGCTCGCGCAGATCCTTTGGAAGCTTGATCAGCTTGCCTTGCAGGTCCACGGTCGCCAGCCGGGCGGAGCCCTCCACCACAAGCCGCCCGCTCGTCTTCTCGCGGATCTCGTGGGCGAACGTGAAGCTGGCCGCGCGCAGGTCCGTGAGCCGGGTGGCGACGGCCAGCGTCTCGCCGTAGCGGGCCGGCGAGCGGTACGAGAGCTCGGCATGCACCACGGCGAAGAGCGTGCCCGCGTCCATGAAGGCCTTGACCGAGAGCCCCTGCGCCTCCAGCCAGTGCGTGCGCCCCTGCTCGAAGTAGCGCAGGTAGTTGCCGTAGTAGACGACCCCGCCGCAGTCCGTGTCCTGGTAGTAGATGCGGACATCCATTGTATGGGTGTGCAACGCCGGCGTCATGGTCAGAGCTCGAGGGTCGGGAACTTGGGGAGCGCGGCGTCGGTGACGCCGGCCACCTTCACGATCAGCGCATAGAGCTGGTGGTACCGTTCGGCCGTGACCGTCTCGAAGCCGTGGCCGAGCGACGAGCGGTGCGCGGCGTCCAGCAGCGGCTTCATCTGGGGCCACTGGGCTTGGAACGTGTGCCCCATCGGGTCGCCGAGCGCTGCCAGCGCGCGGAACTGGGCCACGAGCGGCAGTTTGTACTTGCCGTCCACATCGTCCAGGAAGCAGGTCCTGCAGGTTTCCCTGAGCTCGGCCGGCAACTGGTCGGGCTGGACGTCGTTGGCTTTGATCTTGTGCTGCTTGAACAACTGCACCTGCGCGAAGGCTTCCAGCGCCCGCACCGCCGTGGCGAGTGCCGCGTCGAAGGCACGGTCCTGCTCGGCCCGGCGCCGCGCGTTGGCCAGGAGGTCCGGCGCGATCGCGGCCTTCACGTCTGATGGGTCCAGGACGAGCTTTTCGAGAAAGCCCGCGTTCTCTTTGAGGCGCGGTACCAGCGCCTTCACGCCGGCGGGGCCGCCGAACACCGAGGCCATGTCCAGGGCTTTCGTGGCGGTCTTTAATGATTCCCACGCGGGCTTGTACTGGAAGCGGTCCCAGCAGCCGTAGGCGTCGGCGAGGTCGGCGAAGGCATGGTACAGGGGCTTCTGCCCGCCGCTGACACGGGCTTCGATGTGGCGGAACTGAGCGGCCGCCGCGGCATTCGAGCCCTTGTTGAAGTGTTCGGCGGCCTGGCGGCGCGCGCTGATCGCCGCGTCGGTCCAGGGGTTGTCCTGCTGCCAGGTGTGCGCCTGGCCGTTGACGATGACGAGCTCGCCGACGGGCGCGTCCCCCGCGACGAGCGCGGGCTTGAGCGTGAGGAACTGCGACGAGTGCGACAGGGTCGCGAGGCCCGTCGCGGCCGACATGGCGGCGGTGGCTCGGCCCAGGTCCACGGTCAGCTCGCCCGGCCCGAGGCCCCACACCTTCAGCAGGTCGGCGAGGGGCTGGTTGAGCGCCTTGAAGCTTGCGCCGAAGCCGTGGGGATCGGGGGTGATGATCCAGTCCCATTTCTTAGGCAGCTTGACGAGGTTCGGCTGGATCTGCGTTTCAATTTGGGGGCGCAGGTCTTCGGGGATGAAGAAGCAGAGGCACTCGGGGTTCAGGCGGTTGATGGTTGCCACGCAGGGCGTCGGGTCGCCGACGAGGGCGATCAGCAGGGCTTTGGTCGTGACTTCCGCCGCCATCTCAGTGATCGTCCCAGTCGGGATGGATTTTTCTGGCGCAGTCGGCGCAAATGCCGTGAGTGAACGTGGCCGCCGAGTGGTCGCTGATATAGTCTTCAATTTGTTTCCAATAGCCCTTGTCGTCGCGGATCTTTTTGCAGGTGGCGCAGATGGGCAGCAAGCCGTCCAGCACCTTGATCTTGGCCATGGCGTCTTGAAGCTCGCGGAGCAGCCGCTCCCGCTCTTCCTCGGCGCGCTTGCGCTCGGTGATGTCCCGAATAATCCCGGAATAGAACGTGCCTTCCGTCGCCTGCCAGGTCCCGATGGAGAGCTCCAGGGGGAATTCACTCCCGTCTTTCCGGATCCCGTGCAACTCCACCGTCGTCCCGATCACATGCGCCTCGCCGCCCGCCTGCAACCGCGCCAGGCCTTTGCGGTGGGCGTCCCGGTAGCGTTCCGGCATCACCATGGTCAGCGGTTGCCCCACCACGTCCTCTTCCCGATACCCGAAGATGGTTTGCGCCGCCGGGTTCCAGGCGATGATGTTGCCGTTCCCGTCGGCCAGAATAATGGCGTCCTTGGCGGTCTGGACGACGGAGCGGAATCTCCGCTCGGACTCCAGCAGGTAGTCTTCGGGACGGGGCTGGTCGGTTTTATCTTTGCCGGTGTTTTGCATCAGGGTGCGCCGTCACGCGCCGGACTATAGCACGGCCCAAAGGGGACAGGCTACTGCGCGGGCCTGTCGCCTGCGGCTCGCGGGTCCTGCCCCCGCATAGCCCATCGCAGCCGGGGAACCCGTTGCTCTTGGCGGGGGTCCTGTCGCCGAACAGCCGGGGTACCTGTTGCTCCTCAAATGCAACGGGTCACCAGCTCAGAGCGTTTCGGCGTCGCAGCCCCGCAGACTCGCGCTGTACGCTCTTCCGCTCCGCCCGGGCGCCCGTTCGGCGCCACCCCATCATCATTTTGCAACGGGTCGGGCCGCCGTCGAAGTCCCGGAACCCGGCTGTACGCCCCGCGCTGTTCACCCGTTGCATTCCCGGAGCAACGGGTACCCGGGCGCCCATGCGATGTCACCCGCTCGCCTCCGGTGACATTGACGCCACCCGCAGCAAGGGTGTATCCAAATAGGTACAAGCCTTACAGGGGTCTTCGAGGCGAGAGGCTTGACACGATGCGGCGAACGAAATAGCCTGCATTGAGGTTGGTGTAGAAGAGTTTTGCTGGGACGGGAAAGGGGACAGGCTACTTTCTTTCGGGTAGGTGGTCGGACTCGACTTAGCCCCAACAAGGAGGACCCATCATGAACGCAAAGCGACGGATACATGATGCCATCGTCGGCGTGGTGGTCACGGCGGGTGTGGCGCTCGGGTACTATGTGGACCCGCTGTGGCTGCTCGTGCCGGGCGTGATCGGGGTCGTGCTCATCCAGAGCGGGGTGACCGGCTTCTGCCCGGTGTACTTCATCCTGGACAAGACCTGCGCTCCGGAGAGCGCGGGCTCCTGCGCGCGCTGATGTTGCGATGACTGGAACGGGCGAGGACGCCGGCCTGCCTGTGATGGCCGTTGAGGCGCTGCGGCGGGGGAACAAGATCGAGGCGATCAAGATCCTCCGGCTGGAGCGAAAGCTCGATCTCAAGGACGCGAAGGACCTTGTGGACGGCTATGTCCGCCGCGATCCGGTCCTGCAACAACACTTTCAGCGGGCCCAATCGGAAGCCAAGGGCAAGCTCATCGGCTGGCTCGTGGTGCTCTTCGCGCTGGGCCTGGGCGCGTATTACCTACTGGCAAGATGATGTGCCGGTTCTCGTTAAGCCCACATGCCGCGACGCTATGATCACATTGATCTCCGGGTGCGCAGCCTTTCCGAGGCGCGACCGTTCTACGAAGCGCTCTTGCCCGCGCTCGGGTTCACTCGCGACGCCACGATCGAGGGGTGGTTGCAGTTTGAGGTCGCCGGCGCAGACGGCGTCATGGAGTTTTTCGGCGTTGCCGAGTCGCCGCAGCACGTGGCCAACGAATGCCGTGTCGCGTTTTGGGCGGACAGCACCGGCGAGGTGGATAGGCTGGCTGAGATTGCCGTCCGTGCGGGAGCGCGAAACGTCGAAGGACCCGCTCATGAGATTCCCCAACCGGGGGAGACCGATTATTACGCCGTCTTTTTCGAGGACCCTTGCGGAAATCGCTTTGAGGTTTGTTATCGCAGATAGGAGGAATTGATGGCGGGGCAGGGCTCCGGGGGCAATGTGCTGGCCGCATTGTGCAGTTTCTTCATTCCGGGCCTGGGGCAGCTTCTTCAGGGACGCCTCGTGATGGCCATTGTCCAGTTCGTCCTCGCCATCATCCTCTGGTTCGTTTTTCTCGGTTGGATTATTCACCTGTGGTCGATTCTCGATGCGGCAAAATTCAAGCCCAAGGAAGAAAAACGGGAGGCAAACGCGACCTAGCCGCGAACCGACGGAGGACCAAAAGGAATTCCTATGGAACAGATTATCTCGATCGTGGGGGCGGTGATGATTCTGGCGGCCTATGCCGCGCATCAATATGGATGGCTCGACCGCACGCATGCCACGTACCACTGGCTGAACCTCGTCGGCGCGGTCATCCTCACGGTCATCGCGTTCCGGGCGTCGCAGTGGGGCTTCGTCCTGCTGGAAGGCGTATGGGCGGCGGTGAGCGTGCCCCCGCTCATCAGGGTCAACAAACTACCGTAGCTGCGGGAAATGGAGCGGTAGCGGAGGACGCGATGCCGGAGCCGAAAGGAATCGCAAAGCTGGTCGGGGAAGTGGTGCCGGGGGTCTATTGCTTCACCATGCACGATGACCGGATCGATTTCGAGAGCGACGGCTACGTGGTGGTGGAGAAGGGGCGCGCGGTCCTGATCGATCCGCTGCCGATGCGCCCACGCGACCTGAAGAAGCTGGGCACGGTGGACGCGATCTGCCTGACCGCCTCCTGCCATGAGCGCGCCGCTAGGCGCTATCAGGACACCTTCAAGGTCCTGGTCTATGCCCCTCGGCGCGCGGTGGATTTCGTAGAGACGACGCCGGACCGCCGGTACGGCCCCGGCGCCCGCCTGCCCGGCGGCTTGAAGGCCGTGCACTCGCCCGGCCCGACCGACGCGCACTACTCCCTGTACCTCAAACGAGGCGGAGGCGTGGTGTTCTGCGCCGATCTCCTCACGAATGTCGGCCGCCGCGGCCTGGCCTTCGTAGCCGGCGAATACCAGGACGATCCGAAGGGCACGCTCGTCAGCGTGCGGCGCCTCCTGGACCTGCGGTTCAAAGTGCTGTGCCCCAACCATGGGAAGCCGGTCACGACCGGCGCGAAAAAGGGAATCCGCCAAGCGCTGGCGAAAGTTGCGGCTCGGCGCGACTGAGGGCGGCTACTTCTTTCCCCGCCGCCCGCCTTTCATGGCCCGTTCCATCTCGCGGCCGGCTTCGCGTGTCTTGATGGTCTCCCGCCGGTCGTACTCCTTTTTCCCCTTGGCCAGCGCCAGCTCCACCTTGGCGTGGCCGCGCGGCGAGAAGTAGATCCGGAGCGGCACCAGCGTCAGCCCCCTCTGCTGGGTCTGGCCGATCAGCTTGCGGATTTCCTTCTTATGCAGCAGCAGCGTCCGCGTCCGCAGCGGGTTGTGGTTCATGAAGTTGCCGTGGCTGTAGGGGCTGATATGGCAGTTGTGCAAGCGGACCACGCCCCTGTCCACGCTGGCGAAGCTGTCCCGGAGGTTCACGCGGCCCTCGCGCAGCGACTTGACCTCCGTCCCCTGCAGGACGATCCCGGCCTCCAGCTTCTCCTCGATCGCGTAGTCGTGGAAGGCCTTGCGGTTGGTCGCGACGTCTTTGTGGGTCCGTTCCTTTTTCTCTTGCGCCATGGCGCAACTATAGCACGAGGGCGTGCTGTTTCTTGACTCTCCGGGGGGCCTCTCCTACAATCAGGCGCGATGTCGCAGCGCATCCGCCGAGAGTTTGAAGAGAGCGCCGAGACGAAGCTGAAGTTCGTCGCGGAGCACGCCGACCGCATCCAGAAGCTCGCCGACCTGCTCGCCGAGACCTTCCGCAAGGGCAACAAGGTGCTGCTCTTCGGGAACGGCGGCAGCGCGATGGACGCCTCGCACGTCGCGGCCGAGTTCACGGGGCGCTACCGGCGCGAGCGGGCGCCGCTGGCGGCCATTTCCCTCTCGGCCGATCAGGCCAAGCTCACCTGCATCGCCAACGATTACGGCTTTTCCGAGGTCTTCGCCCGGCAGGTCCAGGCGCTGGGGCGTCCCGGCGACGTGGCCGTCGGCATCAGCACCAGCGGCAATTCCCCGAACGTCCTGAAGGGGCTTCAGGCGGCGCGCGCGCAGGGACTGGCGACGGTGGCCTGGACCGGCGGGACCGGCGGCAAGCTCGTCGGGCTGGCGGATCACGCCTTCATCGTGCCCTCGACGGTGGTCGCCCGCATCCAGGAGACGCACATCACGCTGGGCCACGTCCTCTGCGAGCTCGTCGACGAGGCGCTGCTTGGCAAAGTATAGATTAGAACGCCGCTCATGACCCGTTGCAAGCAAAGAGCAACGGGTTCCCCGAGTTCGCGGCTACGGAAGCCGCAGGCGCCCCGCCGTTCTGCATGACATGACGGCGGCCGGCGACGCTCCTTCCCCACAGCCATCGGAACAGGGCGAACGCGCGCAGGTCGTCGAGGCGGCCGGCGTCATCGGCGCGGCCACCCTCCTGAGCCGCATCCTCGGCTTCGTGCGGGACATGGTACTGGCGCGCCTGTTCGGCGCCGGGGCAGCCGCCGACGCCTTCTTCGTCGCCTACCGCATCCCCAACCTCCTGCGCGAGCTCTTCGCCGAGGGCTCGATGTCGGCGGCCTTCATCCCGGTCTTCAGCGAGTACCTGGCCCAGCGGACGAGGCGCGACGCCTGGGAGCTGGCCAGCGCCGCCTTCACGACGCTGCTCACCGTCCTCACCGGCGTCTGCCTGCTCGGGGTCCTGGCCGCTCCCTGGATCGTCACGCTCATCGCGCCGGGCTTCGGCGGCGATGCCGAGAAGCTCGCGCTCACGACGCTGCTCACCCGGATCATGTTCCCGTACCTCCTGTTCATCGGGCTCGCGGCGCTCGCGATGGGGGTGTTGAACTCGGTCCGGAGCTTCGCAGCGCCGGCCTTCTCGCCGGTGCTGTTCAACATCGCGATCATCGCGTCGGCCTTCCTGCTGGCGCCGGCCTTCGACGAGCCGATCCTGGCCGTGGCGGTCGGGGTCGTGCTGGGCGGATGCGCCCAGTTCCTGATCCAGATGCCCGCCATGAAGCGGGCTGAGCTGCTCTTCAGCTGGCGGTTCGACTTCGCCCATGCAGGCGTCCGCCGGATCGGGTGGCTGATGGCGCCGGCTTTGATCGGCCTGTCGGTCACGCAGATCAACATCCTGGTGAGCACGATCCTGGCCTCGTACTTTCCCGGCGGACCGACGTATCTCTTCTACGGCATGCGGCTGATCCACTTTCCCCTCGGCGTCTTCGGCGTCGCGCTCGCCACGGCGCTGCTGCCGTCGCTGGCCACCCAGGCGGCGAAGGGCGAACTGGATGCGCTGCGGGGCACGCTGGGGTTCGGGCTGCGGCTGATCTTCTTCATCATCTTTCCCGCGATGGTCGGGATCATTCTTCTGCGCCTGCCGATCGTCCACCTGTTCTTCGAGCACGGGCGGTTCACGGCGGCCGATACGCAGGGCACCGCCGCAGCGGTCTTCGCCTATGCGGTCGGGCTCTGGGCCTTCGCCGGGGTGCGGATCGTCGTGTCGGCGTTTTATTCGCTCCAGGACACGCGCACGCCGGTGCTGGTGGCCGCGGTCGCCCTCGGCGCCAACATCGCGCTGTCGCTCGCCCTGATGGGCCCGCTCCGGCACGCCGGGCTCGCGCTCGCCACGGCCCTCTCCGCGATCCTGAACATGGCCGCGCTGGTCGTCCTGCTCGATCGGCGGCTCGGGTCGTTCCACTGGGAGGCGATCGTCCGCAGCCACCTGCGGGTGCTGCTCGCGGCGGCCCCGATCGTCGCGACCTGTCTCTGGGTCGCCGGGCTCGGAGTTTGGGCCCAGCCGGAGGCCTGGACGGCGAAGACGGTCATGCTGGTCGTGGGCATCGGGATCAGCGTCGCCGGCTACGTGACGGTCCATGCCCTGCTGCAGTCGGACGAGCTGGACTTTCTGTGGGGATTGCTCAAGCGGAAATTTGCGCGCTCGGCATCTTGACCCTTTCCCATTGCCGCAGTACCCTGTGCGCACGACTCACACATGGAGGACTCTATGAAGCTGAAGATCATGCAGACACTGTTGACGCTTGCGGCGGCGGTGTTCTTCACGGCGCCGGACGTCCGGGCGGCGACCGAGCGCTATAATGTGGACCTCGACCACTCGATCGTGGGCTTCAGCGTGGCCCACATGGTGGTCTCCAAGACTACCGGCCGGTTCACGGACTACAGCGGTTATATCGAGATGGACCCGGAGGCCAAGACCGTCAAGGCCCTCGAGGCCGTGATCCAGACGGCCTCGGTGAACACCAATCATGCCAAGCGGGACACCCACCTGAAGACCCCCGACTTCTTCAACGTCGAGAAGTTCCCAACGATGACTTGGAAAATGAAGTCGTATGAGAAGAAGGGCGACAAGTACGTGGCCAAGGGCGACCTGACCCTGCTGGGCGTGACCAAGGAGGTCATGCTGATCGGCACCTTCAACGGCGTTGTGCCGAAAGATCCCTGGGGCAACACCCGCGCCGGCTTCACGGCCGAGGGGAAGATCAACCGGAAGGACTTCGGCATGAACTGGAGCAAGGTGCTCGACAACGGAGGCCTGGTGGTCGGCGACGACGTGGACATCAAGCTCGAGATCGAGGTCATCAAGCAGAAATGACGACGATCTTCAATACGAAATGGGGCTGGGTCGGGCTGGCCGCAACGGAGCGGGGCGTGGCGGCCGTGGTGCTGCCGAAGCCGACCAGGCGCGCAGTGGAACGTGAGCTGATGTCAGGCAGGTCGCTGAACGGTGTAGGGGCGTACGGCGGTACGCCCATCCGGACAGAGGCAGCAATCGCCGCGTACCATCTCCGCGCAGCTCGTGCAGCCGTAAATGCCTATCTGGACGGCAAGGCGCGCACTTTCGAACTGCCGCTCGATCTGGACGGGCAGCCGCGATTTCGCGTGAAGGTGTGGAAAGCGCTCCAGCGCATTCCGTACGGCCGGGTGCGGTCCTACGGTTGGGTGGCGCGGAAGATCGGGAAGCCGCGCGCGGCGCGCGCCGTCGGCGCGGCCTGCGGCGCCAACCCCGTGCCGCTGCTGGTCCCCTGCCACCGCGTCGTCGCCGGCGACGGCTCGCTGGGCGGGTTTTCGGGCGGTCTCTCCAACAAGAAGCGCCTGCTCAAACTGGAAGGGAGTCGTACGGGAAGGGGCGCGTCCCGGCGCGCCAGGGGCGGGCGGGTGCGATAGGGTGAAAGCTGTCATACAGCGCGTGACCCGCGCGTCGGTCGAGGTGGACGGCAAGGTCGTCGGACAGATCAGGAGCGGCCTGCTGGTCCTGCTCGGCGTGGCCAAAGGCGACACGGAGGCGGATGTCCAGTACCTCGTCGAGAAGATTCCGGCACTGCGCATCTTCAGCGACGAGGCCGGCAAGATGAATCATTCGCTCGCGGAGATCGGCGGCGGACTGCTGGCGATCTCCCAGTTCACCTTGCTGGGCGATACCCGCAAGGGCCGGCGTCCCGGCTTCGACCAGACGGCCGATCCGGCCACCGCGAAGCGCTTCTTCGACCAGTTCGTCGAGACGCTGCGCAAGACCACGGACCTCACGGTGGAGACCGGCGTCTTCGGCGCGCGCATGAAAGTGGCGCTGCTCAACGACGGCCCGGTCACGTTCGTCCTCGACAGCCGCGCCTAGCGGGGCTATACTGGAATCATCCGGGAGGAGGGCGCATGGAAGCGCGCATCCCTGAGCATCATCCGTTGCGGCAGTTGTTCGGCACGCTGGCGGAGAAGGCCTTTACAGAGAAGCTCGGCTGGCCGGACTTCAACGTCAGCGAGTATGTCTCGACGCTCCTGGTGGACTTCACCCACCAGGACCGGCTCAATCGGATCAAGAACGCCAGGGGCGAGCGGGTCGAGGCCGTGGTGGACCTGCTGTACGAGTCGGAAGTCACGCAGGGGGCCCGCACCTTTGAACGCGAGCGCGAGGTCCATCGGCATATCGGCGATTTCACCCTCTTCATGGCGGGCCTCTTTCCGGAATATCTCAAGCGCATCAAGACCGCCGGCCTGATCTATCACAAGGACTTCCTCGTGGATTACATCAAGACCGGCAAGCGCTCCTACCGCATGGTGGCGGAGTTCGGCCTCGAGCCGCGTTCCGCCGACGAGCAGCCGTCGCCGCCGTTGTTCCGCAAGCTCTCGGAGAACTTCGAGCTCTGCGTGGTCGGGCTGGGCTTCATCCGGGGCGATCTCGACCGGATGCAGGACCCGCGGTACCACCAGGCGCGCCGGTTCTTGTTGAATTGAAAATCCTCAACGCGGAGTTCGTCGCCAGCGCCACGGACCCGGCGCAATTTCCCGCCGGCGGCCTGCCGGAGGTCGCCTTTGCCGGACGCTCCAATGTCGGCAAGTCGTCACTGCTCAACGCCCTGTTGGGGCGCAAGAATCTGGCGCGGGTCAGCCGGACGCCCGGCCGGACCCGCCTGGTGAATTTCTTTCGGGTAGTTGCCGCTGGCAGGCAGGGCGCGGAGTTCATGTTCGTGGACCTGCCGGGATACGGCTACGCCAAAGTGGCGAAGGCGGTCCAGGAGCAGTGGGGGCCGATGATCGAGGGCTACTTGTCGGCCCGGTCCGCCCTGCGGGGCGTCGTGCTGCTGACTGACGTGCGGCGCGGCGAGCAGGAGGAGATCGACCTGGTCCGCTGGGTCCACGGGCAGGGGTTGAAGCTGATCGCCGTTGCGACCAAGGTGGACAAGCTGCCCCGCGGCCGGCGTGTCCAGGGGATCCGCGACCTCGAAACGCTGCTGGGCATTCCCGTCATCGGCTGCTCGGCGGAGTCGGGCGAAGGGCTGGACGCGGTCTGGAAGGCGATCCGGGCGCTGCCGGCTAGGCCGCGCGGATAATCCGGGCTACCGGCGGATTTCGATGTAGCTTTTGTCCTTCTGGTCCTTGATCCACTCCAGGTAGGCTTCTTCGGACTTGAGCTGGAGAACCACGTTGCGGAGGTCCTCTTTGACCTCCTCGTAGGGGCGGAACTGAGGCGGCTTACGGTCGTCGACGCGGATGATATGCATCCCGATCGGCGAGGCGAGCGGTTCGGTCACCGCGCCCTTGTCCAGCCGTTCGATCGCCTTCTGGATCTGCGGCAGCATGTCTCCCGGCCGGATGTAGCCGAGGTTGCCGCCGCGCCGCCCTTCCGGTCCGTCCGAGTACCGGGCCGCCAGCTCTTCGAAGCGCTCCCCCTTTTTCAGCAGGGCGAAGACTTGCTGAGCCTTCTCGCGCACCGCCAGCATCTCGGTTCCGGGGGTCAGCGCGATCAGGATCTGGCTGATGCGCACTTCCGGAGGGAGCATGAAGCGGTCCCGGTGCTGCTGGTAGAACCGGAGCACCTCGTCGTCGGACACGATCAAGCCGGACCGGACTTGCTGGTTGACCAGCCGCATGGAGGTCAACTGGTCCCTGATGAGCGCCATCTCCCGCGGATCGTTCTCGTTGGGCGTTTCGCCGACGCGCCTCAGCCGGACGACCGCGTCCTTCACTTCCTCGTCCCCGACCTTGATCCCCCGGCGCTTGGCGATCTGCAGTTGGAGCTTGCGCTCGATCATCCGGTTCAGGCCCATGTAGTCGATCTGTCGGAGCCGCTGGTCGAGCTCGGCGCCGTTGAACCGCTTCCGGGCCTGCAGCTTCACCTCCGCGACTTCCTCTTCCAGTTCGCTGAGGGCGATGACTTCGGTGTTGACCACCGCCACGATCCGGTCGAGGATGTCGGCGGCGCCGGCAGGGGGGCTGCACGACAAACCAATCCCGGCGGCCAAGGCCGCCGCGGCCTTCTGCAGGGTGGAGGCGGGCATAAGAGGTCGTACAGCTAGTCCGTGCCGGACGCGGGGCTGGCGGTCGGCACTTCCGAGACCGGAATCGGGACGTCGGCGACGCGGAGCTTGGCCTTCGCCCGGAGCGACGCCACGAGCTCGTCGAAGCGTTTGCGTTTCTTCTCGACCTGGATCTGCTCCCGCACCTGATCTTTCGCGTCTTCGAAGGACAGGGGCGCGCCCGCGGCCCGGTCGTTCAGCTTGATGATGTGCCAGCCGAACTGCGTGGCGACCGGGTGGCTGGTTTCCCCGACCTTCAGCGCGAGGAGCGTCTTTTCAAACTGCGGAACTGTCTGGCCCTTCTTGACCGACCCGAGGTCGCCGCCCTTGTACCTGGTGGCGAGGTCGAGCGAGACCTTGCGGGCCAGCGCCGCGAAGTCCTCGCCCTGGTCGAGGCGCTTCTTGGCGTCCAGCGCCTCCTCTTCCGTTTTGACGAGCAGGTGGCTCGCGCGCAGATCATCCGACGCGGTGAAGCTCCCCGGATTGGCGGCGTAGTAGGCCTTCATCTCCTCCAGCGTGACCGTGATCCGGGAGTCCACTTCCTCCCGCATCAGGTTGTCGAGGACGCTCCGTTCCTTGAAGCGCTCCACGCGCTCGGTCAGCGCGCGGTCCCGGTCGAGGCCCCGTTTCCGGGCTTCTTGCAGAAGGAGCTCGCGCGTGATGAGCTCTTCCAGGAATTTCTTGCGGCCGGCGGGACCCGCATAGGTCTTCCGGGCGAATTCCGGCAACTGGGACCAGCGCAGGTCGAACTCGCCGGCCGAGATCTCTTTGCCGTTGATGATCGCGAGAGCTTTGATGGAATCTTCCGGCTTGTCACTGCAGGCGCTGAATGCGGCGAGGAGGAGCGCAAGACCGAGCACTCTCATGGCGGATCTACGACATTCGTCCAAACGAGCCCTCCCATCGGCTTCGGGCGCCCGGTTCAACCGGCGGCCAGCGGCCGATTTTTATCATACGAGGCAAGGACTTGCAACACTCTTTTTACTTCGGGGAAGACGGTCTTCCAGGCAGTGTCTACCCCGAGCAGCTCGAACGACGTCGGTGCGGTGAAGCGCAGGCGGGCGCGATACTGATCCATGAACGCCTGCAGGCCGGCCTCGGGCGGCAGCCCGTGCTCACCGAAGGTGAACGCCACGGAGGCCGCGCGGACCTGGATGGCGAGCGCGCGCATGGCCTTCGCCAGCAGCCGGACCTCCATGACCTCGAACAGCCGCTCGACCGGTTCCGGAGCCGCGCCGTACCGGTCCACCAGTTCGCCGTGCAGTTGCGCAAGGTCGCCCGCGTGCGTGCTGGAGGTCAGGCGCTTGTAGAGCGACAGGCGCTGCGCGGCGTCCCCGACGTACTCCTCGGGAATATAGGCCGAGACCTGCAACTGCAGATTCGGTTCGACCTCCTCCGCCACCGGCTCGCCCTTCAACTCGTGCACGGCCTGCTCCAGCATCTGCATGAACAGCTCGAAGCCGACGGCGTCGATGTGGCCGGATTGCTCCTTACCAAGCAGATTGCCCCCGCCGCGGATCTCCAGGTCGGCCGCCGCAATGCGGAAGCCGGACCCGAGTTCCGTGAAGTCCTGGATCGCCTGGAGGCGCTTCTGCGCGTCGCCGGTGAGCGTCTCCTCCTCGGCCACCAGGAAATAGGCGTAGGCTTGGTGGGCGCTGCGCCCCACGCGCCCGCGGAGCTGGTAGAGCTGGGCCAGCCCGAAGGTGTCGGCGCGGTTCACCAGGATCGTATTCGCGTTGGGGATGTCGAGTCCCGATTCGATGATGGTCGTGGACAGGAGGACGTCGGCGTCGCGGTGGTGGAAGCGCAGCATCACGGATTCCAGCAGCCGCGGCTCCATCTGCCCGTGGGCCGCGACGATCCGGGCCTCGGGGACCAGGTCCTTCAGCCAGGTCCCCATCCGCTCGATGCCCTGGACGCGGTTGTGCACGAAGAAGATCTGGCCGCCGCGCGCGAGCTCGCGCAGGATGGCTTCGCGGATGACCCCTTTGCCGAAGCGCACGACCTGGGTGCGGATGGCCAGCCGGTCGGCCGGCGGGGTCTCGATGACCGAGAGGTCCCGGAGGCCCGACATGGCCATCTGGAGCGTCCGGGGGATCGGCGTGGCCGTGAGCGTCAGGACGTCCACCTGAGCCCGCAACTGCTTGAGGCGTTCCTTGTGCCGCACCCCGAACCACTGTTCTTCGTCGATCACCACCAGCCCGAGGTTCCGGAACTGCACGTCCTTCTGGAGGAGGCGGTGCGTGCCGATGATGATGTCGACCGAGCCCGCCGCGACGCCGCGCAGCGTGGCTGTCCGCTCCTTGAGCGGCTGCAGCCGGCCGACGACTCCCACCGTCACCGGGAAGGGCGCGAAGCGCTCGGTGAAGGTTTCGAAGTGCTGCTGGGCGAGCAGCGTGGTGGGGACCAGCACCGCCGCCTGCTTGTTGTCCTGGACCGCCTTGAAGACGGCGCGCATGGCCACCTCGGTCTTGCCGTACCCCACATCTCCGCAGATCAGCCGGTCCATGGGTTTCTCGGACTCCATGTCTCGGCCGATGTCCTCGATGGCCCGCACCTGGTCCGCCGTCTCCTCGAACTCGAACGCGGCGTCGAATTCGCGGGAGAGCATGCTGTCCGGGGCAAACGGCGGCCGGCCGCGCGTCTCCCGTGCTGCCTGGACGGCGATCAGGTCTTTCGCCATGTCCTCGATGCTCTTTCGGACACGCGCCTTCGTGCGGCCCCAGGCGGTTCCGCCCAGGTGGTTGAGCTTGGGCGCGTGGCCCTCGGAGGGGGAATAGCGCTGGATCTGGTTCAGCCGGTCCAGGGGCACGTAGACCGTGTCGCCCCCGGCGTACTCGACGATCAGGTAGTCGCTGTCGAAGCCCTGGACCGAGAGGCGGCGGAGCCCGAGATAGCGGCCGACGCCGTGCAGCACGTGCACGACGTAATCGCCGATTTTCACTTCCTCGATCGATTTGAGAAACGCGGCGCTCTTGGCGGCGGCGGGGGCCTTGTGCCGGACGCCCCGCGCGAACAGCTCGTCTTCGACGATGATCCAGAGCGGCGGCGGCTCCGGCCCGCCCCAGGCGCCGCGCAGTCCCAGGAGCCCGCCGGAGAGCCCTCCTTGAACCAAGGCGTAGGGCGCGTGCGCGCCAAGCGCCGTGACCGTTTTGTCTCCCAGCGGCTCCGCCGGAAGATTATGTTCCACAAAGAGCGATCGCAGGCGATCCACCTGGCCGCGGCTCCGGGCGACGATCACGACCGGCCCCCTGGCCCGCAAGGCCTCGAGGTGCGCGACGGTCTCGGTGAACGAGCGGCCCTTCACGCCGATCCCGATCGTCTGGGGGCGCTGGGCGTCGAATCGAAAAAGCGACGGCTCCTCAGTCGTCGCGCCCCCGGCTTCGCCCCGGGGAATCGCTTCGACGGTCACGAGACAGCGCGCGCCGCCCGCCTCCAGCAGGTGGTCCAGGGGCAGGAAAAGCTCGTCGGGAGGAGGCGGCAGGGGGCCCGCCGGTTCCAGCGCGGCGTATGCTGTGTGCGCTTCCGCGAGGACGTCATCGGCGTGCTTTCGCAGGTCCGGCGGTTCGTCGGCGATCAGCACCGGTGGAGAAGGAAAATGGTCCGGCAGGGTCTCCATGGCGGAATACCAGGAGGGTCCCCGCCACTCGGCGTCCGGCGGGAGGGGCGAGAGGTCGTCCCGTATCAGCTCCCGAGCGGGCAGGATGCGGACGGCGGCGGCGCGCCCGGACGATTTCTGAGTGGCGGGATCGAAGAGACGCAGGGTCTCGACGGCGTCGCCGAGAAATTCTACCCGCGCGGGCTCCTCGTGGGCCGTCGAGAAGAGATCCACGATCCCGCCCCGCACCGCGAACTCGCCGGGGCGTTCCACCACTGACACCTGGCGGTAGCCGAGACGCAGGAAGCGAGCGAGCAAGCGCGTCCGCTCGATCGCAGCGCCGGGCTTCAGAGAAAAGCAGGCTTCCGCCAGCAGGCTGCGCGGGAGAAGCCGTTGAAGGAAGGCCGCTGCAGGCGTAATGAGGACGAGCCCCCGGTCGGAGCCCTGCAGTCGGTCCAGCGCCCGCATCCGCTGCCCGATGATCTCGACGGGCGGCGGGGTGGCCGCGTAGGGCAGCACACCCCAGTCCGGAAACAGCAGCACGTCCTCGGGGGACGCGCCCTGCAGGCGATGGAAGAAGGCGACGTCGGCGTGCAGAGTCTCCGCGGACGCATCCGTGGGTGTCACGACGAGCAGGGATGTCCCGCGCGCGGCGAGCTGTCCGGACAGGACCGAGAGCACGAAGCCCTTGGCGGAGCCGAACAAGCCGGCGAGCGACGTGGGGCCGCGGCGTTCCTCCACGGCGCGCAGGAGAGGCGCCACCAAGGCGGCCCATGCGGCGGGGAGCGCGGAGACAGACATCAGGTCAAAGATTGGATACGCCGAACCAGCGAGGTCGTGGACACGTCGGCGACGAGCGGGATGGTGACGACGGTTCCGCCCCGCGCCTGGACGAGCTCGCGTCCTACGATCTGCTCGACCGGCCAGTCGCCGCCCTTGACCAGGACGTCGGGTTGAACGGCGGCGATCAGGTGGCGGGGGTCCGGCTCGTCGAAGATCACGACATGGTCCACGCAGGCCAGGGCGGCCAGCACTTCGGCCCGCTGGGCCTGCGGTACCAGCGGGCGTCCGTTTGGCTTGATCGCCCGGACCGAGGCGTCGCTGTTGAGCCCCACGATCAGGCAGTCGCCGAGCGTGCGCGCTTCCTGCAGGTAGCGGGTGTGGCCGATATGCAGCAGGTCGAAGCACCCGTTGGTGAAGACGATGCGTTCGTTCCGGGCGCGCCGCGCGCTCAGGGCCGCGGCGAGAGCCGGCGTGGTCAGAATTTTTTCGCGCATTGCGGTTCAGGCCCTATCATAACATTCAGCCGGAAAATGGGGACAGTCCCCATTTTCCCAACGGGAGTCGGTCATGTCAAACCGCCGAGGAAAATGGAAAATGGGGACTGTCCCCATTTTTCCCATACCGCGCTTGTCACCGGCGGCGCCGTCCCGTACAATACGGCCGGTTCATTCCATGAAGGAGGATCGGGTGGATGGCGTAAGGTTCGAACGCTTGCCGGGCAAAGGGCACCATTACCCGGTGCTGTTTCATGTCGGGAGCAGCTACGTCCCCGTGACGGAAACCATCGTGAGCGAGCTCAAGGCCTGCGCGCTCTTGCCGGGCGAGCGGTTTCTGGAAGTTCTCATCGATAAGGTCGGCTATTCGGAATACCTGAAAGAGCGCATTCGCGCGGAACTCAAGAAAACCGGCGATCCCGTGACGCAGGCCACCGTCCTGCAGGGCGTGATCAGAGAGTTATAGCGTGCCTTACTGGAAGACTCCCACCCTGATCAGGGCGCCGCGGATGGCCTTTTTTTTGTCCTCGCGTTCTTCCTTCGCATAGGCCTGCTTCAGCAGTACGATGGCCTCCTCCTCCTTGCCCATGGCCAGCGTGACTAATCCCAGTCCATGGAGGGACTGGGCGTCCTCCGGGTCATATTGGACGGCTTTCCCGAAGGCGTCGAGCGCCTTGGGAACCCTGTTCTGCCTGTAATAAATCCATCCCAGCTTGGAATGCGCCGCCGCGAGGGCCGGGGCCAGTTGGATGGCCGCTTCGTATTCCGCGATCGCCTCGTTCAGCCGCCCGTTGGCCTCATACACACCGGCCAGCGCGTAGCGGACGAGCGCATCCTGCGGGTTCAGGCGGGCGGATTCCTTGAAAGCCGCGATGGCCGGCGCGAAGCGCCCCTGGTCGGCCAGCGCCACCCCCAGATTGTAGTGCACGAACGGTTCCGACGGATTCAGCTTGATGGCCTCTCTGTATTGTGCGATCGCGGATTCGAGAATGCCCTGCTGGTAATAGGCCGAACCCAGATTGAGGCGCATCCGGATATCCGTCGGGGCCAGCTTCACGGCTTCCCGGTACTCCCGGATGGCCATGTCCACGCGATCCAACGCGTGGAGGGCCTGTCCGTGGAAATAGCGAGCGTGCGCGTCGCCGGCGTCCAGTCTGGCGCTGTCCTTGTATTCCCGGATCGCGCTCTCCAAATCCCCGATCTGCGTCAGCGTGATTCCGAAAAACAGTCTGGCGCCGGCGTTCTCCGGGTGTTCGTTCGCAAGCTGCTCGGCGAAGGTGCGGATCGCCGTCCGTGGGTCCGGCCGCGCGTCCGGCGTGATCGGGGTCTCCTCTTCCGGCGGAGCGAAGAGCCGGTCGTGCTGCTCGTGGGCATTTCGATAATCACCCGTAAATAGTGAACCTGAGAGGAGGAGGAGTCGGGCGATCGGATCATCCGGGACGGCCTGGAGCCAGGCATGGCCGACGTCCAGTAAGGAGCGCCATTTTTTCTCGAGAATCAGATCGCGAGCCTGGCAATGATAGTCTGAGTTTGTCATACGAGGCGTAGCATAGAGTCCGGGACGCGGCATGTCAAACCGCGCGTTCTACGTAGAATCACTGGACATCAGCGTTGTGTAGTAGCGGGAACGAATAGAAGCCGGTTCCGGCTCTCGGCAGGGGGAAACAGAGCCATGAAGTTTACGATGGCATTGTTTTCAAATTGAAAATCCTGTGAATGAGATGATCGCTGAGAAGCGTCCCAATTGTTACTTGATGGTAGCATCCTGAACCTGCCACGTCCGCGTCCATCGAAAGCGCATTTTACTTTTCTAATCAATCAGTTACATTCGCTCTTCCGATTCCACCTGGCTCAATCAGGTAACGTCGCATTGTGTCGGGATGAAACCGCGCACAGACGAACGAAAGTAATCATCATATAGATCAATACGTTGAGAATTGATTTGCCGGGGCCGGGAAGTTGGTCCTGCTGTTGCAATCTCCCTTCGCCTAGTCATGTCCTGCATACACTTCAACAAGCCAATCACGCTGATCCACAAAGCTCAGAAAACAGAAGGGGGGTGGGATAGAGTTCTACGGACCGTTTTCGGTGCGAGCGCAGGTGTGTGGTTATCAACGAAGGAGGAAACACGATGTTCTTAACAAGACGGCAATTCTTAAAGACGAGCGCGGGGACGATCGCGGCGCTCGCGATCGCGGACAAGGCGTTTGCCTTGACCGCCCTGCAGCCGGTCATCGAGGTGGGCAACCCCCTCGGCGAGTATCCGGACCGCTCGTGGGAGCGCGTCTATCACGATCAGTATCGCTACGACTCGTCGTTCTCGTACATCTGCTCGCCGAACGACACGCATGCGTGCCGGGTGCGGGCGTTCGTGCGCAACGGCGTGGTGATGCGGGTCGAGCAGAACTACGATCAC
>Ga0137796_10000080_pt1 | contig 58824 bp, 54 predicted proteins | sample OV2TP3_FD_97704 | JGI IMG/M metagenome (GOLD analysis project Ga0137796, IMG submission 97704) | reverse complement strand
TCAAGGCATCGGCGCGGCTGGGGAAAATCTTATAAAGCTGCTGGCGAAACTGCTCCAGTTGGGTCGTCATCTGGCTCCCTCCTTTGGAACCCAACTATACGCAATTCCGCCGATCCTTTAAACCCTTTTCATTCCCTCACTTTGTTCAAAGTCCAATACCGTCAGATACGGCGAGTAATTCCCGCTGCCAGCGCCCTGCGATACCCCTCTGCGTATGAGGGTATTCACCAGAACGCTGTTGATCTTCATCTTGCTGACCGCGTTGGGCGACGCATAAGGCTTGTTGTCCACCGTCCAGATGAAGGTTCGCGTCTCCAGGCTGCCGTGATCGAACTTTGACCGGTGGTATTCCACCTCCACAGCCACTTTAGAACCGACTGCGTAGGTGAACACCCCTCCCACCTGGCTTCTCCCGCTCGCATACCAATCCTTTAACTTGAACATCGCCCGGTTGTAGTCCACAAACGTGCCCACCCCCCAACGGCTCGTCGTCTCCTGGCTTTGAATCGTCGACGCTGATATCAGGAGAAACAAGCCTGCTGTGATAAAGTCGAAGGCTTTTTGCTTTTTCATAACTGCCCTCCTCCTTGACCATATCTTAGAGGTTATCGTGGACGCCCTGATATTTTGGGTTCCGTGCTGTAAACCGATGGGAGTATCTATTTCAAAATCCGTCTGAGATCATTCCTCCTTTTGTTCTTGACAACAGAGCAAACTATTGTTTATATTAGAAAAGGTCTGGGCAGGGGACAGTAACGCCCTTGCGCTTACCCTTCTGAGCCGTTAGCTTCCTCCCGCCAAGTTGGTGGCTATCGGCTCTTTTTATTTATGTGCCGTTTACGGATGATATCCCCCACGCTCCCCGCTACCCAGCATCATCTATGTCTCCTGAACTACAAGGTCACATTCAATAATCCTGTGTTGTGGCAATTGTGTTTCTGGGGATTCAACATGGTTCACAAGGGTTTCGACGCTAAAATCCACAAGCTCTTTGGTAGGAAGTCTCATGTAAGACAGTTTCGAATCGCACAGATCCGTAAAACAGGCGTCGCCCAACCCGACGATCCGGATCCGCCTATGGTTCCGCCTTTCTGAAATGCTATTCACCACGGCCGGGGCAAATATATTTGCCGAAACAAATATGGCTTCAGTTTCCGGGAAAACATCCAGCATCTTTTTCGTTGTTGCACAGACAGACTTGCCGGACGGAGACGCGGAAAAAACAGGATACGGCTTTTGTCCCCGCTCTTCCATGGCTCTTTTATACCCTGAACGCTTGAGTTTTTCATACGGACCCCGACCTATATTCAAGATCCCAATTTTTGTAAGCCCGCAATCCAAGAGATAGGATATGGCCTTATAAACAGACCCTTCTCTGTCAATAGCAGCCCAATTATCGCCATAATCGAGAATGGTATCGAGGGCAAAAGTTGGAATTTTGGTCTCTTTGACCAGGGGGAGAATTTTCTTAAGCGAGTGAGATTCCCATTTAAGAAACAGTATGCCATCTAATTTTTCCTGAACCAACGTTTTTACCATATCCTCAGAAGGAGAGGTTTTATCCGTTTGCAATAGATAGATACCATAACCCAATTCATTAAGCTTCCCAGTCGCAAGACTGATGGTTTCATAGAGACTGAAATTTCCGTGCACAGGATACTCGTGAAAAGATCCATGAATACATAAACCCACCCTGAAAGTCCGATTCAGCACCAATCCTCTGGCCGCGACATTTTTTCGGTATCCATGTTCTTTTATTGCATCGAGTATTGCCTTGCGCTTTTCAGGACTCACCCTTTTATGATCTTTGTTGTTTAACACAAAAGAAACAGCCGCAGGAGAAGTTCCAGTGAGCTTGGCAATATCTTTGATGGTAGTTGACATGGGGTTTAGGAAGACCCATTGATTAAAACGTTTTAACTTAAAAGAAAAATAAAGGTTTTTTCAGGCAGGCAGAAGCCATTTTTGAAGCCCATATGGTTTTGAGGCGTGTCCCCATAACTAGTGGCAACATAAAGTAGCATCGTATTTGACGGGCGACTGATCAACGACTGTTTTCTTCAACGACAATCATCCTCAAGACGTAAGTGGACCGCTTTCTGCCCTGTCTTCAAGCAGGAAAAGATCTCGGATTGCGACCTCCTCTATGCTCAGGGTGGAGCTTCGCAATCTGATTATAGGTTAACATTTCAAACACGATAAGTCTCAATTTTTAGTTAACTTAAAACGTTTTAACTTGAAAGGAAAAAAATAAATTTCTAATCGATTCCAAATAAGTTTGTCCCATTATAACATTTTCTTATTTCAATGTCAAGAAAAAAAGAAGAATTCCATCACGCCCAAGGCCCATCCCCTCTATCCTCCGGAGTTTCAGCATCAGATCATCGAATTGGTCAGAGCCGGTTGCAGCCCAAACGAGTTGGTACGTGAGTTCGAGCCATCGGCTCAGGCCATTCGGAATTGGGTCAAGCAGACTGATTTGGATCAAGGCCAACGTCAGGATGGTCTGACTACCGACGAACACGAGGAACTCAGACGGCTGCGCCGCGAGGTCAAGCAGTTGCGCCTTGAGCGAGAGATCTTGTCAAAAGCCGCAGCCTGGTTTGCCAGGGAGACCAACACGATCCCGTCGCGGGATTCAAGTTTGTGAATGCTCACCAGGCCTTTTGTCCCGTCACCACGCAATGTCGAGCTCTGGATGTCTCCACCAGTGGGTATTATGCGTGGCAGGACCGTCCTTCGACGGGATCGGTCAGGGATTGCTTTGACAACGCGCTTTGTGAAAGCTTCTTTGCCACCCTGGAATGTGAACTGCTCGACCGCTGCTGTTTCCGTAACCAGGCTGAAGCTCGAATGGCGATCTTCCGATACATCGAGGGCTGGTATAACCCCCATCTCCGGCACTCAGCTCTGGGCTATGAATCCCCCCTCAGCTACGAAAGAGGCAAAAAAGAAGGTCGTGAGCGCAGTTGCACGCTCACGACCTTCACCGAGCTTTTCGCCGAAGCGACTTCCGAGGAGAAGAAAGACCTTCTGGCGCTGCACATCAACCAGATTATCTGGACTCCCCAGGAGATTCGCCTGGCTCTATTTGAAAGCCCGACTGAACAGTTGTTAACCACTTCAGGGAATGTTCAGTCAGTTTCGTTATCTAACTCCGGCGGCAGGACTCGAACCTGCGGCCCGGTGGTTAACAGCCACCTGCTCTGCCAGCTGAGCTACGCCGGAATGTCAAAGGAATTGCGCCTGAAAAAATACAAGATCGGGTGATCGGTGTCAAGGAAAAAGAATAGCCCTTATCCCTTCAAAAACTCCTTCACCCTCGGATGTCCCAGCGCCTCCCGGTTCAGGATATGCGCCGGCTCCCGGCCCTGGATGGCGTCCGTCACCTGCCCGACGGTCCGGCGGTCGAGGCGGATCGTGGACTCAACCGTGATGCCGGCGTTGTGGTTCGTGCAGATGATGCGGGGATGGTCCCTGTGGACCTCGCGCGGGCCGTTCACCGGGTCGTCCACCACGTAGTAACAGAGCCGGTCCTCGCGAATGGCGCGGTTGACCGCCCGGTCATCCACCAGGTTGCCGCGCGAGGGATTGATCAGGGAGGCGTGGGGCTTCATGGCGCAGAGGCGGTCGTAGGTGACGATGGTGTCGTCCCCGGCCACGTGGAGGGAGACCGTGTCGCACTCCCGGAACAGGGTCACGGGGTCGTCCACGGCGACGGCCCCGAATTTTTTGGCCAGCTCTTTGATGTCAGGCCGGATGTCGTAGACGAGCAGCCGGCCCTCTTCCCCCAGCAGCGGCCTGGCCCGCACGGCCACGGCCTGTCCGATGCGCCCGAAGCCGTAGAGCCCGAGCGAAGACCCCCTGGCCTCATAGGTCCGGATGATGGAAAAGTCCCCGGCGTGGGAGAGGCGGTTCAGGGTGTAGACCCGCTTGAGCGTGGCCATCCACTGGGCGATGGTGTACTCCGCGACCGTCTCCATGTGCTCCGGCGCGACGGTGACCAGGACGCCCTGCTGCGTGGCGGCGGCCAGGTTGACCTTCTCGTAACCCACGCCCCACCGGGCGACGATCCGGAGGTCTCTCCCCTCCGCGTAAAATTCGGGGTGGATGAGGGCCGAGTTGGCGATCACCCCCACGACCCCCTTCGCCTTCTCCGCCGTGAGGTCCCCGGTGTAGTGCTCCAGGTCGGCCAGCTTCGCCAGGTCCGCCAGGGCCTTTCGGCGAGGCTCGGAGTCGAACTCGGCGTTCTGAAAGATCGTTGCTAACAAGATTTTGTTTCGCATGGACTCCCCTTTTACTCTGCGGTCTCTGCGGTCTCTGCGGTCTCTGCGGTCTCTGCGGTAAAATTCTTATTTCGCTTCCTCCATCCAGTGGTCCACCGCGCCGGGCCTGGGGTCGCGTTTGCCGGCCTCGTGCAGGGCCCGGATGCGGCCCACGAAGTCGGCGGGAAACCGGGCCGCGATCTTCCGGGCCAGGGCCTCGGCGGCCTCCCTCGCCGCCCCGCGGACCTCGACCTCCGGCCCCCACTCCCACGCCTCCAGGTAGGCGTCTGCCCCGTAACTCCCGTCGAACATGGCCACCGCGTCGATGCCCTGCTGGAAGCGATCCGGCAGCGGCAGGGTGATCTCCCCGCCCTCGTCCTCGGCCCTGACCTGGGCGGGGATCTCTTTCCAGTAGATGATGCTCACTTTAGCCATCCGATTCCTCACCCCAGCTTGCCTTCTCGCCACGCCTCGATGTAGCGCTCGCAGAAGGGGTCCTGGCCGGTCAGCATGTCGAGGGCAAAGCGGTAGGCGTCGGTCGTCGGGTCGAAGTCGAACACCTCGTCAAGGCGGTTCTGGACCGGGTCCATGATCGCCCCGTCGGCCCCGGCCTCCACGGCCAGGGCGATGAACACCTCGTTGACGAGCTTGCGCTGCGGGATGCCGAAGGAGACGTTGCTCAGGCCGCCCAGGATGTGAATCTCGTCGCCGTAATGCCCCCGGACCTGCCGGACGGCGTCGAGGTAGTGATTTCCGTAGCGGGCGTCCACGGCGATGGGGAAGACCAGGGCGTCGATGTAGATGTCGGACCTGGGGATGCCCCTCGCCTCGGCCAGGCCCATCAGCTCCCGGACGTTGGCCACGCGCTCGGCGTCGTCCTCCGGCATGCCGCTCCGCCCGGCGGCGGTCAGGATGACCTGACAGTCGAATCGCCCGACGAAGTCGAGGGCCTCCGGGCGCTCAAGGGCCGCCGAGTTGAGCAGGGGCCGGCCCGCCCTCCGGTCGTAGGCCTCCAGTCCGGCCCGGATGGTGTCGGGGTTGGAGGAGTCGATGCTGGGCGGGACCGGGGAGACGGCCTGCACCACGGGGACGAGCCAGCGCATCGCCTCCTGCTGCTCCTCCGGCTTCAGAGAGACCTCGTCCACGTTCAGGTCCAGGAAGTGCGCGCCGGCCTCCGCCTGCCGCCTGACCTCGCAGTGGATGTATTCAACGCCCCGCCTCCGGTCCTCCCCCTCCCCCCAGAGGCCCTGCTGGACGGCGATCTGCAGGTGCTTGATCCGCCCCTCCTGGTAGTCGTGCTTCTTCCGGTAGGCCGGGGGCACCCGGAGGGTTCGGGTCTTCCCCTCGGCATTCTGGTAGCGGATGCCCTCGGTCCCATCCTCCAGGACCTTGATCCGCCTGCCGGTCTTCGATAGGGCGCGGGTGGTGTGGATGTTCTCGCCGACCACGGTGAAGCGGGAGGGGCGTGGCATAATTCCTCAACGATGAACGATGAATGATGAACGATGAACAAAGACAACGATGAAGTATGAACGATGAACGATGAACGAAAAACAAAATAGCCTCTATGGGTTTTCGTTCCGCGTTCCGCGTTCCGCGTTCCGCGTTGCCTTTTCATCGTTCCGCGTTCTGCGTTCATCGTTGTTTTTTGCGTGGTGATCCCGTCCCAGAAACGTGTTCGCCCAGGCGGAAGTCCCGCGCAGAGCCGCGTCTCGGAAGACCACGGGGCGCTGGAGCATGGCCTCCTCCTCGCCGTAGGCCTTCAGGCGGTCATAGGCCAGGGACCAGATGCACTCCTTCTCGCCCACCTCGCACCTCCCCTGCCGGGTGCCCCCGCAGGGGCCGTTGCGCTGGTTCTTGGCGCACTGAGACTCCGGGCAGAGGTAGGCGATGTCGGGGAGGGAGCAGTCCCCGCAGTCCCGGCAGTCGAAGGCCACGGCCTTGACCGCGTGCTCAACGGCATGGGCCACGGCCCTGACCCTCCCCCCGGCCTTCTCGATCCTCTGATAGACCTCCTGGCCGAGCTTGAAACCGGGGGAGCCTTTCTCGAACACGCCGTTGTGGATGAGACGGTTGAGCTTGTAGCTCGCCGGGAGGTCCCACCGGGTCCTGCGCCGCGCCCCTTCCTCCTTCGACGCCAGGTAGGCGCGGTTGACCTGAGGGGTGTTCAGGCCGGTCTCCGGGTCGGGCTCAAAGCAGTAGAACTCCCCCGGCTGGGAGAAGGCGATCTCCTTCGCGAATGCCCGCCAGTCGTCCGGGCCGAAGGAGGCCTCCGTCTCAAGGATCTTCCGGTAGTCCTCAAAAACGAGGTGGCCGCCGAGGTAGGCCCCCCGGTAGCCCAGCCCCCTGGCGACGGCGACCTGCCTGGCCGCCAGCTCCAGGAAGAAGCCCTTGCCCCTGTCCGGGGAGGCCGCCTGCCTTTCGACCAGGCGGAGGAGGTCGGAGGTCACGACGCAGCCGGGCATGTCCCCCCGGTGGAAGTAGCGGGCCGCGGCAGGGTTCAGGACGTAGACATTGGCGATGGCCGGGACGTTCAGGCCCTGGAGGGCTATGTAGCGCAGCAACTCGTCGAACTTTCGGGAGTCGTAACCGAGCTGCGTGATGATGAACGCCGCCCCGCTCTCGACCTTGCGGGCGAGCTTGAGGTACTGGGGGATCAGCTCCCGCTCCTGGAGCTTGAAGGGGGAGACGACCGCGCCGAGGAAGAACCCCGTCCGGCTGAGGCGCTCGACGCTCCCCGGCCTGAGGCCCTGGACCTTCAGGCCGCGGTTCATGTCGCTGAGCATCTCCAGCAGGCCGACGGAGTCGATGTCGAACACCGGGGCAGCCTGCCCCCGGTAGCCGCCCGTGGGATAGTCCCCGGAGAGGGTCAGGATGTTGTGAAACCCCGCGCTGGCCAGCTCCCAGGCCCGGCTCTGGAGGGCGTTCCGGTTCCAGTCCTTGCAGGAGAGGTGGATGATGATCTCCTGTCCTCGCGAGATGAGGTCCGTGCCCAGGGTGTCGGGGCTGAGCATGGCGTTGCCGCCGGGGTTGTCGGTGATGCTCAGGGCGTGGATGCGGTCCCACTCCACCAGCCGGCGGGCCAGTTCCAGAACCTTCTTCCCGTGCTTCTCGATGATGATCCCCCGGCTCGTGACCAGCTCTACGCAAAAAACGAAGTCGTCGGTCTCGGTGAGGGCTTCGCGGAAGGAGAGGTCCATGGGCCTGCCTTAAGGAGTGAGATTCAGGCCCTCACCCACCCCCTGCCCCCCTCCCTCTCCCGTACGTACGGGAGAGGGAGGGGGCGCCAAGGGCTTTTCTATAGACATGGGGGAGGGAGAGGGCCTCGTTTACGCGCTTATTCGTACATCGGCTTGAACATGCAGCCTTCGACGAACACATCGAAGAAGTCCGGTGTGGTCTCCAGCTCCACGTGCTCGACGCGGCGCACGAGGCGCTCCAGGGCCTCCCGCTTCGCCCTGGACAGGAGCATGGCCGTGGCCCCCTGGAGGGAGGCGTTGCCCACCTTCTCGATCTTCTCCTCCGGGAAGTTGGGGATGAACCCGATCTCCACGGCGTGCCGGACGTCGATGTAGTTGGCGAACCCCCCGGCCAGGTAGAGCTTCTGGACCTCCTCCAGGCCGACGCCGTAATTTTGCAGGACGATCCGCTGCCCGCAATAGTTGGCCGCCTTGGCCTGGGCGAGGTGGCTGACATCCTCCCGCGAGAAGGTGATGCCCCGGTCCGGGGCCACGACGAACCTGTCCATCTCCTCCGGGAAGACCCCCAGCTCGTCCATCTTCCCGGCGCGCCGCAGCTCGGCCAGGAGGTCGATCAGCCCCGACCCGCAGATGCCCTGGGCGGGGGCGTCGCCGACGGTGCGATAGCGGACGCAGCCGTTCTGGATGGCCACGGACTGGATGGCCCCGTCGTAGCCCGGCATGCCGTAGGTGATCAGCCCCCCCTCAAACGCCGGGCCCGCCGGGCAGGAGGCGGCCATCATCCGGCCGGCGTTTCCGACGACCACCTCCGTGTTGGTGCCGATGTCCACGAGCATGACCACGCCCTGCTCCCGGTCCATCCCGACGGCCAGGAGATCGGCGGCCACGTCCGCGCCCACGTGACAGCCGATCAGAGGGCCTCCGTAGACGTTCGCCTTCGGGTGGATGCGCAGGCCGAGGGCGCGGGCCGTGGTCGTCAGGGCCGTGGTCGTCCGCCTGCCCGCGTCCAGCTCGTGCTCGATGATGGACTTGTAGGGCTTCTCGCCGATGGTCTGGACGTCTAAGTTAAAGAAGATGTCGCGCATCGTGGCGTTGCCCACGACCACGACCTCGTAGATCGCCCTGCGGGGGAGGCGGAGCCTCCGGCACATCTCCCGGACCTCGTAGTTGAGCGCGCTGAGGATCGCCTTGTGCAGCTCCCCCCGGTAGGGCCCCGCATCGTAGGAGATGCGGTGCATGATGTCGCTGCCCCCGAACCGCTGAGGGTTCTCGAAGGCGCTCGTGCAGAGGCAGGCCCCGGCCTCTAAGTCCACCAGGTTCAGCACGACCGTGGTCGTGCCCGCGTCCACGGCGAGGCCCAGGATGCGCCCCCGGTAGGCGTCCACCTCCCGGTCGCCGCAAAAGACCCGGTCCCCCTGCCGCCGGACGAAGGGGTCGAGGTCGAAGCCGGTCTCCCTGCCCCGGGTGAGGATCTGGGGGGTGCGCTTGAGGACGGAGAATCGGATGTCGCGGTCCGGGTCGACCACGACCGTCTGGCAGGCGAGCCGGTAGGGGGGCCTCAGAAACTGCTCCGCCTCTGTGGGCGGGGAGAGGGCCTCCGCGCCCGATGCGACCTCGACGATGCACTCGTGGCACCGACCGGTCCTGCGGCAGGAGGTGGGGACCTTCACCCGCAGGTCGTCCGCGTAGTCGAAGAGGGTCTTTCCTGCGGAGAGTTCGGCGGTCTTGTTGCCGTGGGAGATGGTGGCCATGGGCAGGGATCAGGCCTTATCGGGGGGGATGAGGGGCGCGGGATCGACCTCCCACGCCTTCCGGTAGTCCAGCTTGTCGTCGCTCGTGCAGACCTTCAGGCCGCCCGGCGCCGTGGGTGGCCTCTGGTAGCGGCACCCGAAGTGGGCGGTGCACCGATCCTCGGCGTTCTTGTAGGGGCAGCGCCGGAGCGAGACCTCCTCCGCCTTCCTGACGATCCCGGCCATGATCTCGTTGAGCCGGTCGAGGCTCCGCCGAAATCGCGCCCTGTCCGGTCCTGCCATCGGCTCACGCCTCCACGGCCACGCCCAGCTCCGCGATGAACTCCTTGGCCTTCGCCACGCAGGCGAGGGCGTCCTTGCCGTAGCCGTCGGCCCCCATCTCGTCCGCAAACTCCTGCGTCACGGGCGCGCCCCCGACCATGATCTTGACGTCGTCCCGCAGCCCGGCGTCGATGAACGCCTGGATGGTCTTCCCCATGTTGGGCATGGTGGTCGTCAGAAGCGCGGACATGCCCACGATGCGGGCGCTGTGCTCCTCCACCGCCGCGATGAACTGGTCGGACTTCGTGTCCACGCCTAAGTCGATCACCTCGAAGCCGGACCCGCGCAGCATCATGATGCAGAGATTTTTGCCGATGTCGTGGAGGTCCCCCTTCACCGTGCCCATGATGACCTTTCCGACCGGCTCGATGCCGGCGGCGGAGAGGATGGGCTCGATGTGGGCCATGCCCGCCTTCATGGCCCGCGCGGCCACCAGGACCTCCGGGACGAAGATGATGTTGTCCCGGAACTTCACCCCGACGATGCCCATGCCGGAGATCAGGCCATCGTCCAGCGCGTCGTGGGCCTCCACGCCCTCGTCGAGGGCCTGTCTCACCAGCCGGCTGACGTCGTGCTGCTTGCCCTTGATCAGGGCGTAGGCGATGTCCTGCATCAGAGGGGAGACCTCGCTGAACCAGGCGGTGAACTTCTCCTTCTCCTCCGGACGGGTGACGTATTTGTCGATCTCCTGCTGGATACCTTCGTTCACAATCGGCATGGATCGCAACCTCGTGAGGGCAAGGTAAGGGCGACCGGCCGGTCGCCCCTACACGTTCTATTATCCACGTAACGCCTTGACGATGGCTCGTATGTGGTCCGGCGTCGTGCCGCAGCAGCCGCCCACGAAGGTGGCCCCGGCATCCACGAGCGCCCGGTAGTGCGGGCCCATCCAGTCGGGGGCTTCGGGGTAGATGATCTGCCCCTTCCGAATGGCCGGGATGCCCGCGTTGGCGTGGATCAAAATGGGGGCGTCGGTGACCCTCCGCATCTCCGCGGAGATCTCGACCATGTAGAGGATGCCGTTGCCGCAGTTGGCCCCCACCACGTCCGCCCCGGCGTCCAACAGGCCCCGGACCGCGTCCTCCGGGGTCACGCCCATCATGGTGAAGTTCCCGCGCGGGCCCTTGTCAAAGGTCATCGTCGCCACGGCCACGAGGCCCGTGCGCTCCTTCGTGGCCCGGACGACTAAGCATGCCTCATCGAGGGCGGTCATGGTCTCGGCGCAGATCGCGTCGGCGCCGCCTTCGGCCAGGGCCGTGACCTGCCGGACGAACCCCTCGTACATCTCTTCAACGCTCACGGGGCCGACGGGCTCCAGGAACTCGCCGGTGGGGCCCACGGAGCCGATGACGTAGCGGCCGGGGGGGGCGGCGCTCCGGGCGTGCCGGGCGGCCAGGCGGTTCAGCTCTTCGACGCGGTCGGCATGGCCGTACTTCTTGAGCATGAAGGGGCTGCCGCCGAAGGAGTTGGTCTCCACCGCGTCGGAGCCGGCGGCAAAGTAGTCGGCGGCCATGCCCCGCACGACCTCCGGGTGGGAGGCGTTCCACTCCTCCGGGCATCCGCCCGGCTCCAGGCCCCTGGCCTGGAGATAGGTCCCCGTGGCGCCGTCGGAGATGAGAATCTCGCCGGATTTCAGGCGGTCTAAGAGTCCATTCCTGCTCATGGTTTCTCTCATAAGGCTGCTCCCCCTTTCCTTTAGGAAAGGGGGATGGGGGGATAGGTTAGCTCGCGTGCTCCTGATGCCAGTCCTTGACCGCCTTCGGGATCTCCGTCAGGTTCTCTAAGCGCGTGCGGAGGGGGATGGCGCACTCCGGGGCGACCAGCTCCACGCCCGCGTCGAGGCAGCGATAGACCTCCTTCCGCACCTCCTCGGGCGCGCGCGCGTAGAGGGTCGAGGGGTTGTTCACATTCCCCACGAGGGAGATCTTGCCCTCCACGACCCTGCGGGCCTCCTGCGGGTCGTTCTTGGAGTCGAAGTGGAAGCAGTGCATGCCGGTCTGCGCGATGTAGCCCATCCGGTCCAGGGTGTTCCCGCAGATGTGGAGGATGAGCGGACACCTGATCCGGTCGGCGAACTCCACATGGAGGTCCTGCAGGTACTCCTTGTAATATTCCCCGCTGACCAGGTCTCCGGTGGCGTGGTCGGGGAGGGTCAGGGCGTCGGCGCCGGCCTCGACCTGGGCGTTGCCGAAGATCACCGTGGCCTCCTTCATGAGGTCGAGACAGCGCCTGGTCTTGTCGGAGTCGTCGTAGGACATCAGCAGGAAGTTCTCCACGCCGAAGCAGTGGTAGCCGAGGGACCAGGGGCCCATGGTCTTGCCGATGATGGCGACCTCGTCGCCGTAGTCCCGCTTGAGGATGCGGATGGCCTCCAGGACGCACTTCGTGTCGTTGTGCGTCAGGAGGTCCTTCGGGATCCGGATGTCCTCGGGCTCCTTCCAGATGGGCCGGTTCATCCGCACCGTGGGCCAGTTGTCCTTCTCCTCCCACTGGATGTCGCAGCCGAGGGCCGAGGACTCCTGGATGATCGTGAACACGGGCATGATGCTGTCGAAGCCGAGCTCCGTGTAGCCCGTGGCGGCCAGCCGGGCCATCTTCTCCGGGTCCCGGTTGGCGTCCGGGAACGGGGCGTCCACCAGGTCCATCAGCTCCACCGTGGCCACCGAGGTCGGGTTGGAGCAGGGCGTGCGGTCCACGGGCTGCCGGTTGAGCGCCGCCAGGACGCGCTCGCGGGGCTTCATGGTCTCGACGAAGGCCATCGCGCAACCTCCGAAAAAAGAGTATATTCTGAATGTTATCCAGATCTGGCGAGTTCTTAAGATAACAAATTTCCGCCGAAATTCAAGCCTCATGTTCGCGAGCGCAGGGGGGGAGTTGCATGGGATTTGATATTCGACAATTCTTTTGGTATATTACCTCATTACGGCCCCACTGAGTTTGCGGCAAGGTCCTCGCTTCATCCGGAGATTTTATGCGAAAACGCCTGTCTGTTTCGTGTTTGTGTCTTATTTGGATAGCCCTGCTCTCCTCCGGCGCGGCCGGGGAGGTCCCGACGCTAAGTGTGGACCAGATCCGTCCGGGCATGGCGGGGTTCGGAAAGACGGTGTTCCGGGGGACAAAGATCGACACGTTCGGCGTGGAAATCGTGGATGTGATGCGGAACGTATTCGGCCCCAGGGAGGACGTGATCCTCGCCCGGCTGTCGGGGGGCCCTCTGGAGAAGACGGGGGTGATCGCGGGGATGAGCGGGAGTCCGGTCTACATCGACGGCAAACTGATCGGGGCCGTGGCCTACGCCTGGGGGTTCTCGAAGGAGCCGATCTGCGGGATCACGCCGATCTCGGACATGCTGGCGACCCTGAACCGGGCCCCTGGGTCCTCTCCGTTGCCTTCAGACAGGGGACGTCTGAACAGTCCTGCGGGGGAGTCCTCCAGGGATCTCCCGATGGACCACGGGCAGGAGGGGGTGCGCCCGGTGGCCGTGCCCCTGTCGGCCAGCGGGTTTGCCCCCCGGGCCGTGGAGCAGATGCGGGCCGATCTCGCGCCCTACGGGTTTCTGCCGGTGCAGGGGGGAGGCGGAACAGACACGACGCTCGCCGCAGGTCCCCTGGAGCCGGGGGCGGCCCTGGGCGTGCAGCTTGTCCGGGGGGACCTGAGCCTGACCGGCATCGGCACGCTGACGTATCGGGACAGGGGCCGGGTGGTGGCGTTCGGCCATCCGATGCTCTACGGCGGGCGGAGCAGCTTTCCGATGACCTCTGCGCATATCTACGGCATTATCCCCAGCCAGCTCATCTCGTTCAAGCTGGGCGCGGCGTCCGCGGAGCAGGGGGCCGTCGTGGAGGACCGGGCCGCCGGCATCGTGGGGGTCGTGGGACGCGCCGCTAGCGTGGTCCCCGTGGAGGTGACGGTTCGATCCGACGCCCGGACGCAGGCCTATCGCTTCGAGATGATCCGGCACCCGGACCTGACGCCCATCCTGGCCCGTGGCACGCTGCTGAGCGCGCTGATCTCCGCCGAGAAGCAGAGCGGGGATGTCACCACGCGCACCCGGTCGGTCATCCGGATGGAGGGGTATCCCGACATCCACTTGGAGAACGCCTACTCCGGGGCGCAGGCCCTGGGCCTGACGGTGCTGGACCTGGTGAAGCCGCTGGACGCGCTGATGGACAACCCGTTCCTGGCCGCGCCGGTGAAGGAGGTGCAATTCGAGGTGGCCGTGGACGAGAGCCTGCACACGGCCTCGGTGGAGGGGCTGAGGCTCCCCAGGGGCCGGTTCCAGCCGGGCGAGGCGGTCCCGTTCGAGGTGACGATCAGGCCGTTCCACGGGGGGGAGCAGGTGGTCTCCGGCCGGGTGGCCCTCCCCCCCTACGTCCCCGCCGGGCCGCTCGTGGTGCGGGCCGGGGGCGCGCAGGCCCTGGAGAAGATCGAGGTCAAGCGCGCGCCGGGCCGCTACGCCCCCAAAGACTTTGCCCACCTCCTGGAGTTGATCTCCCAGGCGGAGCGGAACGACGACCTGATCGTGGAGGTGGTCTCTCAGGAGCGCGGCGTGACCGTGGCAGGAGAGGAGCTGCCCTCGCCCCCATCCTCCGTGCTGTCCATCCTGCGGATGTCCCGGCAGACCGGGGGCGTGGACCGGGTGGAGGGGACGGTGCTGGCGCGCATCCGCATCCGCACGGCGTTCATCCTGGCCGGAGGGCAACAGACGACGGTGACCGTGGAACGAGAATGAACCGTAGTAGGGACGCGATTGATCGCGTCCCGATTGATCGCGTCCAAAGGATACGTTTCAATGTCTGACCAGCGTGTCCGCATCGGGTTTGTCGGGGTCGGGAGCATGGGGCAGTGCGCGCACCTGCGCAACTACGTCACGCTTCCGGGGTGCGAGGTGGTGGCCCTCGCGGAGCTGCGCGAGAAGACCGCCCGCCGCGTGGCGGAGCGCTACGGCGTCCCGAAGGTCTACCGCACGCACGAGGAGATGCTGACGGACGAGCGGCTGGACGGAATCGTGGCCTCGCAGCCATTCACCCGGCACGGCGTGATCCTCCCCGAACTCCTGCGGGCGGGCATTCCGGTCTTCAGCGAGAAGCCCCTGGCCGCCTCGGTGGAGGCCGGGGAGCGGATCGTGCGGGCCGCGCGGGAGGGGAGGACCTGGCACATGGTGGGCTACCACAAACGGAGCGACCCGGCGACGGCCTGGGCCAGGGCGGAGGTCGAGCGGCTGAAGGCGTCAGGGGAGGTCGGGAGGCTGACCTACGTCCGCATCACGATGCCGGCGGGGGACTGGATCGCGGGCGGGTTCACGGACCTGATCCGGGAGGACGACCCGAAGCCCCAGCTAAACTACGACCCACCTCCGACGGACACGGACGAGGCCACGCACAGGGACTACGTCAGCTTCGTGAACTACTACATCCACCAGGTCAACCTGATGCGCCATCTGCTGGGCGAGCCCTACTCGGTGACCTACGCGGACCCGAAGGGGGTGGTGCTGGCCGGGCAGAGCCAGAGCGGCGTCCCGTGTGTCCTTGAGATGAGCCCCTACCGGACGACCGTGGACTGGCAGGAGTCGGCGCTGATCGCGTTCGAGCGGGGCTACGTGCGGCTGGACCTGCCCGCGCCGCTGGCGTCCAACCGTCCGGGGAAGGTGGAGGTCCTGCGCGATCCGGGGAACGGGGCCGCGCCGGAGACGACCCGGCCGCACCTCCCCTGGGTGCACGCCATGCGCCAGCAGGCGATGAGCTTCGTGCGAGCGATCCGGGGCGAGGCCCCGCCTCCCTGTGGCAGCGAGGAGGCGCTGGAGGACCTGAAGGTGGCGCGGGAGTACATGCGCCTGTTGAAATCATCGCGAGGAGAAGGTCATGGTTGAAGCGGTGACCTCTGAACAGACGTCGCATCTGCTCACGCTCAGCGTCCAATCCGCCGGGCTGACGGACGAGCAGTTTTACCGGCTGTGTCAGGACAACCCGGACCTTCGGCTGGAACTGACCGCGCGGAGGGAGCTGGTGATCACGGCCCCGACAGGTTCAAAGACCGGCTGGCGCAACAGCAGGCTGAATCAGCGCCTGGCGAATTGGGCGGAGCGCGACGGAACCGGGCTCTCCTTCGACTCCTCGACCGGCTTCACCCTGCCTGGTGGGACAAAGCGCGCCCCGGATGCGGCGTGGATACGGCGGGAGCGCTGGGAGGCGTTGAGCGAGGAGCAGCAGGAGGGGTTCGCCCCGCTCTGTCCCGACTTCGTCGTGGAGCTTCGCTCGCCCCGGGACAGCCTGTCCGCCTTGCAGGATAAGATGTCGGAGTACCTCGAAAACGGCGCCCGGCTGGGGTGGCTGATCGACCCCGTCGACCGGCGCGTCTATCTCTACCGCCCCGGACAACCTGTGGAATGTCTGGAAAGTCCGGCGGCGCTCAGCGGCGATCCCGTCCTGCCCGGCTTCGTTTTTGACGTGCGGGAGATCTGGTAGGTGAAAACCTTAGAAAGCAGAGTGCGATTGTGAAACGTATCTGGATCACAGGATTGACTCTGGTACTGGCGTTGAGTGGTTCAGCTTCCGCCGTGACGCCCACGGTCTGGCGGGACGACACCTTCGCGGAGTTCGAGAAGGGGGATCCGAAGGGGGTCGCCATTGCCGCCGACGGAAGCGTGACCCTCTCGCAGGCCGTGGAGGACTACGCGGACACGAAGGCCCTGCACGTCTGGGCGCTGGCGAGGGACGCGCAGGGGAATCTCTACGCCGGGACCGGGAACGAGGGGAAGGTGTTCCGGATCGGACCGGATCGGAGGGTGGACCTGGCCGGCGCGCTGCCGGACGCCAGGATCGTCCACGCCCTAACCGTGGACGCGGAGGGGACGGTCTACGCCGGGACCTCGCCCGGCGGGCGGATCTACCGGATCGCCCCGGGAAAGGCGCCCGCCCTGGTCTGCAGCACCGGGGCGCGCTACGTCTGGGCGCTAACCCTCACGCCGAAGGGGGAACTCTACGCCGCCACGGGCGGGGGCGGAAAGGTCCTCCGCATCTCGCCGGATGGGAAGGCAACGGAGGTGGGGGCGTCCTCGGACGAGCACATCGTCTCGCTGGCCGCGGGACAGGACGGGGCCCTCTACGCCGGGACGGAGGGGAGCGGGCTGGTCTACCGGGTCAGCGGGGGGCGGATGCAGGTCCTCTACGACGCCCCGGAGCGCGAAGTGCGCGGCCTGGCCGTGGGAAAGGACGGGACGCTCTATGCCGGGGCCATGTCCGGAGCGATCCGGCTGGAGGAGGGGAAGGAGGAGCCTCCGCGGCCCAGGCCGGAGGGGGCCTCGACGGAGGAGCGGTCCAGCCTCTACCGCATCTCCCCGTCCGGGGCCGTGCTCAAGCTGTGGGAATCTGGCCAGCCGCTCCTGCTGTCCGCGCTGATAGACGGGGACGGGCGGGTCCTCCTGGCCACGGGGGACAAGGGGCTGTTCTACCGGGTGGGGGACGACGGGGCAGCGGCGGTCGTGGCGCGGTTCGAGGAGGCCCAGCCGCTAACCGTCTGCGCGGGGAGAGAGGGGGATGTCTTCGTGGGGATGGGGGGCGCCGGGAAGGTCTACCGGATGTGGAAAGGGGCCGGGACAGAGGGGACCTACATCTCCCGGCGCTACGACTTCGGCTCAGGGGCGCGGTGGGGGAAGCTCGTCTGGAGGGCGGAGACGCCGGCGGGGACCGCTGTGAGCGTTCAGACCCGGTCGGGCAACGCCGAGAAGTCGGACGACGGGTGGAGCGAGTGGTCCGCGGACCTCAGGGATTCGTCGGGGAATCCCATCGCAAGCCCCCCGGCCCGGTTCCTCCAGTATCGCGTCCGCCTGAGTTCCACAACGCCGGGCGTTGCGCCGGTCCTGCGGGAGGTCACCCTCACAGGGCTTCAGGAGAACCTGAGGCCGACGATCTCCTCGCTGGACCTGCTTCCGCCGGGCCGGGGCCGGCCTCCCTCGGAGGGGGGGCCGCCCCCGCAGCGCGCCCCGCAGGGGGGAGGCGGGGGCAATCCCAAGCCGGGGCCGGCGTCAAAGCAGGGCGTCACCACCGTCCAGTGGGCGGCCGGCGACCCCAACGGGGACGAGCTGTCCTACGCGCTCTACGTCCGGGGGATCGATGAGACGGGGTGGCGGCTGATCGAGAAGGACCTGAAGGCGACCTCTTACCCCTGGAACACCGAGTCGACGCCGGACGGCACGACCCTGATCCGGGTGGTGGCGTCGGACCGGCCCGACAACCCGGAGCCGCTCGCGCTGACGGCCGAGCGGGTGAGCGAGCCGTTCGAGGTGGACAACACGCCTCCCCGCCTGACCTCTCTGAAGGCCCTTCCGGACGGCGGCGGGGCCTTCCGCGTCGAGGGGGAGGCGTCGGACGAGACGAGCCCGCTCAAGCGGGGGGAGTATGCGGTGGACTCCGGCGACTGGAACGCCTTCTTCCCGTCGGACGGCATCTTCGACTCCCGAACCGAGCCTTTTTCGTTCAGGGTCACGGGGCTTTCGGAGGGGGGCCACGTCGTGCTGGTGCGGGTGACGGACGCCCTGGACAACGTGGGCGTGGGGAAGGTCGTGATCCGGTCAGGGACGAAATAAATGCAGAACGATGAATGATGAACGATGAACGAAAAGCAAAAGGCGTTCGGGTTTTCAGTTCATCGTTCATCGTTCCTACTTCATCGTTTTCTTGATGCCTGACGACACCTACATGCGCCTGGCCCTGGCCCTGGCCCGGCGGGGGGAGGGGACCACAAGCCCGAACCCGATGGTGGGCGCGGTCATGGTGCGGGACCGCGCGGTGATCGGGCAGGGGTTTCACGAACGGGCCGGGGGGCCGCACGCCGAGGTGGGGGCGCTCGACGAGGCGGGCGACCGGGCGGCCGGAGCCACGCTCTACGTGACCCTGGAGCCCTGCTCGCACCACGGGCGCACGCCCCCCTGCGCGGACCTGGTCCTGGCGCGGGGCGTCTGCCGGGTCGTCTGCGCGATGGCCGACCCGGACCCCCGCGTGTCGGGCCGGGGCATCGAGCGGCTCCGGAGGGCCGGGGTCGAGGTGACGGTCGGGGTCCTGGAGGCCGAGGCGCGGCGGCTGAACGTCTTCTACGTGAAGCACCGGACCACGGGGCTGCCGTTCGTGATCCTGAAGCTGGCCCAGTCGCTGGACGGGCGCATCGCCACCGTCTCGGGCGACTCCCGGTGGATCACGGGGGATGCCGCGCGCCGCCGGGCGCACCTCCTGCGCAGCCGCGTGGACGCGGTGCTGGTCGGCGTCGGGACGGTGCTCGCGGACGACCCGCTGCTGACCGTCCGGAGCGTCGCTGGACGCGACCCGGCGCGGATCGTCGTGGACAGCGCGCTGAGAGTCCCGGAGACGGCGCGCATCTTCGGGCCGGGCCGGGCCATTGTGGCCACGACGGAGGGCGCGGACGAGGGGCGTGCCCGCAAGTTGCGGGAGCGGGGCGCGGAGGTCTGGCGTCTCCCCTCTGCGAAGGGGCGCGTGGACCTGCGGGCGCTGATGGCCGAACTGGGGCGTCAGGGCTTCCTGAGTGTGATGGTGGAAGGGGGCGCGGCGGTGGCGGCGTCGGCGCTGAAGGCGGGCCTGGTAGACCAGGCGCAGGTCTTCATCGCGCCGAGGGTGATCGGGGCCGGGCTCGGCGCGGTCGGGGACCTGAGGGTTGAGAAGGTTGCGGAGGGCCTCCGGCTGACGGACGTGGAGATCGAGCGCGTGGGGGACGATCTGTTGTACACGGCGAGGGTCGTATCGCCGTAGGGGCGACAGGCCGGTCGCTCCCGCAGAGGGGCTATGTTCACGGGTCTGATCGAAGAGATCGGCGCGGTCGTGAGGGCGGAGCGCCGCGGGGATTTTCAGAGGACGGTCGTGGCGGCGAGCGCGGGTCTTCTGGACAGCCTGCGGGTCGGCGACAGCGTCAACATCGACGGGGCGTGCCAGACGGTCGTGGCCTGCGGCCGGGAGGGGTTCGCGTTTGAGTCGGTGGCGGAGACGCTGCGTCGCACCACGCTGGGCCGTCTGAAGGCCGGGGAGCGGGTGAACTTAGAGCGGTCCCTGCGCGTTGGCGACCGGCTGGGCGGGCACCTCGTGGCCGGACACGTGGACGGAGTGGGGCGCGTGGCGGACCGGTCAGACGGGCCGGCGGAGTCGGTCTTCCAGTTTGAGCTCCCGGAGGGGCTTGAAAAGTACATCGCGGAGAAGGGGAGCGTGGCCGTGGACGGGATCAGCCTGACAGTCGTGGGCGTGGCCGGGCATCGCTTTACGGTCGCGATCATCCCGCACACGCTGAGGGCCACGACCCTCTCCCTGCGCCACGCCGGGGACCCCGTGAACGTGGAGGTGGACCTGGTGGCGCGCTACGTGGAGCGGCTGATGGCGCACAGGGACCGCGCAGAGGAAGGACTGAGTGAGCAAAGGCTAAAAGACCTGGGATACTGTTGATGTCTGCTAAAAAGACGCCTTTTCGATTCGACCCCATCGAGGACGCGATCCGGGACATCCGCCGGGGGAAGATGGTCATTGTCGTGGATGACGAGGACCGGGAGAACGAGGGCGACCTCATCATGGCCGCGGAGAAGGCCACGGCCAAAGCGATCAACTTCATGGCCCGCTACGGCCGGGGGATGGTCTGCCTTCCGGCCACGGCGGAGCGGCTGCGCGAACTGAAGCTCGACCTGATGGTCAATGAGAACACGGCCCTGCACGGCACGCCGTTCACGGTGACCATCGACGCCGTGGAGGGGACCACGACCGGCATCTCCGCGCACGACCGCGCCACGACGATCCGCAAGTTCGTGAGCCCGAAGGCGCAGCCGCAGGACTTCGCCCGCCCCGGCCACATCTTTCCGCTCCAGGCCCGTCCCGGAGGGGTGCTCCGGCGGGCCGGGCACACGGAGGCGGCGGTGGACCTGGCCCGCCTGGCGGGCCTGTCTCCGGCGGGCGTGCTCTGCGAGATCATGAACGAGGACGGGACCATGAGCCGGCTGCCCGACCTCATGAAACTGGCCAGGCGCTTCGGCCTCAGGCTCATCACGATCAAGGACCTGATCGCCTACCGGAGGCGGTCTGAGAAGCTCGTGCGCTGCCTGTCCACCGTGCGCCTCCCCACGCGCCACGGGGAGTTCCGGCTGCACCTCTACGAGAGCGACGTGGACGAGCGGAATCACCTCGCCCTCGTCAGGGGGAATGTGTCGAGCCGGGACGGCGTCCTGGTCCGCATGCACTCGGAATGCCTGACCGGAGACGTGTTCGGGTCGCAGCGGTGTGAGTGCGGGGAGCAGCTCGACACCGCCCTTCGGATGATCGTCAAGGAGGGGTGCGGGGCGGTCGTCTACATGCGGCAGGAGGGGCGCGGCATCGGCCTGGCCAACAAGATCAAGGCCTATCAGCTTCAGGACGAGGGCTACGACACGGTGGACGCCAACCTCAAGCTCGGGTTCAAGATGGACGAGCGGGACTATGGGATCGGGGCGCAGATCCTGAGCGACCTGGGCATCCGCCGGGTGCGCCTGCTGACGAACAACCCGGCCAAGCGGGTGGGGCTGGAGGCCTACGGCATCGAGATCGTCGAGCGGGTGCCGATCAAGATCCGGCCCAACCGGTGGAACGTGCGCTACCTGCGGACCAAGCGGGAGAAGATGGGGCATATGTTCAGCGAGAGGGACCTGAAGGTCGAGAGGTGAGGGATTTATGCCAAACGTCATCGAGGGCAACTTTCTCTCCGCCGGAGAGATGCGGTTCGGGATCGTGGTCAGTCGCTTCAACGAGCTGATCGGGTCGAAGCTGCTGGAGGGGGCGCTCGACTGCCTGCGCCGTCACGGCGCGGACGAGGGGAAGATCGACGTGGCCTGGGTGCCGGGGGCTTTCGAGATCCCGCCCATTGCGCAGAAGATGGCCGGGTCCGGGCGCTACGACGCCCTGATCTGCCTGGGGGCCGTCATCCGGGGGGCCACGCCCCATTTCGACTACGTGGCCAGCGAGGTCTCCAAGGGGATCGCCCACGTCTCCCTCTCCTCCGGCGTGCCGGTCCTGTTCGGGGTGCTCACGACGGACACCATCGAGCAGGCCATCGAGCGGGCCGGGACGAAGGCCGGGAACAAGGGGTGGGACGCGGCGCTGGGGGCGATTGAGATGGCGAGCCTGGTGAAAAAGATCGAAAAGCGGTGAATAAGGGCTTTGCGGACAGAAGGCGGGGGCGGGAGGTTGCGCTGCAGGCCCTGTACTGGGTCGAGAGCTCCGGCGACCCCTTTGAGAAGGCCGTGCAGGGCGCGTCGGAGATGGCCCATCTCGACGCCCCCTCCAGGGCCTTCGCCGTCCGCCTGGGCGCGGAGACGCTCGCCAGGAGGGAGGCCCTGGATGCGATGATCGCGGAGGTGGCCGAGCACTGGGACGTCCAGCGCCTCGCCCGCGTGGACCGCGCGGTGATCCGGATGGCGCTGGCGGAGATGCTCTGTTTCGACGACATCCCGGTCAAGGTCTCTATCGACGAGGCCATCGAGCTGGGGCGGCGGTTCGGCGGGGAGGAGTCCCCCGGCTTCATCAACGGCATCCTGGACGCGATCGTCAAGAAGCGGGGAATAGTGAAGAAACCGTAGGGGCGGCCTATGCGGACGGCGGTGCTTTCGGACATCCACGGAAACCTGGAGGCCCTGGAGGCGGTCCTCGCTGCGTGTCGGGCGTCCGGTGTGGACGACTATGTGTGCCTCGGCGACCTGGTGGGCTACGGCGCCAGCCCGAACGAGTGCGTGGAACGGATGCGGGCGCTGACGGACCGGACAGTGGCAGGCAACCACGACCACGCCGCCCTGGGGCTGACCGACCTGGACGCCTTCAACCCCCTGGCGCGGGCCGCCGCGGTCTGGACCGCCGGGCAGTTGACCCCGGAGAACGCCGACTACCTCCGGGAGCGCCCCCTGACCCTCTCGACGGAAATGACCCTGTTCGTCCACGCGACCCCCCACGAGCCGGAGGCGTGGCATTACGTGTTCGACGCCTACGACGCGGAGGCGTGCTTCGCGCAGACGGGCTGGCAGCTCTGTTTCCTCGGGCACTCGCACGTGGCGTTCATCTGCGTCGCCAGGGGACGCGGCCGGGAGATGGCCGCCTCATCGCCCATCTCAGACGGATGCCGGTACGTGACCAACGCGGGGAGCGTGGGGCAGCCCCGCGACCTCGACCCCCGTGCGGCGTTCGCCCTGTGGGATCAGGACCGGCGGGAGGTCCAGATCGTCCGCGTGGCGTACGACATCGCGGGCGCTCAGGCCAGGATCGTGGCGGCCGGGCTGCCGCCCTCCCTGGCGGAGCGCTTGGCGCTGGGGAGGTAAAAAGGAGACCTCTCCCCCGTCCCCTCTCCTGAAGGAGAGGGGAGAAGACTTGCATATTCCCCCTTCCCTTTAGGGAAGGGGGTTAGGGGGTTAGGTCGGCTGAGTTCCGACGACGGGAGATCATCACCCATGAGCGCGACAGGCTGGCTGACGAAGGTTTTCGGGAACAAGCACGAGCGGGACATCAAAAAGGTCCTGCCCATCGTGGAGGAGATCAACGCGACCTGCGAGACCCTGCGCGGGCTGCCCGATGAGGCCCTGAAGGCCAGGACGGCGGCGTTCAGGGCGAGGCTGACGGAGGAGACGGCGGACCTCCGGAAGGACCTCGCGGAGATGCAGGGGCGTCTTCGGGAGCCGATGTCCACCGAGGAGCGGACCGCGCTGATGGAGGAGGTCGGGGAGACCGAGCAGGAGATCCGGTCGATCGAGGCGGAGGTTCTGGACGAGGTCCTGCCCGAGGCCTATGCCGTGGTCAAGGAGGTCTGCCGGCGATTCCGGGACCGGGGGCTGACCTTCGAGCGGGCCGGGGAGCAGGTCACCTGGCGGGAGGTCCCCTACGACGTGCAACTCATCGGCGGGGTCGTGCTGCACCAGGGGAAGATCGCGGAGATGGCCACGGGCGAGGGGAAGACCCTGGTGGCCGCCATGCCGATCTACCTGAACGCCCTGACAGCCCGCGGCGTCCACCTCGTCACGGTGAACAACTACCTGGCCCGGCGGGACGCCATGTGGGTGGGGCCGATCTACCTGTTCCTGGGCCTGACGGTGGGGATCATCCAGGACCGGCGCGTGGAGCAGGCGGACGCCTATCTGCTGACGCAGGAGGGGGAGAGGTTCCAGATCGTCCCCTGCGAGCACCAGGACGCCTACGCCGCGGACATCACCTATGGATCGAAGGACCAGTTCGGGTTCGACTACCTCTACGACAACATGGCCGTCCGCGTGGAGGACATCATGCAGCGCGGGCACCACTTCGGGATCGTGGACGAGGCCGACAGCATCCTGATCGACGAGGCGCGCACCCCGCTGATCATCTCCGGCCCGGTCCCCGAATCGACCCACCGCTACGAGGAGATGAAGCCCCTCGTGCAGAAGCTGGTCCGCCGCCAGACCGAGGTCGTGAACCGCATCCTGGCGGAGGCGGAGCGGATGATTCAGGAGGGGAAGGACGACTACGACACCGGGATCAGACTCCTCCAGGTGCAGCGGGGCGCGCCCCGGAACCGGCGGTTCATGAAGCTCCTGCAGGAGGAGGGGATCAAGAAGCTGATCACCCGCGTGGAGCTGGACTACCTGCGGGACAAGCGGATGGGGGAGATCGACGATCCCCTCTACTACAGCGTGGATGAGCGCAGCCACCTCGTGGACCTGACGGAGCGGGGGCGGGCGTCCCTGTCCCCGGAGGAGCAGGACGCCTTCGTGCTGCCCGACCTGAGCGTGGACCTCCAGCAGATCGAGGAGGATGCCCTGCCGGACGAGGAGAAGGTCAAGCGGCAGGACGAGGCGCACCGGGCCTACGCCCTGAAGAGCGAGGCCATCCACAACGTCCACCAGCTCCTGAAGGCCTACGCCCTCTACGAGAAGGACGTGCAGTACATCGTGGACAACGGGCGCGTGGTCATCATCAACGAATACACGGGCCGGCCGCAGCCGGGCCACCGCTACTCCGACGGCCTCCACCAGGCCATCGAGGCCAAAGAGAGCGTCCAGATCGAGCAGGAGACGCAGACCATCGCCACGGTCACCCTCCAGAACTACTTCCGGCTCTACGACAAGCTGGCCGGGATGACGGGCACGGCGGAGACGGAGAGCGCGGAGCTGTTCGAGATCTACAAGCTGGACGTGACGGTCATCCCGACCAACCAGCCGGTGCGGCGGATCGACTACGACGACCTCATCTACAAGACCAAGCGGGAGAAGTACAACGCCATCGTCGAGGAGATCGCCCGGCTGCACGAGAAGGGCATCCCGGTCCTGGTGGGCACGATCTCGGTGGAGGTGTCGGAGCTCCTGAGCCGCCTTCTGAAGCAGCGTGGTATCCAGCACAGTGTCCTGAACGCCCGCTACCACCAGCAGGAGGCGCAGATCGTGGCGCGGGCCGGGCAGGCCGGGGCGGTGACCATCGCCACGAACATGGCGGGGCGCGGCACGGACATCAAGCTGGGCCCCGGCGTGGTCAGGGCCCCGGAGGACCACATGTGCGCCCTCGTGCTCAACGCGAAGGACCGCCGCCCCCTCTGCCCCCACCTGAGAGACTACACCTGTCGGGAGGACGTGCCGTGCGGCCTGCACATCATCGGGACCGAGCGGCACGAGGCCAGGCGGATCGACCGGCAGCTCCGGGGGCGCAGCGGCAGGCAGGGGGACCCCGGCTCGTCCCGGTTCTTCATCTCCCTGGAGGACGACCTGATGCGCCTGTTCGGGTCGGACCGGATCGCCACGATCATGGACAGGCTGGGCGCGGAGGAGGGGGAGGTCATCGAGCACTCGATGGTGACCAAGTCGATCAGCCGGGCGCAGCGCCGGGTGGAGGCCCGCAACTTCGAGATGCGGAAGCACCTCCTGGAGTACGACGACGTCATGAACCAGCAGCGGGAGGTGATCTACGACCGCCGGCGCTACGCCCTGGAGCAGGCGGACCTGTCGGACCAGGTCCAGGAGATGATCGACGAGGTGGCCGAGGCCGTCGTGGACGCGCAGACGAACGAGGAGGACCACCCGGAGGGGTGGAACTTCGAGGGGCTGAAGGCGGACCTGCGGGGCGTCTTCCTGGTCGCGCCGACCTTCCAGGGGGAGGACGCGCAGATCACGCGCGTGGACGACCTGAAGGAGCGGGTCAGGGCCGTGGTCCGGGACGCCTACGCCCGCCGCGAGCGGGCCTTCGGGGCGGAGCAGATGCGGCAGATCGAGCGGGGGGTCACCCTGAGCGTGATCGACGACAAGTGGAAAGAGCACCTCTACAACATGGACGAGCTCAAGGAGGGGATCAGCTTCCGGGCCTACGGGCAGCGCGACCCCCTCGTGGAGTACAAGAAAGAGGCGTTCAACATGTTCGTGGGGCTGCTGGACGAGATCAACCGGGAGACCCTCCGGGCGCTGTTCCGCATCCCGATGGCGGAGGAGGCCCCGGCCCGGATGCCTTCCCGCCGCCGGGCCCCGGAGCGCATCACGGCGATCCACCAGGAGATCGGGGGGTTCGGGGACGCGCCCGAGGTCCCCTCGCGGGAGGGAATGACCACCAACGCCCCGGAGGAGGGGCCCGTCGTGACCCAGCCCGTGCGCGTGGGGCCGAAGGTGGGCCGGAACGACCCCTGCCCCTGCGGGAGCGGAAAAAAATATAAGAAATGCCACGGCAGGAATATGGCATAGGGCGAGGGGACTCGATGAGCCGGTCTCTCCCGGATGGCCGCCCGGTGGTCACGCAGGCGATGATTGAGGAGGGGCTGCGCGAGGTGGGGTTGAGGGCCGGCGCCGTCGTGGTCGCGCACAGCGCCCTCAGGAGCTTCGGCTGGGTGGAGGGGGGGGAGGACGCCGTGATCGACGCCCTGATCGCCGTGGTCGGACCAACGGGCACGGTCTGCATGCCGACCCTCTCCTACGGCGACTACGGCCCCAGGCGTCCCCCTCCGCCATTCGACCCCCGCGCCACGCCCGGCATCGTGGGGCGCATCCCGGAGCGGTTCCGGGGGCGGCCCGGCGTGAGACGGAGCCTCCACCCCACCCACTCCCTGGCCGCCTTCGGGGCGCGGGCGGAGGAGCTGCTGAAGGGCCACGAGCACTCACCCACGCCCTGCGGCCCGGACTCCCCCTGGGGGCGCATCGCCCGCGCGGGCGGCCACGTGCTCATGATCGGCGTCGGGACCTTCTACTGCACCATGTTCCACGGCCCTGAGGAGGAGGCCGAGCCGGACGCCCGATGCACGCCGCCCACCCCGTGCCGGGTCGTGACCGGGGCGGGGGAGCGCACGGTCTATCTGCGCCTTCACCGGTCCTACGAGGGTGCGGTGTCCGACCGGGCGGCGATGGAGGGGGTCCTGGAGAACGAGGGGCTGCTCCGGCGGGCGCGGGTGGGGAACAGCTCCCTGCTCCTGATCGACGCCCGGGGCCTGTGGGACCTGAGCCTGCGCCTGCTCCGGGCGCGGCCGGCGCGGATCACGGACAGGCTCTGGGCAAAGGTCCGCCACGACTTCAGACGGATGAAATCCGGCCTCCGCCGTGCGCTCTAAGACCCTATTCCGTCCCCTCAGCTTCGGCATCGCCCTCCTGCGCGACGCCCTGCGCCTCCGTCATCCCCTCCGACCCACCCGAACCCACCTGCTCGCGGCCCTCGACTGGCTCTGCCGCGCCCAGGACGCCACCGGCTGCGGGGGCGTGTCCTACGCCTACGGCCTGAAACGGGGATGGCACCCCCCCTACCCCGAGACCACGGGCTACCTCATCCCCACCTTTTACGCCGCCGCCGACCATCTCGGCGAACCCCTGTACGCAGACCGCGCGGGGCGGATGGCAGAATGGCTGCTCGGCCTCCAGATGCCCTCTGGCGCTTACTCCGGCGGGACGGTGGACGACCCGCCCCGTCCGGAGGTCTTCAACACCGGCATGATCCTCTTCGGCCTGATCGAGGCATTCCGGAGGACCGGGCAGGAGGCCTACCGGGAGGAGGCGGCGCGGGCCGGGGCCTGGCTGGTCGAGGTTCAGGACACGGACGGGGCGTGGCGTCGCCACTCGTTTGGAGACATCCCGCACACCTACCACACGCGGGTCGCCTGGGCCCTGCTCGACCTTCACGGCGTTGCGCCGGAGAAGGCGTATCGGGAGGCGGCGGTCCGCAACCTCCGGTGGGCCTCCGGGCAGCAGCAACAGAACGGCTGGCTGTCCCTCTGCGCCTTTGACGAGACCTCCCCACCGTTCACGCACACCCTCGTCTATGCCCTTCGCGGATTCCTGGAGTGCGGGTTGATCCTGGGGGACGAGGACCTCGTGGCGCGGGCGAAAGGGCCGGCGGAGGCGCTGATGCGCCGGTTCGAGGCGGACGGTTTTCTGGGGGGGACCTGCGACGCCTCCTGGCAGACGCGGGACCGATTCGCCTGCCTGACCGGCTGCGCCCAGTTCGCCCACCTCTGCCTGCGGCTGTTCGAGGTCGGAGGGGGTGGCCGGTTCCTGAACGCGGCGCTCCGGATGAACGTCCTCGTCAAATCGACTCAGGACCTGACCTCCCGCAACCCCGGCATCCGGGGAGGCGTCAAGGGATCGCAGCCCCTGTGGGGCGCGTACCTCCCGTTCCGGTACCCCAACTGGGCGGCCAAGTTCTTCGTGGATGCGCTGATGCTGGAGGAGAAGGTTATGAAGAAAGGGATCGCAGAAAGGTGAAAGATGCGCCGTCCCGACTTTCAGACCCCTCCCCCCACCCCCCTCCCCCGAAGGGAGAGGGGGAACAGCCTTATCAATAAGGATAAGAGGGCGCGCCGTCCCGACTTTCAAGCAGGATGTTCGTTCAGGCAAGATGGGGTACGAGCGCAGCTATGCTGCGCGGGGGAGAGGTGGAAGGGGTTCGCCCTGCCACAGAATCCAGATTACACCACGGAACAGAGTACGGCGCGCCAAGCCCGCGCGGCGCCTGAGCAGGGTGGTGGAACGCGACGGACAGGAGCGTTAGGCGGGGTGGAATTCTTTGCGCCACTTTCTTTTAAAGAAAGTGGCAAAAAGGACGCTGAGACAAATACCTTTCCGGTCGCCGAGTCTTCGCCCTACCTCACAGGCCGACTCGTGAAAACAGACGTAAAAAAAATCGCCTCCGCCTTCAGCGCCGTGGCCGACACAGTCTACGGCCCGGCCTACCGGCATCCGCCGGAGTCCCACGCCTTCTTCGAGTCGGTCCTGCGGGCGGCGCTGTCGCAGGTCACCTCAACTCCTCCCTTCCGGGTCCTGGAGATCGGCTGCGGGAACGGCTACTGGCTCCGGGCGGTCGCACAGACGGCGGCTGAGATGGGTCTGGTTGCGGACCTGCGCGGCGTGGACATCACGCCGGCGCTGATCAACCTGGCGAAGGAGGCGTTGAAAGACCTGAACCCGGCGCCGGCCCTGTCCGTCGGGGATCTCCTGAAAGGGGACATCGCGGGCCGGCACCACCTCTGTTATGCCTACGACGTGGTCCAGCAGATCGACCGGCGCGACCACGGCCTGATCTTCACCAACGTCCGATCTCTGCTAAAGGAGGGGGGGGTATTCGTCGTGTTCGACCGCGACCCCTGCTCCCGGTATGGCCTCTCGATGAACGTCCGCAAGGTTTTGACGCGCCGCCTGAGGCTCCGGCTCGTCCCGGATTTCTACCTCCTCGCCCGCTATCCCTCCTTTCATCGCCTCGCCCGCCTCGCCCGACGGACCGACTTTGAGGTCGTCAACGACCTTCGCGGAGCCAGCCGGAGGGCGCTCATCCTAAAACCTTGAAGCGGAGAAACGGAGAAGGGAGAACTGGGGAAAATGCACCTCTCCGCTTCTCCGTTTCCCCGTTTCCCCGATTCGCCCCTGACTACACCACCTCATCATATATCTCCTCCAGCCGTTCCCCCTGCTTGACCGCATCGTGATGTTCCTCGATGTGACGGCGGCCGGCCTCCCCCATCCGCCCTCGCAGGGCCGGGTCGGACAGCAGGGCGTCGAGCCGTTCTGCCAGGCCGTCCACGTCCCGCTCCGGCGCGAGCAGGGCGCACTGCCCGTCAGGGGCCACGGCGGGGATGTCGGCGTGGCGGGAGGAGACAACGGGGAGTCCTGAGGCGAGGGCTTCGAGAATGGTGACGGGCGCCCCTCCCTCGGTGTCGCCGTCGGAGGCCGTGACGCTGGGGTGGAGCAGGACGTGGGCCTTCAGGAGGTGCTGAAGATACTCGGGCGCGGAGAGCATTCCCAGGAAAGTCACGCGATCCGAGAGGTCCAGCTCACGGACGGCCGCCTCGATCTCTGCCCTGCGGGGGCCGTCGCCGATGATGCGCAGCCGGGCGTCTCGATGTCGTTCCGCGACCCGGCCAAACGCCCGCACGCCATAGGGGAAGCCCTTCTTCTCGTTGAAGTAGCCGCACATCAGGACGATCTGGCCGCCGTCCACCGGCTCGCGGACAGGTCTGCAGGGGATGGCGGCCAGGTCGACGCCAAGCCTCTGGATACGGACCTTCTCCGGGGGACACCCGAGGTCCACGAGCCGCTCGCCGAGGTGCGGACCCTCCGCCAGAAACAGCGCCCCTTCCTCAAACAGCCGCTTGAACCGCCGACGCCACGCCGGGATGCGGGGCAGGGCGGAGACGTCCAGGCCGTAGAAAGTCGTGACCAGAGGGATGTCCGCCTTTCGCCGGGCGCTCAGGCAGCGGTACCCCTCCTGCCCGAAATGGGCGTGGACCAGGGCGGCGCGCTCACGGCGGAGGATGGGGGCGTAGAAGGCGTAGTGGCCGGTCAGCCGGCGGAGGGCGCGGTGGAGGAGGCGTTTTGCGACGGGCCAGCCAGCCACGTCGTGGAGGGTGTCGACGGGAAAGTGAGAGGTGTTCCGGGCCTCCTGCGTCAGCACGACAGGACGATACCGGCGGTGGTGCGCGATCTGCCTGTGGACCCAGATCATCGTCAGGTTCAGGAAGGGGCTGGCGCAGTGGGCCACCGTAGGGCGAGAGTCGCAAGGCATCTGTCTATGGAACCGGGTCGCAGCCCGACCCGCCCCACGGATGACAGCGGAGCAGGCGGCGGAGGGAGAGGTAGAGGCCGCGGGCCGCGCCGTGACGCCGGAGGGCCTCCAGGGCGTAGGCGGAGCAGGTGGGCAGGAACCGGCAGCGGGGCCGGGTGTAGGGGGAGACGGCGGCGATGTAGAACCGGACCGCCCAGGAGAGGATATAAGCGACAGGACTCATATTCAGGCTCAAGGTTCAAGGTTCAAGGTTCAAGGTTCTAACTTTGAACCTTCTAACTTAAAACCTTGAACTTTTTCACGAACCGGCACCCTGGCCTGTCTCAGCGCCTTCGCCAGGTCCTCCCGGAGCGCCGCGTAAGAGACCCCACCGGCCCGGTCATCCACGGACAGGAGGGTGAGCCGGGCATCCCACGAGGCGTCGGACAGGGCGCGGCAGAGGACGCGAAGCTGGCGACGGATGCGGTTTCGCTGGACGGCCTTGCCGAACTTTCGCCGAACAGAGATGACGACGCGGCCCTCCGCGTCAGGGCCGGAGCAGACCCGGAGCCACTGGCCTCGCCCTCGCATTCCTGTCTTGCGGACCGTTTCAACTCGTTTCTGGAGGCTGGTTCGCATAAGGGTTGTGGTCTGTGGTCTGTGGTCTGTGGTCTGTGGTCATTTTTGGGGTGAACTCCACGGTCCATATCGGGCCGCAGTTGTGAAACTTTAATGAAAGGCCTAACTGTTTGGCGATGGCCCTGATCTGTCTTTCGGTGTAGAAGTAGACCGGGCAGCCCTGACGCCTGAGCCAGAGATAGCGGATGGGCGTCTGAAGGAGCGTGTACCGCTTCGGGAACGTCGCGACGATTTTTTGATCGGTGACCCGCAGGGCCTTCTCAAAGTAGATGAGAAGGTCCCTTTTTTTGACGTAATCGAACACGCCTATGAAGAGCACATGGTCGAAGCGGGCATTTAGTGGACACTTCAGAAAATCACCGTGTATAAACCGGACCTCGCAGTGTTCATCCCTGGCGTTTTTGCGAGCCAGGGAGAGCATGCCCTCGGAGAAGTCGATGCCGGTCACCTCCGCGCCCTTCCGGGCGAAGTAAATGGCGTAGACCCCGGACCCGCACCCCACATCCAGGATGGCCTTTCCCCGGACGTCTCCGAGGATATCGACCGTGGCCTGAAAGCGCCGCACCAGGCCGGGCTTTCGGAAGACGACGTGGGCCAGGTGTTGAAACAGACTCCTGTGGCCCTCCTTATAAAACCCGTCGAAGCGATCCGCGCACCTCTCAAAGTAGTCCTTGATCTGATCACGCCCCGGTCGCATACTCCGCCCGCGTCGCACGCTGGATGACGTCCTTCATCGGCTCAAAGTCAAAATCCTGCAGGAGGCGCTCAATTTTCCAGAGGGCATTTTTGACGCCGTAGTATGTGATCCAGTAATTTTTGAGGCCGATCCCTTTGACCCTTCGCGTCTCAGGATAGACCTCCCACGGGTGAAAATAGATCACAAAGGGCCGCGTCCGATTGATTTTCCGGAGGAGTGACTTCAGGATAAAGTAGGGGAAAATCCTGAGGTAAAACCCTCCGCTCACGGGGATTCTGACCCTGCCCCACTCGAAGACGGTCAGGGGAAATTCGAGAATGGCCGACCGGGCATCCTGGCGGCTGAGGTCGTTCAGGTCGGGCCTGTAGAGGGCGCACGGCACGCCCTTCACGCCGTACATATAATTCTTCACCGGGAAGACGCTCGTGTCGTAGAGGTAGCCATTGTCCGCGAGACACCTCATCGCATACCGGGTCCGGTTGTCCATCGAGAAGGTGGGCGCCCGAAAGCCCGCCAGGCTCGCCCCCGGCCCCAGGACCTCGTCCATGACCTCGCGAAAGGCCTTCAACTCCCGGTCCAGACCGTCATAGTCCAGGTCCCACAGGGGCGCGTGGGTCATGCCGTGAGAGGCGATCTCGTGCCCCCCGTCCCGGATCGCCCGGATCAGGCACGGATGCCTCCGCGCCACGTCGCCCAGGACGAAGAACGTGGCCCTGACGCGATGCCGGCCCAGCAGGTCCAGGATGCGATGCGTGGACGCCTCGATCTGCGGTTCAGGGTGCTCAGGGACGTGGCGCTTGACCAGCTCCGGGTGGTACCAGTCCTCCAGGTCTATGGTCAGGGCATTTTTCACGATCAGCTCAATACGCTCCGCTCCGGCGCGAACCCCAGCTCCTCCCGGATGCGCGAGATGTCGAACACCGGGTCCCGCTCGTGGCCGGGGCGCTCATAGTGGGACAGGTCGATCCTATCGGCGTCAGGGCCGTACCAGGCGCGGAGGATCTCCGGGACCGTGTCCTCCGCGCAGGCCTGAGCACCCACCGCGTTCAGAATCCGAACGCCCGGCTTGAAGGGGGCCTCCGCGGCCATGGCGAAGCAGCGCACGGCGTCGCTGGCGTACATGACGGAGAGCGACCCGATGGCCCAGGGCGTGATCGGGCCGGCCTTCCGGGGCCTCGGCGCGCGGTCATCGGGGAGGATGCTGGCCAGGCGGATGGCGATGAAGTCCAGGCCCTCGTCCTGCCGGGAGAGGTAGCGGGCCACCTCCTCCATGAGATACTTGGAGAGGCCGTAGCCGTCCCGGTCCAGGCAGGGGTGCTCGTCGGGCATGGGCAACCGGAGGGGCCTGAATTGGACGGACTGGAACCCGACCGCGGCGATGGAGCTGGCCAGGACGAACTTCCTGCACCCCCGGCCGATCAGGTAGCGCAGCAGGCCGTGCGTGCCCAGGACATTCACACGGAGCCCGTCCTCCTCGGAGCAGCCGCCGGTCACCGCGGCCAGGTGGACGACCACGTCAATGGGGTGCGAATCGAGCCGGCGCAGGTCGTCGGGCGAGGTGAAGTCCCCCTGGAGGGCCGCCACGCCGTCCACCTCCGTCTCCTTTCGAGACAGGCAGACGACGCGGTGACTACGCGACATGGCTTGCGCCAACTGGCGGCCGATGAAGCCGCTGGTACCTGTAATAAGGATGTTGCTCATCTCTAAGATGGTCTTATGACGGCCTTGCGGAGCGTAGCCGCCTCGATCCGCTCCAGGATAGGCCGGTAGGGAGCGCCGGGGACGGTAGATACCGTGAACGTGCAGTCCGGGTTCAGGACCAGCTCCGGCTCCGTGAGGTCCTGGCGGTAGAAGAAGGCGGAGGGGAAGAGGTCGGCGGGGTAGGTGAAGTTGCCCAGGCTGGCCAGCTCGACGTTGAGGCCGGCGCCGACCCCGCTCTCCAGCATGCCCCCCACCCAGCAGGGGATGCCCGCGTCGCGGGCGCGGTCATGGAGGGCTTTGGCCACCGAAATGCCGCCCACGCGCCCGTACTTGATGTTCAGGTAGCGGCAGGCCTTCAGTTGCAGGGCCTGCTCGAAGTCGCGCAGGGACGTGACGGACTCGTCCAGGCAGACCGGGGTGTCGAGCTGGCGCTGGAGCTCCGCGTGGTCGAGCAGGTCGCGGTGGAACAGAGGCTGCTCGATCATGGCCAGGCCCAGCCTGTCCACCGCCCTGAAGAACGGCAGGTCACTCAGCGCGTAGCCGGAGTTGCAGTCGATGTGGAAGGTGTGCCTCGGAAACGTGCTGCGGACCAGTTTGAGCATCTCCAGGTCCCAGCCGGGGCGCACCTTGAGCTTGGTCCGCTTGAAGCCCCGGTCGATGGCCCCCTGGATCTTCTGAAGGAGCATGTCGAGCGTGTCCTGCACGCCGAAGTCGGACCCCGCGTCCACCACCTTCCGCTCCCCCCCCAGCAGGCGATGCAGGGGCTTTCCCTCCATCCGGGCCTTCAGGTCCCACCAGGCCGACTCGGGACCGGCCTTGGCGAAGGGGTTGCCCTTGAAGACCTTCAGGGCGTCCAGCAGATCCTCCGCCGTCTCAAGGTCCCTGCCCACCAGCGCGGGGCAGAAGACCTCCTGGTTCAGGACGAAGACCGTGGAGGCCGTCTCCGGGGAGTAGGTCGGGGCGAAGAAGGGGGTGGTCTCGCCCCAGCCCTCGAAGTCCCCGGAGGTCATCCGAAACAGCACGGAGTGGATGTCCGCGTCCTCGCCGTAGGCAGTCTTCCAGGGATAGATCAGCGGCAGGCGGACGTAGTAGATCTCGATGCGGTCGATGCGCATGACAAGGCTCAAAGTTTAAGGTTCAAGGTTCAAGGTTCAAGGTTCTAACTTTGAACTTTCAACTTTCTAACCTTGAACTCTTTTATTGCACCGACACCCGCTTGCGGCCCTTGGCGCGGCGGCGGTTGAGGGTCTTGCGCCCGCCCGGGGTCCTCATGCGCTCCCGGAAGCCGTGCTTGTTGCTCTTCTTGCGATTGCTGGGCTGGAAAGTCCGCTTCATAGAAAAAGCCTCCTGTGTTAAACGATGAACGATGAAGTCAGAACGATGAAGTAAAGGCATAAACTTGTTTTGCTTTTCGTTCATCGTTCCGCGTTCATCATTCCGCGTTGCCTTTTCATCGTTCCGCGTTCATCGTTCCGCGTTCATCGTTCCGCGCTGTTTTTTACGCCTCGTGGTAGGCGATGATCTTTCTGAGCGTGGCGTCGAGGTTGAACTTCGGGTCGTAGTTGACCAGGGCCTTGATCTTGTCCAGGTTCGGCACCCGGTAGTGGAGGTCCTCATACCATCCGTTGGCGAACGCCTCCTCGTAGGGGATGAACTTGATGGGGGACGAACTCTCGGTCATGGTCTTGATCTTGTGCGCCAGGTCCTTGATGCTGATCTCGAAGTTGGACCCCAGGTTGAAGATCTCCCCGACCGCGCCGGGATGCTCGGCCAGGGCGATGAGGCCGTCTAAGGCGTCGTCGATGTCGGTGAAGCAGCGGCGCTGCTCGCCGTCGCCGTAGATCGTGATCGGGTGGTTGAGGAGGGCCTGCTTGATGAACCGGGGGACGACCATGCCGTAGCGCCCGGTCTGGCGGGGGCCGATCACGTTGAAGCAGCGGACGATGACCGTGGGCAGCCTCTTCTCCCGCCAGTAGGCCAGGGCCAGCAACTCATCAACGGCCTTGGAGGTGGAGTAGCTCCACCGGATGACGGTCGTGGGGCCGAGGATGCGGTCGTCGTCCTCCCGGAAGGGGACCTTGCCGTTCTTCTTGCCGTAGATCTCTGACGAGGAGGCCAGGATGACCTTCTTCTTCTCGACGTTGGCCTGCTCCAGGACGATCTCCGTGCCCCGGATGTTGTTGATCAGGGACTCCAGGGGGTTGTCGATCACGTACTGCACGCCCACGGCGGCGGCGAGGTGGTAGATGACATCGCACCGGGACACCAGGTCCTTCATGACCTTCTGGTCCTGGACGGTGTCTATGGTGAGGTGAAAGCGGGGGTGATCCTCCAGATGGCTGATGTTGGAAAAGCTGCCGGTGGACAGGTTGTCGATCGCGTAGACCTCATCCCCTCTGGCCAGCAGACGATCCGCGAGATGCGACCCGATGAACCCTGCCCCACCCGTGATGAGCACTCTCATACGTCCTTGTCCTCCCGAAAACCTTCCAATCTGCACCCCTTGCGTTTGAGAAGCCTCCGATACAGACCGTCTAAGTCCTCCACCAGGCGGTCGATGTCATAGCGCCGGCGCGTCGCGTCCCGGTCCTCCTCCGCCACTCTTCGCCGCTCCGACAACGCCCTGACCATCGCCCCGGACAGGGCCTCCGGGTCCCCCGGCTCGACCGTCAGGCCGAGCCGCTCGCTCGTCAGCAGGTCCGGGACGCCGCCCACCCGCGAGGCCACCACGTAACACCCGGCGACGAGGGCCTCAATGATCGTGACGGGCAGCCCCTCGTTGAAGGAGGGGAGGACGAACAGGTCGAGCGAGGCGTAGACCCGGTCTGCGTCCCGGCGATAGCCCGTGAAGCGGACGGCCCCTGCAATCCCCAGGGCCTCCGCCTCTGCCTCCAGGGCCGGCCTGCGCTCCCCGTCCCCCACGACCACGAACCGGGCATCGGGCAGGCTTCGCAGGACACGCGCCGCAGCCCTGAGGAAGACCTCCACCCCCTTGATCGGGACGAGACGCCCGACGTACCCGGCCAGGGGCTGGGCAGGGGCGACCCCCACCTCCGCGCGGAACTGCCCGGCGACCCGGTCCGCGCAACGGAAGCGGTCGAGCCGCAGGCCGAGGGGGACGCAGCGCACCCGCTCCGGCGGCGCGATGCGAAAGCCGAGCAGGTCCCGGCGCTGGGCCGGGCTGATCGCCACGACCGCGTCGGTCCACGCGCCGAACAGCCGCTCCAGGAGCACGGCGGCGGCGGACGCGACCGGGCCGAAGTAGCCGCGGAACACGTGGCCGTGAAAGGTGTGCACCACCACCGGGACCCCGGTCAGCCGGGACGCGACCCGGCCCAGGGCCCCGGCCTTGGACTTGTGCGTGTGGACCACGTCGGGGCGCACACGCCGGATGAGTCGGCAGAGGGCCACGAGCGAGGTCGGGTCGTCCCGCCAGGACATCCCCCGACCCAGGGTGGGCACGTGAACGGGCCGCACGCCCGCCTCGGCGATCACGTCCGTCATCTCGACCTCGCCTGGGGCCACGCACCCCTTGACGAGGGTCGTCCGGTACCCCCGCTCCTCCAGCCGGCGCGTCAGCAGGGTCACGTGGTGCGTGGGCCCCCCCACGTTCAGGCGGTCGATGATGCGGAGGATGCGGATGGGTCTGGACACGTCGCTTTCAGGATTTCGATGAGACGGCCGGCGCTGACCGACAGGGCATACTCCCGCTCCATCTTCCGGCGTCCCGCCGCGCCCATTTGGCGGCGGAGGTCAGCGTCCCGGATCAGGCGACAGAGACGATCCCCCCATTCCTCCTCCCCGGTCGCGTGGAAACCGTCCACGCCGTCGGAGACGAGGATGCGGTTGACCCCCACGGGGCTGGCGACCGCCGGGACGGCGACGGCCATGTACTGGAGCAACTTGTACCCCCCCTTGCCCCGCGTCCACTCGTCATCGGGCAGGGGCATCAGGCCGATGTCGAACGCCTGGAGGTCGGACACCTCCCGCTCCAGCCCCCACCTCCGGCGCTCGGTGGGGAGGCCTGCGACCTCGAACGCCGAGGCCCCCACCAGCAGGAGGCGGACGCCCGAAAACCGCCTCCCGACCTCCTCCAGCGGCCCCCGGATCATCTCCAGGTACTTCTCGGTCGTCGGGCTTCCGATCCAGCCGAGGACGATGGGATCGTCGGACGACTTCGGGACCTCTGAGGGCCGGTATCGCTCCGTGTCGATGGGACCGGTGATCGTGGAGACGCGGGGACAGTAGCGCTCCGCGTAGGTCCGCGTGTAGTCGTTCTCCACGACGGCGTGCGCGGAGGCCCTGAGCAGGGGGGGCAGCCCCCGGCTGTTCCGCCAGCGCACGACCCGGTTGACGAGGCTTTTCTCCGTGATATCGGTGGTGAAGATCGCGTCGTCGAAGTCGTAAACGACCCTTGCGCGCCGGCGCCGGAACAGCGCCGGGAGGGGCCAGGGAAACACGGCCCGCTGAAAAAAAAGGACATCGTAGCGCCGCGCCCGGAGGAGCGTGCGCCAGCCCACGCAGAGGGCCCTGATCCAGCCCTCGATGTAATAGACGACCTTGCGCGCCCGTCCCCTCAACAGGGGGAGGGTGATGCCGTCCATGCGGGCGTCTGGGAAGACCGTCAGGACGTCATACTGAATCCCCGCCCGGTCCAGGTAGGGAAAATACTGATAAACCCGCGTCCGGCTGCTGGCGGCCAGGGGGCCGTAGGGCATGACAAACAGGACGCGCAACGACGTTTTACGCGGCATACTCCTGACACCACAGCTCCAGCATGATCAGCCCCCAGAGGGCCGGGCCGAGGTCGGCCCTCCGCTGAGCGTGCCGCTCCCACAGCGCCGAGACCCCCCCGGCGTCAAGGAGGCCCCGGAGCCGGGCCGAAGGGCCGAGCAGCAGGTCGCGCCCCATCCCCCTCAGGTCGCCTCGCAGCCACTCGGAGATCGGGACGCCAAACCCGTGCTTGGGGCGATGGAGGATGTCGTCCGGCAACAGGCCGGCTGCGGCCCGCCTGAGCAGGGGCTTGGTCACCCGGCCCCGCGCGTGGAGCGAGGAAGGGAGGCCGACGACAAAGCCCACCAGACTGTTGTCCAGAAACGGCACCCGGCCCTCCACCGAGACGGCCATGCTCATCCGATCCTCCTTGACCAGGAGGTCGTCAGGCAGGTACACGGTCCGGTCAAAGGCCAGGGCCCGGTCCAGAAAGGCGTCGTGGCCGGCGGCCCGGTCCTCGAAGAGTCTCTCCACGAGACCGGACCCCTCTGACCGCATCTTCCAGACCTTCTCCTTCGCCCCCTCGTCCAGAAAGGTGACGAGCCGGAGATAGGCGCGGCCGTCTCGCTCACAGGCCGCGTCCATCAGGCGGCGGGTCAGGAGCACCCGCTCCCCGAAGGCGCTCGTGCGGGAGCCCGGCAGCAGCGACAGCAGCGCAGAGGCGGCGCGGAGCGCCGGGGTCGGGAGGCAATGGAAGGCCCGGAGGGCCGGCCCGGCGGCGTGCCTGCGGTAGCCCCCGAACAGCTCGTCGCTCCCCGTGCCGGACAGGACGACCTTCACCCGGCGGCCAGCAGTTCGGGCGACCAGGTAGGTGGGGACCGCTGAAGAGTCCCCGAACGGCTCGTCGAAGGCCCTGGCGAGGGCCGGCAGGAGGTCCGAGATGCGCGCGTCCACCTCCTCTTCGACGTGTTCCGTCCCGAAAAGTTGCGCGACACGGCGGGCGTGAGGCCGCTCGTCGTAGTGGCCCGCGCCCCTGAAGCCCACGGAGAACGTGGGGATGCGCCCAACGCGCCGGGCCATCAGGGCCACGATCAGGCTGGAGTCGATCCCCCCGCTCAGCAGCGCGCCGGCGGGCACGTCCCCCTGCAACTGCATCCCCACGGAGCGGTCGAGGTGATCGAGCAGGACCGCCGCGGCCTCAGCCTCAGAAAATTTTGGATTTCGGATTTCGGAATGGGGCGAATGTCGAATGTCGAATGTCGAATGTCGAATTTTTTGTTCTTCAATTCGCAATTCAGGGCAGGGAGACGATCCGGTGAATCGTCCGGGGTGGTGGTTCGTCATTCGTAATTGAGTATTCCGCAATCCGCAATAGGGTTCTATCCTGACCTCCCCATCCCGCCAGAGGAGGCGGTGGCCGGCGGGGAGTTTCCGGATGTCCCGGAAGATGCTCCAGGGGGCCGGGATGTAGAGCAGAGAGAGGTAGAGGTCGAGGGCCTCCGGGTCGATCTCCCGGCTCACCCAGGGGAGCGGGAGCAGGGCCTTGAGTTCGGAGGCGAACGCCAGCCTTCCAGCGGAACAGGTGTAATAGAGCGGCTTGACCCCGGCCCGGTCGCGGGCCAGGAGCAGTTCTTGACGCCGGCCGTCCCAGAGCCCGAAGGCGAACATGCCGTTCAGTCGCTCCGGGGCGGCCAGGCCGAAGTCCTCGTAGAGGTGGAGAATCGCCTCCACGTCGGTGCGGGAGCGGTAGCGATGTCCCCGCCCCTCGGTCTGCGCCCTGAGTTCGGCGTGGTTGTAGATCTCGCCGTTGCAGGTCAGGTGGACGGAGTCGTCCTCGTTCGCCATCGGCTGGCGGCCGCTGGGCGACAGGTCGAGGATGGAGAGGCGGGTGTGACCGAGGGCCGCGCCCGGCCCCCGGCCGGACGAAAACAGATGGGTCCCCCGGTCGTCGGGTCCCCGGTGCGCCAGCGCCGCGCACATCCGGGCGAACAGGTCCGGCTCAACCGGGGGGCCGCCGGGGCTGACCACGCCGACGATTCCGCACACGCCCAACCTCTCATTTATACCTGAGATGCCAAATTGGACAAAAACGTTTAAATATAACGCCTACGTCTAAGAAAATCAATGACGAAGATCGCTCAGACGGTCAGGCCGGGTTGCCCTTGTGCCCCTCCATCTCATCGCCCTTCCAGGCCCGGATGAATCCCGCCACTTCTGACACGGCCTTTCGTTGAAAGGTCCAGATCAACGCCCCGTAGAGCGCTGCCCCGAATGCGGCGCCCGCGATCAGGGCCGCAGCCGGAGAGAGGTGCGGGTGGATGAGGACGACCCCGCAGCCCGCGGCGACCCCGGCGCAGCCCGCGGCGAGGAGGGCCGGCGCCTGCGCGGCCAGGTAGGCCCGGAAGCCGAGGGGGATGAGCCGGTGGACAACCCCCTCGGAGACCGCCAGGAGCAGGAGGGCGTTCAGACTGACGCCGGCCGCGACCCCCTCCACGCCAAAGGGGATGCCGGCGGCCACGGCCACGGTCGTGGTGGCCAGGGCAAAGCCGTTCCAGAGGAGGGCGATGTCTGCCCGGCCCCTGGCCAGAAACACCGGGCCGACGGCCCCGCCCACGGCCTTGGCGATGCCCAGGACGCAGAGGACCTGCACGAGCAGGACCGCAGGCCCTTTTCCCGACCCGTAGAGGACAGGCACGGCCTCGCGGGCGAGGGCCCCGAGGAGCGCCAGGGCGGGGAAGGCGAACAGGGCGATGCCCCGGACAGCCCGGAGGTAGGCGCGTCGGAGGCGCTCCGGGTCGTCCTGAATGGCCGAGAAGGTCGGGAGGAGAACCCTGAGCAGGATCGAGACCCCCCTGAAGTGGACGAAAGAGACGAGCTGGTAGGCTAAGTAGTAAAGGCCGAGGGCCGTCGGGCCGAGGTAGAGCCAGACGAGGAGATAGTCCACGCTGGCCGAGAGGTAGTTGAGAAGGCCCGCGCCCGTGGCGTGGAGGCCAAAGCGGAGAAGGCTCCCCCCTTCCCCCCCCCCAACCCCCTCCCTCCCCCCACAGGTGGGGGAGAGGGAGGAGGGTCGCGACCTCATGGGAGCGACAGGTTGGGTGGGGGGTACCCAGGGCTTTGCCGCTTGGAATGGGGGAGAGTGGGGGGCAACCCACGCCAGGCCGGAGGACAGGGCCACGCGCACGACGTAGCCCCAGGCCAGGCTCTGCGCCCCTGCGCCGTGGAGGGCCAGGGCCACGGACGCGGTCGCGGAGGCGAACGCCGACGCCGCGTCGATCAGGGCCAGGCGGCGAAAGTCCAGGTCCCGCGTCATCAGGGCGCGGGGGACCGCGCCTGCCGGGTGGAGGAGGGCGCAGAGCGAAAGGACCCGGACCAGGTCGCGGACCTCCTCCCCGCCCTGGAACGCCCGGCTGATCCAGGGCGAGAGCGCAAAGGCGAGGCCGCCCCAGGCGAGGCCGGCGCCGGCGCAGAGGGCGGAGGCCCTCCGGACGTCGGCCCGTCGCAGGGCCGGGGCCTGAATCAGGGCGGCGCCGAGGCCGAGGTCGCCGACCATGAGGATCAGACCGACGACCGTCGCCGCCAGGGCCTGCGCCCCGAAGTCCGCGGGGCGGAGGAGACGGGCCAGAAGGGTCAGCGCGGCGACGGTGACAAGGTGGTCCGCCACCTGAACGGCCCCGGTCCAGGAGATGCCTCTTGCGACGCGGCCGGTGAGGGAGCTGTCCAAGACAAACCTCAAACGCTACTCCATCTTCACCTTCGCCAGCCCCCATCCTGCGAGCAGGCCGACCCCGACGAACGCCCCGGCGGCGAGGTAAGAGACCCGCGGCGGCTGGCGCAGGATGGACACCGCGACGACGGCGCAGAGGAGGGCGGCGGCATACAGGGCCAGGACCGCGCCCCGGATGGAGCATCCGGCCTGCACCAGGCGCTGCGCGGTGTGGTCCCGGCTGGCCCGGTACCACGGGCGTCCCTGCCGCGTCCGCACGACAACTAAGAAGAGCGCCTCGAACAGAGGAAGGCCGAGCAGGAGGAGGCCGGCGACCCCTGCGCCTCCCCGTTGCAGCGTCACGGCCAGGCTGCCGAGGAGCGCCGCGGCAAAGAGGCTCCCGGTATCGCCCATAAAGATTCGGGCGGGATGAAAGTTGTGGATCAGAAACCCGAACAACCCTCCACCCAGGGCCGCCGCAACGGACGCGGAATCGGCCGGGCCGAGGTAGACCAGCGCGACGGCGAACCCGAGGCCGGCGATCCCTCCGACGCCGGCGGACAGGCCATCCATCATGTCGATGACGTTGAAGGCGTTCGCGACGGTCATCAACCAGAGGACAGTCAGCGCAGCGTCGAGGGGGAAAAAGCCCGACAGGTCGAGACGGAGGCCACACGCGACCGTCACTGCCCCGGCGCCCGCCTGTCCGATCAGCTTCCGCACAGGGGAGAGGACGAAAAAATCATCCACCAGCCCCACCAGCATCATCCCGACCGCGCCGGAGGCCCAGCCCACCTCTTTTGAGGACATCAGAAACGGCAGGACGGCGCAGAAGACGGCCAGGCCGCCCAGGTAGGGCGTGGCCCTCGTATGGCCGTCCACGCACGGGTTGGGGAGGCTGACCCGGCCAAGACGCACGGCGAGGCGGCCGGCAAGGGGGGTCAGAAGGGCAGCGATGAGGAGGGAGATCAGAAATGGGAGAATCAGATGGTCGGACATGGGGCAGCGGTGGTTTAACGACCCCTGGAGGGGAAATGCGGACGCCGCGCCTCTATTTTTTCCTTTCGCCTTTCGCCCTTCGCCTTTTCTTTTACGCCGGGCGCCAGTAGCTCCGGTCGGTGAGGGTGCGCCAGAGAATGGTCCGGTAGGCGACGAGGCGCTCGCGGGCCTCCGCGCGCCGGCGGAGCGACAGGACGGCCAGGGCCCCCCAGAGGGCCGAGCGGAGGGCCATCTCCGGCAGGGTGATGAGGCGCAGAAGGCGAACCGCGCCGTCCCCGTAGTGCTTGCGGAAGAAGTAGAAACTGCTCCGTCCGCTGGCGACGAGCATCGGGCCGAAGGCACCCCGCGAGGTGGCGCCGCCCAGGTGGACGGCCTGGGCGTCCGGGAGATAGCAGACCTTCCACCCGGCCCGCCGCGCCCGGAAACAGAGGTCCAGGTCCTCGTAGTACATGAACATCCCCTCGTCTAACAGGCCGATCCGGTCGAGCATCGCCCGGCGGGCGAGGAGGCAGGCCCCGGTCACCCACCCCACCTCCCGGACCCGGTCGTGCGCCCAGTCGCCCATCTTGAAGAACGGAAACGGGATGTGGAGGAGAAGCTTGTTGCAGACCTCGGTCCAGGGCGTGGGCGGAATGCCGCAGGAGAGCTGGAGGGAGCCGTCCGCGCTGAGGAGCCGGGGGCCGACGACCCCGGCGTCGGGGTGGGCCTCCATGAACGAGACCATCGCCCGGAGCGCGCCGGGGCGGAGCCGGGCGTCGCTGTTGAGGAGCAGGACGTAGGGGGAGGAGGAGGCCCGGAGGCCGGCGTTGTTGGCCTTCGAGAAGCCGAGGTTGGAGGGGCTCTCGATCAGGCGGACCTCGGAGAACTCCGCCCGGACCATCGCCGCGCTGCCATCGGAGGAGGCGTTGTCCACGACGACCGTCTCCGCCGGAAGCCCGGCGGCCTCCGCCCGGACAGAGCGGAGGCAGTCCCGGAGCAGGTCACGGGTGTTGTGGTTGACGACGATGATGGAGACGGTTGACATGATGAGGTCTAATATAGGCCCTGTTACAAGAACTTACAAGGACATTTTTCCGGCCTTCACGCCCTTCCGCCTTCCGCCTTCCCCTCGATACGCTCACTCCGTTCGCTACTCGGGGAATACGGTTCCGTCTGTCCCGAGTAGCCCCGAAGGGGCGTATCGAGGGACCGCCTTCCGTCTTCCGCCTTCTAATCCGCCGCCTCCGACGCCGTCTCCCCGGCCTTCGCCCGACGCCCGAGCAGGGCCGGGACCTTCACCCTCAACTCTTCCATCATCGTGTAGACCACCGGCACGAGCACGAGCGTCAGCAGGGTCGAGGTGGTCAGGCCCCCGATCAGGACCACGGCCATGCCGGAGCGCATCTCCGTGCCCGGCCCCAGGCTCAGGGCCAGGGGGAGCATGCCCAGGATGAGCGTCAGCGTGGTCATGATGATGGGCCGGAGGCGCGCCGGGCCTGCCTCCAGGAGCGCCTTCCGCGCCCCGAGGCCGCGCCCCCGGAGGTGGTTCGTGTAGTCCACCAGGAGGATGGCATTCTTGGTGACGAGGCCCACGAGCATGATCACCCCGATCATCGAGAACATGTTGAGCGTCTTGCCGGTCAGCGCCAGCCCCCCCAGCGCCCCCACGACCGCCACGGGCAGGGAGAACATGATCGTGAACGGGTGGAGGTAGGACTCGAACAGGGCGACCATGATCATGTAGACAAACACGATGCCCAGGAGGAGGGCGGTGAAGAGCTTCGTGAATGTCTCCTCCTGCATCTCCGCGTCCCCGGCGAAGAAGATCGTCACCCCCTCCGGGAGCTTCATTTCCGAGAAGGAGGTGCGCAGGTCCCGCACCACGTCGCCCAGGGGCCTGCCCGACAGATTCGACTGGATGGTGATCGAGCGCTCCCGGTTCTTACGCTGGATCTTCGTGGGGCCGGAGCCCTGGTACACGCGGGCGATCTGCCTCAGCTCCACCTGCTGCCCCGCGGGGTTCAGGAAGGACATCCGCCCCACGTCCTCCACGCTGGAGCGGTTCAGCTTGCGCGCGATCACCCGCGCGTCCACCTCCGTCTCCCCGTCCCGGAACTGCGTGGCCACATCCCCCTCAAAGGCCGTGCGCAGCGCCAGGGCCACCTCGCCGAGGGTCAGGCCCATCTGCGCGGCCTTCTCCCGGTCGAGCTCCACCCGCGCCTCCGGCCTCCCCTCCTCCCACGAACTCTTGATGTCCGTCGCGCCCGGCGTCCGCGCGGTGCGCGCCTCCACCTCCGCGGCCACCTTCACCAGTTCCTCCAGATTCTGCCCCTTCACCTCGATGAAGATCGGCGTGTCGTCCGCCGTCCCGAAGATGCCGATGAAGTTGGCGCGCCCCTTCAGGCCCGGAACCTGCGCCACCGCCGCCTTCAATCCCTCCACCTCCTCCTCCGTGAACCGCCGCCGCTCCGCCCGCCCGACGAGATGGACCTGAATCTGCGCCAGGTGGGACGCCTGCGAGTTCAGGATGCCCTCCTCCGACGTCCCGACCGTGCTGAAGAACCGCTCCACCTCCGGCGTCCCGGACAGGACCTCCTCCACCCTCCGGACCGCCCGATCCATCTGTTCCAGCGCCGTGCCGCTCGGCATCTCCAGGGCGATGGAGAACTCCCCCCGGTCCACCTGCGTCATGAACTCCGTCCCGATCACGTGCAGCGGGACCAGGGCCAGGCTGCCGACCAGCGTCCCGGCGCTGACGGCGAGGACCGCCTTCCGGTGATCCAGCGCCCAGCCGAGCAGCCTGCGGTAGCCCCCGTTCAGCCGCTCCATCCCCCCCTCCCACCGGGCCGCGAACCGGGCGCCCCACGCCCTCCCGTCCCTCCTCTCCATCCGCCTCGACCAGCGGGAGGCGAGCATCGGCGTGAGCGTGAACGACACGAACAGCGACATCAGCGTGGCCGTCACGATCACCGCCGCAAACTCCCGGAAGATGTCCCCCACGATGCCGGTCAGCAGGGCCACGGGCAGGAACACCACCACGTCCACCAGGGTGATCGCCATCGCCGCAAACCCGACCTCCGTCCGCCCGTTCAGCGCGGCCTCCCTCGGCCCCTCCCCCTTTTCGAGACGCCGGTGGATGTTCTCCAGGATGACGATGGAGTCGTCCACCAGGATGCCGATGGTGAGGGCCAGGCCCATCAGGGACATCAGGTTGATCGTGAACCCGAAGGCGTACATCATGATGAACGTGGACACGAGGGACGTCGGGATGGCCAGCAGCACGATAAAGGCGTTCCTCCAGCTGTGCAGGAAGATCAGGAGCATCAGGGACACGCTCAGCACGGCCTCGGCGATGTTCCGCTCCAGCTCGTCCACGGCGTCCTTCGTGAAGACCGACGTGTCCTGGGCCACCACGAACGCGACCCCCCCCGGCAGCGCCCTCTCCAGGCGCGCCAGCTCCCGGCGCACCCGCTCGCTCACGCCCACCGTGTTGGCGTCGGACTGCTTCTGGACCAGGACGCCGATGGAGGGCTGGCGGTTCAGCCGGCTGCGCTCCTTATTCTCCTTGACCCCGTCCCGGACCTCCGCCACGTCCTTGAGGTAGACCGTCCCCCCCGGCGTGGAGGCCACGGCGATGCGCCCCATCTCGTCCAGGGTCCGGAACTGCCCGGAGAGGCGGACGATGTACTCCCGCTGGCGCTCGTCCACCTTTCCCGCCGGGAAGTCCAGGTTCTCCCTGGCCAGGGCCTGCGAGACCTGCAGGATGGAGAGGTTGTAGGCCCTCAGTCGGTCCAGGTCCACCTCCACCCGCACCTCCCGCTCCTCGCCGCCCACGAGCGTCACCAGGCCGACCCCCTCCAGCCGCTCCAGGGCGGGCTTGACCCGGTCCTTGGCGAGCTGGTAGAGCTGTTTTGGCGGGAGGTCCCCGGTCAGCGAGATGCGGAGGACCGGCAGGTCCTTGATCCCGACCTTGGACACCGTGGGGGTCTCCGCGTCCTTCGGGAGCCTGTGGCGGGTCGCGTCCACCTTCCGCTGCACCTCCGCGGCCGCGTCGTCGATCCGGGCGCCCATCGAGAACTCCACCATCACCAGGGAGACCCCCTCCGACGAAAAGGAGCGCACGTTCTTCACCCGGTTGATGGCCACGACCGCCTCCTCGATCGGCTTGGCCACGCTCGTCTCGATCTCCTTCGGCCCGGCCCCCGGATAGACGGTCGTCACCAGCACGGTCGGGATGTCCACGTCCGGCAGCAGGTCCACGCCGAGGCTGAGGGCGCTGTAGACCCCCAGGACCGCCAGCGCGGAGAAGACCATCACGATCAGCGCCGGGCGCTCTATGGCAATGCGTGTGACTTTCATCGTCCGCCTTTCGTTCTGCGTTCCGCGTTCATCATTCCGCGTTGCTTTACCTGACCTCCACCGCCGCGCCGTCCCTGAGCATCTGCTGCCCCATCGTCACGACCCTATCTCCCTCCTTCAGGCCCTCCACCACCGCCGCCGCATCCCCCTGTCGCCCGCCCAGGGAGATGGGCCTGAGGAGCGCCCAGCCCTCCCGCACGACATAGACGGAGGGCTGCGCCGCCCCCTCGATGAGGGCCGCGGCCGGGATGAGCGGGACCCGTTCGTGCGCGGACGTGAGCACCTCCGTCCGGGCGAACATCCCCGCCTTCAGGGGACTCTCCCCCCGGTTGGCGACCTCCACCTCCACCGGGTAGCGGTGGCTGTTCCCCTCGGCCTTCGACCCGATATGGACCACCCTCCCCTCGAAGGTCACCCCCGGATAGGGGTCTATCGTCACCCGTGCGGCCTGGCCCACGGCCACCAGGCCGATCTCCTGCTCCGGGACCGTGAGCTTTATCTTCACCACGTCCAGGTCCACGACATTGGCCACGGGCGTCCCCGGCCCCACCGTCTCCCCCACCTCCACGAACCGTCTGGCCACCGCGCCCGCGATGGGGCTGCGGACCTGCGCGTCGGCGAGCTGCCGCTGCGCGACCCGCAGGGCGACCTCCACGGACCGGAGGGCGGACTCCGCGCTCTGGGCCGCCAGCCGGAGGCCCTCCATCTCGGCGTCGGACACGTCCCCCTTCTCAAACAGCGCCCTGTTCCGCCCCAGGTCCTTCGCGGTCTTGCGGGCGTTCGCCCCGGCCAGGGCGAGCTGGGCCTCGGCCTGCTCCACGGCCAGGCGGCGGAGCTCCGCGTCCACCTCGGCCAGGACCGCGCCCTGCGCCACCCGGTCCCCCACCTCAACGCAGACCCGCACGACCCTCCCCGCGGCCTCGGCGCTCACGACCACGTCGCGCCTGGCCTCGACGGTCCCGACGGCAGACACGCGGTTCGCGAGGGGACCCAGCGTCACCCTGGCCACCTCCACGGGGACCGCCGACGGCCCCCGGGGCCTGGAGGCCTCTGCCCGGTCGGCCTTCCAGGCCACGTAGAGCAGACCTCCCCCCAGCAGGAGCGTCACAGCGCCGACTCCGGCGATCTTTCTGCAGCGTGTCATGGTGTCTCTCCCTGGATAAATCGGTGGTCAGGCCCTCGCCCACCCCCTACCCCCCTCCCTCTCCCGTACGTACGGGAGAGGGAGGGGGTAACAAGGGCTTTTCCATAAGGCATGGGGGAGGGTGAGGGCCTGCTCATCACTCATCACTCATCACTCGTCACTGTGTCCTTCCCGTGGCCCTTTCCAGCTCCACCCGGGCGATGGCCGCGTCGTAGGTCGCGTGGATGAGCAGCGCCCGCGCCTGGTAGGCCGTGGTCTGGGCGTCGATCAGGTCGATGTTGGACGCCACCCCTGCCTCGTAGCGCCGCGTCACGGTCTGCAGGTTGGCTTCCGCATACTCCACCCCCTTCCGGGCGATGACGATGCGCTCCTGCGCGGAGTCCAGGGCCAGGTCCGCGCTCCTGGCCCGGAGTCGCCACTGGCGCTCCGCGTCCTGGGCGAGGAGTTCGGCCCTCCGGAGGTCCTCGCGGGCCTGCCGGACCTGCGCGTAGTCCCCGAGGCTGTTGAAGATCGGGAAGCGGACCATCAGGGCCGTGCTCCAGGTCTTCGCGCCGTCCAGGGCCAGGGTGCCGTTCTTCTCCCACGCATAGGAGAAGGCGAGGTTGACCTGCGGCTGGAACTCCCCCCACGCCCTCCGGAGGCTCGTGCGCTGGAGCCCGACCAGGCTCCGCGCGGCTAAGACGCCCGGGTGCGACCTGAACGCCGCCGGGTCGTGGGCGGGCCTCGGCGGGAGCGACTCCGGGGCCAGGTCCCCGCCTGCGGAGGCCAGGACCGCGGCCGGCGGCTCAAAGGTGTAGTCCTGGTCGAGCTCGACCCCCATCCCCTCGTTGAGCGCGGCCTTCGCCGTGGCCAGGGCGTTCTCCGCATCCACGATGCCCCCCCGGTCGGAGGCGGCCTGGGCCTCCCACCGGAGGATGTCGGCGGAGGTCCGCAGCCCCGCCCCGGCCTTGCGCCTCGTGGATTCGAGGTAGGCCAGGGTCCGCCGCTCGGTCTCCCGGCTCAGCCGGACCAGCTCCTGGGCCTTGAGGACGGCGTAGTAGGTCTTTCGGACCCGGCTGACGACCTCCTGCTCCACGTCCCGGAGGGTGTGCCCCCCCCTCTGTCTGAGCAGGTCCGCGGCCTGGATGCCGACCCGCTCCAGACCGCTGTTGTAGATCGGCTGAAGCACCGTGATGCCGGCGCTGTAGGTGTTCTTGTAGGCGAAGGGGCGGATGTTCTCTTTAAGCTCAGGGGGGAGGCCGGGCGCGCTCTCGATGAAGTCGATGGGGGCGTTGGCCAGCCGGAGCGCCTCGTCGTTGATGCGCGTCACCCCGGCGTTCACCTCGACCTTCGGGAGCCAGTTGGCGTAGGCCCTTTTGACCCCCCACGTCGCCGAGGCGACCTCGGCCCGCGCGCCGGCCAGGGTCCGGTTGTGCTCGACGGCAGCCCGGACGGCCTGGTCGAGCGTCAGGAGGGGAGCCTGGCCGGAGGCCACGCCCGCGCCGGCGAGCAGGCCTGCGCTCAGGAGGGAGACGATCCGCGTTCGCATGTCAAATCCTCAGACCTTCGGATAAAACCGACCGGTCAGTTTGTGTTGGAGCCAAAAAAATAACCTACTTCCTGATCCCCTCCAGGAGCATCCGGGTCGTGGACCGCCAGAGGGCCGGGGCGTCCATGTCCTCAAAGGTCCGATGCGTTAAAATCCCGTCGAACAGCGACATCAGGCCCATCGCGAGCTGCCTGGGATCGACCGGCTTGAGCTTCCCCTCCTTGATGTTCTTCTTGATCAGAGGGACGAGGATGTCCAGCCAGCCCTGATGGACCTCGGAGACCTTCTTCCGGCCCTTGGCGTCCCTGGACGCCATCGACCAGTGCTCCATCCAGATCAGGCGGTGCTCGGGGTCGTTCAGCATCCGCCCCATCAGCATCGCCCCCAGGTCGCAGATCAGGTAGTCGGGGTCCAGCGTCTTGACGGCGGAGCCTTTCAGGAAGTCCTCCTGCGTCTCCTTCACGAAGCTGTCGCACAGGGCGTCCAGCAGCTCCTCTTTGCTCTTGAAGTACCAGTAGAGCGCCCCCTTGCTCAGCCCGGCCTCGCGGACGATGTCGTCCACCTTCGTCTCGTGGTAGCCCTTCCGGGCGAAGCACCGCTTGGCCGCCCCCAGGATCTGCGCCCTGCGGGCCCCTTCTGTGGCGTGAACAGCCATGAAAATCGCTTCCTTTCATTTATAGACCTAATAGACCGACCGGTCGGTTTCTAATATAAGGCGTCGGCCCTCCCCTGTCAAGAGGAAAAATGAGGGGGCCGGCCGGGATTTTGCAAGAAGGCTTGCTTTCAACCCCCTTTTTTACGATCATGAGGACACCCAAAGGGATTTTTTGAACAGAACGGATGGATACCCTGGTCTGTTAAAATGGTCGGTATAGATAAAATCGTAGAATTGAGCCAGCAGATTGCGCGGGAGTTTCATCCGGAACGGATCATTCTCTTCGGGTCCTATGCCTGCGGAACTCCCGCCCCGGACTCGGACGTGGACCTTCTGGTCATCCTGCCTTTTGAGGGCAAGAGCGTCTATAAATCTTTGGAAATCCTCAACAGGGTCCATCCGCGCTTCCCTGTGGACCTCCTGGTCCGCACCCCGCAGCAGGTCCGGCAGCGCCTGACCTGGAACGACTTTTTCCTGCGCGAAATCCTGGAAAAGGGCAGGGTCCTCTATGAAGCCCCTCACGCGTGAATGGGTGGAAAAGGCCGAGGGCGATTTTGCCACTGCAACGCGGGAGCTACGGGCGCGTAAAGCGCCAAATTACGACGCTGCCTGTTTCCACGCCCAGCAATGCGTTGAGAAATACCTCAAGGCGCGTCTACAGGAAGCGGAGACCCCGTTCGGAAGAACACACAACCTACCTGCCCTGCTGGACCTCCTGTTGTCCATCGAGCCAGCCTGGGAAGATATGCGTCCGCTTCTGCAAGCATTGACCGTATTTGCCATCGATGTCCGATACCCCGGTGAACGCGCTGACAAAGCCACGGCCCGCGAAGCGATGACTCTGTGCCGTCAGATGCGCAAGCAAGTCCGACTCAGCCTGAAGTTAAGAGACGAGTGACCGTCTGCTGAAGGCAAGCCAATGATTAAAGAACACGATTGCATCGTTCTGTTACGGGACCTGCCCGAAGACGGTCTGAAGGCCGGCGACATCGGGACGGTGGTGCACGTCCACCAGGGTGGAGCGGGCTACGAGGTCGAATTCATAACGCTGGCCGGCGAGACTGTGGCTGTCGTCACGCTGTTGCCGTCCCAACTGCGCCCGATCACTCGCCGCGACCTGGCCCACGTGCGCGAGTTAACCGCAGTCTGAAGGAGATCATGCACCATGGCAAGCCGCATCGCGAACCGCCCGAACATCCTGTTCATCCTGTCGGACGACCAGGGCTTCTGGGCGATGGGGTGTGAGGGGAACCGGGAGATCGAGACGCCTCACCTGGACCGGCTGGCCGGCGCCGGCACGCGCTTCGAGCGCTTCTTCTGCGCGTCCCCCGTCTGCTCGCCCGCGCGGGCGACCCTGCTCACCGGCCGCATCCCCTCCCAGCACGGCGTCCACGACTGGATCGCGGCGGGGAACACCGTCGCCCGCTACGAGCCCGCCAGGAACGGCGTACTGATCGAGTATCTCAAGGGCATGCCGGGCTACACGGACGCGCTGACGGCGGCGGGCTACGTCTGCGGCCTCAGCGGCAAATGGCACCTGGGCGACGCCCACCGTCCCCAGAAGGGGTTCACCTTCTGGAGGGTCCACGCCAAGGGGGGCGGCCCGTATTACAACGCCCCGATGGTCCGGGACGGGGAGGTCTACGAAGAGCCGCGCTACGTCACAGACGCGATCACGGAGAACGCCCTCGCCTTTCTGGAGGGGGAGAAGGACACCGACCGCCCCTTCTACCTGAGCGTGCACTACACCGCGCCCCACTCCCCCTGGCAGCGGGAGCACCACCCCCCGGCCCTCTACGACCGATACTTTGAAAACTGCCCTTTCAAGTCCGTCCCGGACGGCCTGGCGCCCCCGTCCTGGGCCAAGAACCTCAGCATTCCCGTCCGCGACGCCGACCAGCGGCGGGTCTTCCTGAGCGGCTACTACGCGGCAACCACGGCGATGGACGCCTGCGTCGGACGCCTGCTGGACTGGCTGGAGGCCAACCGCCTGCGCGAAAACACGCTCATCGTCTTCACCAGCGACAACGGCATGAACATGGGGCACCACGGGGTCTTCGGGAAGGGGAACGCCACCTTTCCGATGAACATGTTCGAGGAGTCCATCCGGGTCCCCTTCCTCGTCTCCCGGCCAGGGCACATCCCGGAGGGGGCCACGAACGCGGACCTGCTCAGCCAGTACGACTTCCTGCCGACCCTGCTGGACTACGCCGGGGTCGCGCCCCCTGCGGCCGGCGACCTGCCGGGGACCAGCTTTGCGGCCCGGCTGCGGGGGGATGCCCCGGCCGGCCACGAGCACGTCGTCGTGTTCGACGAGTACGGGCCCGTCCGCGCGGTGCGCACGCCGGAGTGGAAGTATATCCACCGGTACCCTTATGGCCCTCACGAGCTCTACGACCTGCGGAACGACCCCGGCGAGACGACGAATCTGGCAGGCAGGGCCGAGCGCCGGGCGAAAGAGCGGGAGATGCGGGATCGGCTGACGGAATGGTTCTTGCGCTACACGGACCCGGACCGGGACGGCGTCCGCGAGGGGGTGACGGGCTACGGACAGGTCGGTCTGTGCGGACCCCGCGCGGAGGGCGAAGTCAACTTTGCTCAGGCCCAGGTCGCGCGCTGGCTCTCCCTGGACCGGGAGGGGGTGTGACCCATGCGCGTGCTCACGGGCGCGAGCAGATTACCAGCTTCACGACATCTAAAAACAAATCCGCAGATTTCGCAGATAGACGCAGATAGAAAACCGTCTGCGTTCATCTGCGCCATCTGCGGATCGTCCTGGTGTCCTGGGGGTAGATTTTATCCGGCCACAGGCCCCGCCACGTAATCGATCAGGTGAGTGATCTGGGTCTTCGCGTGGTTCAACTGCGCCTTGACGATGTCCCCGATGGAGATGATGCCCGCGAGCGCCCCGTCCACCATCACGGGCATGTGCCGGAACCGCCGCTCCGTCATCTCCTTCATGACGTACTCAATGTCGTCCTCCGGGGTCGAGGTGATCAGGTTCCGGGTCATCACCTGGTCCACCCTCGTGCGCTCCAGGGGGCTGTTTTTGTAGACCTCCCTCATGAGGTCCCGCTCGGTGATGATGCCCTGGACCGAGCCAAAGCCGTCCTGGACCGGCAAAGCCCCCACCTTGTTCTCGACAAGCGTGCAGAGCGCCTCGCGGAGCGTGGCCTGCGCGCTGATGGTGACCACCCGCCACCCCTTGCTGTCCATAATCTCTCTGACCTTCATGGCGCCACCTCCTGCTTGAGGTCCTCAGGCGTCCCCTCCACTCGCTTCTTCAACTTGTCTATCTGGCGGGAAAAAGACGGGGTCTTTTCGGCTGTTTGTAATATATTACGACATAGATTGCGCCTAATATATAAAAGGAGTGTCCGCTCGTCAAGGGGAAATTAAGGAGAGAACGAAAGAGATCTCAAGCCATCAAGCGATGATTCACAGGGAGCGACTCATGCCAGAACTGGAGACACGCCGTCTGGGCCGAACCGGCCTGCGGCCAAAGGCCCTGGGCCTGGGCTGCGCCTGGTTTGGGACCGCGCACAACACGGACCGGGACACGGTCGAAGGGGTGCGCCGGGCCATCGAGCTGGGCGTCGACTTTCTGGACACCTCCCCCCTCTACGGCGAGAGCGAGCGGCGGGTGGGCCTGGCCCTCGAAGGGGGGTGGCGCGAAAAGGTCTGCCTTCAGACCAAGACGGGCACGCACCCGGCCAGGCGGCACGACTTCTCGGCGGAGGCCACGCGCTGGAGCGTGGAGAACAGCCTCCGGCTGCTCAGGACGGACTATTTTGACTCCGTGCTCATCCACGACCCGCCGGACATCGAGGACCCCCTTGCGCCCGGCCGCGCCCTGGACGAACTGTTGAGGATGAAGGAGCAGGGGATCGTCCGGCATATCGGCCTCGGCGTCCGGAGCCACGACTTCCACCGCCGCGCTATCCAGACCGGGCAGATGGAGATCGTCCTGACCTATCTGGATTACACCCTGCTCGATCAGTCGGTCGCGAAAACCACGCTGCCGCTCGCAAAGGAGCGGGACGTCGGCGTGATCCTGGCCAGCCCGCTCGGCATGGGCAGGCTGGCCGGGCCGGAGCCAAAGGACGACCCCCGCGCGCGCGCGATGTGGGCGTGGTGCCAGAAACGGGGCATGAGCATCAGACACCTGGCCCTGCGGTTCTGCCTGGCCGCGCCCATTAACGGCATCGTCCTGTCCGGTCCCGCGAACCGGCAGCAGGTGGAGGAGGTCTACCAGGCCGCCACCACGGAGGTCCCGCCGGAGGTCTGGAGGGACTTCAAGGCGGAGTTTGGGGTGGGTCTATGACCCGCAAACAATTCGAGAACCTCGCCCTGAAGGCCCTGGAGGAGCTGCCGGAGGAGTTCCGAAAGCGGCTCGACAACGTGGAGATCGTGATCGAGGACGAGCCGACGATCGAGGACCTGGAGTCCGTGGGCCTGACGGAGGACGACCTGCTGTTCGGCCTGTATCAGGGGACGCCGCTCACGCAGCGGACCAGCGACTACGGCCTGACCCTGCCGGATCGGATCACGCTGTTCCAGTGGGACATCGAGCAGGGGTGCGAGACGCCGGAGGAGATCGCCGAGGAGGTCCGCAAGACCGTCATCCACGAGATCGCGCACTTCTTCGGCATGGGGGAGGACGAGATCCCGTTTTGAGAGAGGCTCGGATCGCGGAGACGACAAAGGCCCTGACAGGTTCGCCTGTCAGGGCCTTTTTTCCTGTAGGGGTGAGGCATGCCCTGCCCCTACGATGTCGTGGAGATGACCGGCAGCGCGTGCAGGGTGTAGGTCTGCCGGGCCGTCTCACCCGCGTCGTCGTAGGCCTCCACTGTGATCGTCACGTCCTCCACCTTCGGAGGCGTCCCCCGGACCAGGCCCGTCTCCGGCTCGACGGTCAGCCAGGCCGGCCCTTCCGTGAGCCGGTAGCGGACCTGCTGACGGCTCTCGTTGAAGTCCGCGCGCGCCCGGTAGGCGTACTGCGCGCCCGCGAACTCCTCGATGACAGGCTGCGTCAAAAAGGTCAGCCCCTTGATCTCCAGGTACCAGGCGTCGTTCATCAGCGGCCAGGCGTTGCCGCCGATCACCCACAGCCTGTCCTCAAAGACATAGACGGAGATCTCGTGCCGGGGGGACCAGATGTCCTCCGGGACCAGTTCGCGCCACTCCGCGCCGTCAGCGGAGTACCAGACATCGTTGAAGTTATTCCAGATCGGCTCCGCCCGGAAGCCGCCCAGGACCCAGAGTCGGTTTTTGTACGCGACGGCGGTGTTCCAGATGCGGACCGGCCACGGCGCTTGATCCGTCACCTTCGTCCAGCTCTTGCCGTCCGGGGAGGACCAGACATCGCTGTAGGCCCGGAACGGGTGATAAATGGTGATCCCCCCTCCGATCACCCAGAGCCTGTCGTCGTGGACGGCCAGGCTGAACAGTTGCCGCTTCGACCAGAGGGCGTTCAGCGTCTCCAGGGTCCAGCGCACGCCGTCCATTGAAGACCAGATATCGTTGAAGAGGTCCCCGCTCTTCCCGCCCATCACCCACATCCTCCCCTGGAAGACCGCGCCGCCCGCCGCGTAGCGTCCCCTCCAGGAGGCCTGGTCCGTCACCAGGGACCAGGTGGCCCCGTCCGGCGAGGCAAACAGCCTCCCATCGCTGGTCGTCACCCACATCCTGTCGCCGTAGACGAAGGCCACGGGGATGTTCACGCCGGCCTCGCACGGGACCTCCCCCTCCTTCGTCCAGCTCACGCCGTCGGCGGAGGACCAGACGTCGCTGACCAGGCTGGGGATGTAGCCCCCGATCAACCACATGCGCCCCTTGAACACGAGTTCCCCGGCGGAGTCCCGCGCCACCCAGGGGGCGTTCTCTTTGACCCTCACCCAGGTGGGCGTGGGGTAGGCGCGGATGGCCTTGACGGTGTAACTCTTTTTCGTCTTCCCGTCCTGCGCCGTGACCTCCACGCGGATGAGGTTCCGCCCGACATCCAGATGAATGGGGCCTGACGCCTGTCCGCCGGCCACCGCCGACCCGTTGACCGTCACCGCCGCGCCCGGATCGCTGGCCGTGGGGATGATGCGGATGGCGTCGGTCCCGTGGGGGAGGTAGACGGAATAGTTCGTCCGGCCTGAGCTGAAGCCGGGGGAAATCTTGCCCGTATCTACGGCAAGCGCCTTCAGAGTCGCGTCGGCGTTGAGTGAGGAATCGCTCATCACGGTTCTCCTTTTCTTTTAAAGATGCAATTTACTTTCATCCACCGGGAAGTCAAGAAGAAATAGGCCCTCCAACTTTTCTCTTGACGAAAGCGGCCCGAAATCATACCTTTTGTCCTGTCAACAAGGGTAGAGGCGCAGGCCTCCATGAGTAACCGGCAGAGGGAGACGGACCCGGACCTGCCGGACGAAAGGGGAGGGCTGCCGAAGTCCGAGTCCCATCCGTCAGGGGCGTCGGGCTGGGCCGGCGGATAAGATCCCCCGGACTGTCACAGGACAGGGTCCTGTGGAGCGCTCTCTTGTGCAAGGTTCACGCTGCGCACGTTTTGCAGCCGCGCGTGTCTCTGCCCTTGGCGCGCCCGGCTGCTTTTTTGTTTCTGCGCAGCAGAGAAAGGAGTTTTACAATGCAGAAGTTGCGCGTTGGCGTCCTGGGGGGCACGGGCATGGTGGGCCAGCAGTTCGTCTCGCTGCTGGACGGCCATCCCTGGTTCGAGGTGGTCTCGTTGGCCGCGAGCGAGCGGTCCGCCGGAAGGCCCTACCGCGAGGCCGTGAAGGGCCGGTGGGTCATGAAGAAGGATATCCCTGCCGGTGTCGCAGACCTCATCGTCCGGAACGTGCACGAGATCGACCGGATCGCGGGCGAGGCGGACCTCGTGTTCTCCGCGCTCGACATGGACAAAGAGGCTATCAAAACGCTCGAAGATACGTATGCGAAACGGGAGGTCCCGGTCGTGTCCAACAACTCCGCGCACCGCTGGACCCCGGACGTTCCGATGATCATCCCGGAGATCAACCCGGAGCACCTCCAGGTCATCCCGGCGCAGCAAAAGCGCCTGAGCGTGAAGCGGGGGTTCATCGCGGTCAAGCCGAACTGCTCCCTCCAGCCCTACGTGCCGGCGTTCCACGCCCTGGCCGAGTTCAGGGCGGTGAAGGCGTCGGTCTGCACCTACCAGGCCCTCTCCGGCGCGAGCAAGACCTTCGAGACCTGGCCGGAGATGGCCGACAACGTCATCCCGTTCATCGGCGGCGAGGAGGAGAAGAGCGAGCGGGAGCCGCTCAAGATCTGGGGGAAGGTCGTGGATGGCCGGATCGTGAACGCGGATTTGCCCCTGATCTCCGCGCAGTGCATCCGCGTGCCGGTGAGCGACGGGCACATGGCCGCGGTCTCCGTCTCCTTCGAGCGGAAGCCGCCCAGGGGCGAAATCCTGGAGCGGTGGAGGACCTTTGAGGGGGAGCCGCAGCGCCTCGGCCTGCCGTCCGCCCCGAAGCCGTTCCTGATCTATTCTGACGAGGAGAACCGGCCTCAGACCCGGCTGGACCGGGACGCCGGAAACGGCATGGCGGTCACCCTGGGCCGCCTGAGAGAGGATAACCTCTTTGATTACAAATTCGTAGCCCTCAGCCACAACACGATCCGGGGCGCCGCCGGAGGGGGGGTCCTGACGGCGGAGCTGTTGAAGGTCGAGGGGTATCTGAACGGAAAATAAGGGATGACAGGTGATAGGACAAAAACCCCCTTGACTTTGGAGGGCAGGAAGCTTATATTCGGGCTTGTCTGATAGCCGGATGCCACCCTCAAAATGCACAAAGCGAGGTGGTCTATCTGCTTTTAGAACGAGCGAGAGACACAATACCCATAATACGAGGCCCCCGGGTTGAGCGAAAGCTCCCCTGGGGGCTGACCTCTGGGCGGCCTGTGACGACTGGCACGGTCCGACCCCTTGTATCGCCTATCGCCCGTTGTCGAGTGAAATTCGACAGCGGGCTTTTTGTTTTCTATCCGCAGGTCCGTGGGCCGCCGGGAGCGGGTCAGGAGACCCCTCCCTGACGCGGGGAGGGGAGCAGACGGAAACCATCTATTTCAAGAGTAGGAGTCCCAACGATGGGACCGACTGACCGAACACGGGTCACGCGCTCCGTGATCGCCGCCGATGCGTTGACCCCCCTGCTGAAGGCTCATTACGACCTTCAGGAACCGAT